>TARA_R110002049_G_scaffold199037_1_pt1 | contig 34322 bp, 68 predicted proteins | sample TARA_R110002049 | Tara Oceans TARA_R110002049 (sample SAMEA4396941) | marine metagenome | biome: Polar Biome; feature: [SRF] surface water layer (ENVO:00010504); material: water (ENVO:00002006), including particulate matter (ENVO:01000060) such as... | depth 5 m
CCCCCACGTTGCTCACAATTAGACTTACAGGGGAAACGGAATGAAATGAGTTTCGTAAGGCGTATCCGAAGCATTAGCGGTAATACACGAACTTGTGATGTTTATTGCCGCTGATGCTGAGGTTATTGTGAGCAACTAAAGTATAAACGAAAACAAAAACATAAAACACTATGAATCAAAATGATAAACTTTTAAAAGTTGCAAATAGTTGCACTATATTTGACTCAATAGACCTACCTAGTGCAGATATTGACATAAAAAATCGCTATCTTAACGCTTTAATAAATAGGTTAGAATCTAAACACACGCAACATGACGTTGCGAATAAGTTAGGAGTAAGTAAAAGGACTGTAATAGATTTAGAGAGCGGTAAAGTTAACAATATTGTAACTATATTTAACTACATCCACCACTACGGTAAAGATAACGCACAGATAAGATTAAGGCGTTCACGCGCTAGCTATTATAAAAATAGATAGATATGAAAGAAATACAAGAAATAAAAAACTATATAATGATTCTTAAAAAAACGGGATGCATTGTAAAAGTTATTGAGCTAGAACTACTAAGAAAGTTAACAAGCCTTGAACATAAACGCAATTTAGAAATGGAGCAAGCTTATAACGACGGCAAAGAAGATGAGCAACAAAGAAGCGGTTATTTTAATATAGAAAACTATAAATAAAAACGATATGAAAACAAAACTATTAAGAAAAGTAAGAAAGTTACACCCTGTTTACTTCGATTCAACTACAAAAAAATACAAGTATCAATCACTAGTAGGTAGGGAGTGTTTAGGTGGTATATATGAGTATGATTTTGTTAGTGAGTGGGTTGATGACTACAAATTTTTATTACCAAAAAGAAGAAGTTTAATATTAAAAGACGCACGATTAATATTTGAAAACTCTTTATTTACATATAAAAGAAAAAGAAAGCCTAAAATATACAGGCTACTTTAACTTATCAGCGACTGCACTTAATAAGGTGTTAGTCGCTTTTGTTTGTTTACCTAAGAAGTTAAGACCTATAAACAACGCACCTAATACTATAACCGCAAGACCTAACATACCGTAAAGAATTACCTTACTATCAAAGTTTTCTTCTTTCTCGCTTTCCTTATCTTTAGACTTATCTATTAAGGTTCTAAACTCCTCGCGAAATTGGTTTATTTCGGCACTTATACAATCTACTGATGCATTGCCCTTACTATCGTATGTTATACGTGCTTCTGTGCGGTTTACATAGTTGGTTTTAACTATGGTTGTGTCCTTATAGGTAATCTTAGGTACTTCAATTCTTAAAGTGTCTCCTACGCGCTTTATTTGCGTTTTAATTGTTTCCGTTGCTTGTACATCGTTTTTACTTTTCGTCGCGCGTTTGGTTATATCGCACGACGTTAAAATAAAAGGGATGCAATAAAAAAGCATTTTAATTTTAATCTTCATAGTTATTAATAGGCTTTTGATTCTGTTTTTACGCTCGTAATTCTTGAGCCATTTATCTAATATATTTTCTTTTGGGAATTCCATCTATAAGTATATTTACCTGTAAAGTATATCTATAAGCGTATTGCCTTATATCAATCTGTTATCATATTAATATTAATATTAGAACGCCCTACCTCTCCATAATTTTTATGATATGTGATTACCTTGCTATCGCGCCCCGACGAGTAAGCCCCACGACTAGAATAAGCATCTTTTGCCGCTAGTGTTCTGTGTTGCTCAACAGTCATTAAATTGCTTTCTATTTTGTCGTGGTGATAATGCCCCGTATGACCGTAAACAAAGTCAGAAACTCCAAACTCTTTTTTAAACTTGCTTATAAATGCAGTCTCTAAGCCTTTAAAGCCTTTTTTGTGTCCGTGATGGTAGAATAGGCAAACCTTACCAAATAATACGCAGTAGTACGGGTCGGGGTTAGTGTCTACTTTTACGCGCGGCTCATTCTCATAAAAGATACTTAACATTTCCCTAAGCCATACACTTGATGCGGGGTCGTGGTTTCCCTCTGCCATTATTACGCTTACATTTTTATACTTTTCTAGTAGCATATCAATAACACGCCTTATAACTCTTATAGCTACTCTTACTAGCTTTGTAAATCTTGAATCTGCATCTAGTACGTGCTTACTAGCGGGTGTTACCGCATCTAGTCCATCCCAATGAAGAAAATCCCCTATTTGCGCAAATATTGCGTTTTCAGCGTTTGCGCTTTGTTTTATTCCAGCTTCAAAGAATTTTACTAAAACGTCCTCAGCAATTTTTAAATCCCAATCGTCGCCCGTTTCTTCAGCCCACGCCATCATACCTAAGTGAAAATCGGTTAAAGTATATTGATTACATAAGTCGCTGTTATGGTCTTTAAGTTTATACGGTGTCGCTTTAGTAGGTTTTATATCTCTATTTAGAGACTCAATAGCAACCTTATACGCCTTTAGTCTGTCTTCTTCGGTCTTATTACGTTTAACCCATTTTACGACGGTGTTGCCGTTTTTATCTTCTAGGGTGCTAGTGCCTGTTATAGATAATCCTGCAACGTCCCTAAGGTCTTTAAGTAATTCTAACCGCTCCTTATTAAGGTAGTAGCAAGCCTGTTTTCGCCCTTTTTGGTGGGGTTTTAACTCTAGCCCTAGTGCTTCGGCTTCGTGGTCGTATAGTCTTTTTTTAGACATTCTTTATGTTTTTAAAGTTACGCTTGTAAAATACAAAAATAATCTATAAAAACACTAATTAATTTTATCTAAGAAGTCATTGATAATACTAGCTACTAATTCAGGGCTTTCTATTAACTCGCAGTCTTTGCGGTTAGAACCAAAAAACGGCTCAATTAAGATGGTAGGGGCTTTAGGGTAAAATACACTAGCATAGCCCCTATCTCCTTTATTTGTTAAGGCTTTTAACCCTCCGTTACGCGACTTTATACCAGTCCATAGTGTAACCGTCTCGCTAAATAATTTAGCGTAATCCCTGCCTTTTTTACTAGCGAAATAGTAAAGAGTTTCGCAACCGTTTGCGCTAGGGTTTGAACTTGCGTTAAAATGCAACTCTATAACAAGATTATAATCTTTTTTATTTAATTGCCTTGCTGTATTCTTTATGCGCCTTGTGTAGCTTGTAATCGTTTTATCGTGCAAATATACGTCTACATCTGGCACGCAATCTACAACCTCATCGTAAAAATCCCACTCGCTAGACCTTAAATAAGGTGAGTAAGCCCCTTTACTATTTTCGTGGTGTCCTAAAACTAATGCTACTTTCATAAATCAAGGTTTGAATAATACGTGTAAAATCGTTTTTTTTGTTGCTATTGGTGTGTGCTTTTGCCCTTTATCGTAATGCGCGACGTCTCCCTCGCGGTAATATTTACTATCGTAGGTGTCGTACATTTCGCCTTGTACAACCTCAGTACTCTCTATCAAATCACTATGGAAATGTTCGCCAAATTCGCCGCCCGTCTCCATAACAGTATCAAAACATAAATACCCCTCTTTAAATCTGTCCCTACGCCTTTTTACTTTTACCTTAGAATTTAAGTCCATCCAAACGCCGAAAGGAAACTGTTTTAATTGTTCTTTATTAATAGGGGTAATTGCTTTGCTATTATTAAACAAAGAAATGGTATCCATAAGAGAGCAAAATTTAGTCTCTACTTCTGCCATTGTTTGCGTTACTTTATTTTTATTTTTCATCTCACACATCCTTAATCCTTGCTTTTTTGATTAATAAGCATCTCCATCTTCCCTGCTAGTATGAAAAACTTTTCACTTATTCCCTCAATAAAGGCGTCCTTTTCTTTTATCTTATCGTTTAGCCCTTTTATATGCCAAATTAAGAGCGCACAAAAAGCCAGTAATAGCCCTACTGGTGCAACCGTCTCAAACTTTAATAACTCGCTTACCGTCTCGGCTTGTAAAATATCTAATATCATCTATCTTTATCATAACTAACATACCCTATTATTGTTAGAATAATTACTACTATATATGTGTCATATAGGGGGCTGTATATGTCTAAAAAATTACCTATCATTGAACTGATATTCATAACAATCAAACCCATAACCGCTAGTTTAGTGCTATTGCAATATCTTTTAGACGCATATAAACGACACATTACAAGATTGCTAAGAATAGAATAACCGACTAAATCACTTAGGTAAAAATAGACTTCAGGGTAAAAGTCAAAATAAGATAATAACCCCGCTAATCCTGATATTGCAAGCATTATAAACGGGGCTTTATCGGTTAACCACCTATACAAACTATTGTTTTTTAGGTCTTTTAATACCACCACCCCCGATACTATCGCGCGTTTGTGGTGTCACCGTTTCAACTTCAATATTTAAGCTTTTAGCGATTACCGCTAGTAACTCATTGTTTGCTGTTACTATTTCTTTTGTTGTCATTTCGTCGTATTTGCTTAGTAAAAATATTAGTAATTTTCTCATTTTATTTTATCTTTTTTAGTAGTAAATCAAAATCCATAGCATCCGCTAAAATCCTACGCTCATCATTTTCAAAGTAAGCCGCGTACAAAACAAATAACCCGTTTTCATTTACGTATGCATCACTTCTATATGTTACAAAGTCTGTGAGTGGCTTTCTATAGATATATAAATCTTGTCCAGTAGGGTCAAACTCTCCTAAATATATACGCCCAGTTTGTGCGCCCGTTGTGCCGTCCTCTTTTGCACATACAATAGAGTACAACTTACCGTTATGATTAAATACAGATAAGTGCCAAGGCTGTATGCGATAGCCTAAAATACATCCGTCATTCTGCTCAATCATAGAACCCGTATCTAAAGTGTCACCCTCCCATATGCGCATACGGTTTAGCTTCCCGTTTACAGAGTTCCAAGCGTTTCCAAGAAAATCATATATCCTATATTTACCGTTAAATTTAACGAGTGATGGAGATATAGTTGTAGGTGCGCCACTATGCAACGTTTTAAGAGGTTCAAAACCAGTCAATGACGTTGTTCCTATTGCTTTAAAATAATCGTTCCTAGAATCTATAAAACCAGTCTCATCCCTGTAAACGGGTCTATTTGTAAAGTGAACATCTTGCCCTTCAATAAGTACATCTGGGTCTGCATTAAAAGATGAATCTCCAACCGTTCCAGTGGTCGGCTGCTCAAAAATAGGATTGTTTGCCCACGCTTTAAAAATAGTAGGGTAGTCATCAAAATCCTCAGCCCATACTACGCAAGGATTTTCAAAATCATCATTAAAACCTGGATAAGGCGAAAACACACCCCAAACACGAGCCCCTTTAACGGGCGTTGCGCTATAGTCGATACCTATATGAGTAGGAGCGTATGGATACCCTGCTGGATGCGGCAAAAAGCAGGGCCTCATATCTACTTGTTTAAAAACACTACTCATATTATATCAAGTTTGTGATTACACCCTCATTAACAAATACTAAGTTTCCGTTGTAGAAAATCAAATGCTTACCCGTGTTTGGCACTTGGTTAACTTCTTCAAATTGAAGTGTTTGAAAATTTGCGACAGTTCCTGCTATTGCACCATAAATAGGATAGCCTAAATCATTCACTGGTCTATCTTCTGTGGCTACTATATCGTCGGGGTTTAGACCTACAAATGAATCGCCTTTTTTAACCATTACAAAACCATCCTCTACATCATCAGGTACTACAACTTTCTTTTTAATACCTTTAATACCAAAAGGTATAAAGGGAAGATTTACAGAGCCCTCTGTTAACATAATTCCCGCCGTATCTTCTGGGAATGTGTAATACTTAGAGTTAAACCTAAAACCTACAGCGGTGTCTGGAGCTTTAAAAGTTCCATTTAATACTGGTATTGAAAAATTAGGGTACTCATTCCCGTCTAAATCTTGCGGTTTTAATTTAACATTATTAGCGTCATAAAACACAACAGCACGCGTATCTGCATTTTCTGGATTTTCAGTAACACGCCCCGATAACGTGTATAAAGAACCCCCTACTATCGTAATCAAACCACTTGTGCTAAACTCTTTGCCGTCTATTGGTGCAAGGGATGCCGCCAAGCCATTACTAGACCTTATATATCCATTTACAGAGTCTTGAGATGTATCATAAAGATTATAATAATAATCCCCTCCTAATTCCCTATTAAAATCAACGGTAGCACTAACACCATCCCAAGTGTAATAACCGTTATTATCTCCGTCGTTATCTACTATGTATTGCACAGTTTCTGACTTCGTGCCAATAGCGTTAACCTCTGCAAGCGTATCGTATCGCTCCGTGCCTGTTAAGCTATTACTTTGGTCTATCGCTCCTTGTAAAGAAGACACAGAAGACTCTAAAGCCTCCTTTGTCGCTTTTGTAGACTCTAAAAAGTCAAAGTCTTGTTTTGCTTGATTAAATGTCTCCCAAACGCTAGAAGATGATAAATCACCTTGAAACGCACCATTATTAATATTACTTTCTGCCATTATATAAATTTATCACTTGATTTCTTACTTGTACTTGATGGTAAAACGCTCGAACTTAAAAATAGGTCTTCAATAGTTCCAAATTCAGGACTCAAAGCGTCCATATAAGGGGCTTCTAGTCGCTCCATTCCCGATAGTGTTATATTATACCCATTTAATTCTGTTTTACTCGCTCCTGTTTGTTTTGTGTATGCGCTCGTGGTTAATCCGTTTTCTAATCCTAAAATCCAGAACTTACCGTTATTATCTTCTATTATCGCTCTTAGCCTTTTTTTAATAAGGTTTTCAAAGTGGTACAACTCGCCTATTTTACTAAAGTTTATATTTAGCGTTTGACTAAAAGAGTCGCCCGTATTTGATACATTCCCCGTCTCGCTATAAGATGCGTTTTTAAGCGTGTTAAAACGATATATAATAGAGCCTTGAGCACTAACCAGCTGATTAGCTACCACCCTGTAATTTTTACGGCTTAATTTACCGTATTCATATAGGTAAACGGTTTTTACACCCCCTACACTATTCTTACATTGTAAATCATATCCACTATCCAAAATACCAACCCGTTCTAGTGCTTACATTAGTGGCGTTAACCTCATCCTGTACGCGTTTATACTCGCTTATGTCGTGCTTACATATCCATTTTTCAAAGCGGTTAATATCTAACTGAGCCGCTGCGTGGTATCTATCTGCTAAAGTTTGCGTTTCTGTCTCGCTTGCTATCTCTGCATTATCGGGCGCGTGTTTAAATACGCCCCCGTTTGATACTATTAGGCTTGCAATCTCTATATACTCCCCTAAAGCTGAATTTTTAGTAATAGGCTTTACAAATTTGGTGTAAAGTTCTAAATAATCCCCCGTTAAATTACCAGTACTAGCCCCGTCATATATTACATCGTATAATTCAGTGCCTAGTAAAGGCTCTATAACGCTTTTTTGCACGTTTTCTATTGTGAAAATATACTTATCCACGTCTACATTACCACCTAAAATGGTAGTATTTGTAATCTCTTGGGGTGTTATAAATAGTACGCTCATATTATTTAAATAAATGCTTGTAAGCTTTTTTATTCTTAATTCTCCAAACAATACTAGGATTAACCCCGTATTTTTTGGCTACTTCCCTATGCGTTGAATTAGAATTAAAAACCTCCATTGCTTCCTTATCTGTTAGTTTTGTTTTTATTAATCTATTTTTAACTGCGTGTGTAGTGTTGTTTTCAAAACTGCACCACTCTAAATTATATACTCTATTATCATACTTTATTCCGTTCTTATGGTTTACAATAGGTAAATTTTTCTTGTTCTCTAAAAAAGCATCAGCAACTAATCTATGAATCCTAAAATCATATCTTTTACCGTCTTTTTTTAAATTACATCTCATATAACCATCTTTGTCAGGTCTTGTTTTTTTCACTGAACCCTTATACTTCCTAGTTCCTCCTTTGTAATGCTTAACATACCTATCCAAAGACCTTAATTCACCATTGTTTGATATTTCGTAACAGCCTTCAAATCCTTTTATTTCTTTCCATTTTTTCATATATACAATATACGAAAATTACAACACTATACCAACCTTATGTTACATATCGTGTGGCGCAATACTAACACGACTATCATTTGTCTCTACTTTATAACCTCTTCGCCTTGCTTCTGATGTGCTTATTATTTTAGCTAAAGGACTGTTAACATCTACGCTAGAACCCTTTTTTAAATAAATTACCCTGTTCCACTTATGCTTACAAGTGCCGCCTTTAAAATTATATGACAACTTGCCACCTCCTTTATGCAACCAAATAGAGTAGGGTTTATTAGGAAAAGGAGCCATCCCGAATCCAGGATTCACCAACTTATCACCCATCTGTATAATGTCCTCCTTTCGGTAAACTTTATTTGCACTCATCATCTTACGGCAAAATTCACGCTCTGGACTCTTATTGCCTACATAACGGTATCTTATTACAATATCATCGTTATCTTGGTCGCTCTTTGCATTAGGTCTAGCCGTTCCCGTGCTTGCTAGTTGTATCTTCTCCTCCTCCTCGTAGTTAACCTCGCTTTCGTTAACTAACATATATTCGTCGTGGTCGTCGTAGTCCTCACCTAAACCTATAAATAAATCTAAGTCGTTACTTTTTTTTTTAAGCTCGACGGTTTCTTTTTCGTCTTCTACAATGTCCCTTTGCGGTATAAACTCTAAATTTAGATTAATACCGTAAAGAACTAGAACCTCCTCTAAAGCATCTAATATAAATGATTGCTTAGACCTTATCTTAGTCTCCATTAGCATCTTAAAAGCCGTATCTAACTCATCCGCATTATTTCCTAGTCCTGTATTATCTTTAATACCAAATAACATAGGAGACGTAACCCCGTGAGCCGTTAAAAGTTGCTGTCTAGCTTCTTGGGTTAAATATTCCCATTGCTTATGTACATTCTCATTAATAGGAATCGCAGATATTGTTACCTCCTTTTCAACGCCATTAAATGAAATTACGAATTTACTAGCGTTCGGGCTTCCTGTTAGTTTAGCCTTTATATCTTTTGTAAACTGCTCCTTTTCTTCGGGCGTCCAATTAATACCCTCTGGCACGTTTATAATATAACCAGCGCTTAAACCGTTCTTAATAGAGTTTACATATAGATTTGCAATCTCCTCCTCCATCGTTGCGTACGGCATCCCTGCTAAGTACTCAGGGTCTGAAAAGTAGTTTTTACCCGCCTTGTACGGCTTGCCTACGTATATACTATTCTTTTGCTTTTTACCGTTAAACGATGGTATCTCTTCGGGCTTGTTTTCTGGCTTGTATTGCTTAGACCAGTCACGACTATACCAGTAGCTTTCTATTTCCTCGTTGTCGTTTTCAATAGATGGTATTACGCGCTCTTTTGGTACGTGTGTTATACTTGCTAAATCTCCTCCTCGCTTCTCTATTACCTGAAAAGAAAACTCATTAAATAGTTGGTAGTCCGATATGATTTTACGTAGTTCCTTAGCCTTTAGTATAGACCTTAACTTTGTCCAGTCGTTTACGTTTGAAACCGCGTTACTTGCATACAACCCACGCCCGTAAATCAAGTCTACATAAGAATTAATTATAGCCGCATTTGTGGGGCTTCCGTTATACCTATCTATAACGTCTTGATAAAAACTATTGTTCTTACCGTTCATAACCCAGTTCTTACTCTTATTCTCAGTAAGTTGTGGTCTAACGTATTTAGAAAGCGTTATTAACTGTATTTCTTTACTCATATCTGACTGTATGTATAAATTCCATTCGTAGGGCTGTAGTTTTGTGTATCTTGATTAATCGCTATAAGTTTACCCCTAAATATAACGTCGTTACCCTGTGTTATTTTTACTTGAAATTTACTGTTTACCTCAAAAGTGTACGTATATAATATCTCCATTATACCGTCTATGTACGTGTACGTGTTAGGTATTTCTACGGCTTCTCTTGTGGTTTCGTTGTATAGTTCGTATGTAACAGCTTGCGACGGCTCAAAGCGTGGGTATATCTTGCTTGTGTGCGTTGTGTTTGTGCTGTCTACTACTATCATACTTATATAATACTAAAACGCTGTTTTTGTCAATGATTGAATATTTTTTTAATATTTCTTTGCTAGTATGTAAAAGTGTTGTATATTTACAACCAGTTAAGAACAACAAAAAACAATATTATGACTTTTACAGAAATGACATCAGAGCAAATGACTAAAGAAGTTAAAGAAGCAGAACTATACGATATATCTTGCCGTATGCATAGGGAGTTTTCACGCTCTGGATATTCTAAAGAGTGGGAGTCTTTAAACCGTCATTATGAATTTACTAAAAACAATTAAATTATGATTATTACAAAAGAACATCAGGAAGCAATGGTAAGAAATTACGCAAAGCAAGGGAAGTCAAAAGATGAAGTTATAGGCTTTATAGATGGATTATCTGAAATGGTTAATTTCGTAACTAAAAAGTCAATAGATGAACTTAAAACAAGTAACTAACATACAATGGTCGGGCGTCGATACTAAAGACGCTTTCGACTTTTGCGACGCTTATATAGTTAATGCAGATTACAAAGGCGAACCAATGACAGATAAGCAACTAGATGAAGTAAATGATAACCTATCATACTTCTATGATGATTTACTAAACTCAATATTTTAAACTATGGATAAAGAATGTAACCTAGACTGCATTAAATACGATAGCGAGCCTTTTGAAGATGATAAAGGCAATCCCTATTGCCGTTGGTGTGGTAGTGATATAAAAGATATTAATGCATAAGTTAAAACCAAATAAACTATGAAAAAAATAAAAGACAATTTAATTACAGTACTAATTATATTAGGAGTATGTTGTTTAATTTACGGGGTTGGTTATATAAAATACAATATTTGGAGAGCAGAACACCCACAAGCAAAAACTTGGACTTTTTTTGTTCCTAAAGGCAGATAAACAAAGTAATGGAAATATATAAAAATAAAAAAAGCCACCCGTAAAGAGTGGCTTTAGTTTTAGTAAAAGGTCTATTATGCTACTAAGGCTAAAAAGGCTGTTACAGTCGCTTCATCTAGTATAGGACATAAATCCCTAGTCGTTGCAGTTCCTGTAATTGTATAGCCGTTTAAGTCTGTCTTAGCTCCTCCTGTTGCGGCTAGTACTGTAAAATCCATTCCATCGTCAATTCCGAAAGCGTGGTAGTTACCGTTTCTATCCTTTACTACTCCCTGAGCGTACTGCTCGGTTAATAGTTGTAGGTTTGCGTGCGTTGCGCTATCCATTTTCTTTAAGACTGCAACTAAAGTTTGAGTATTAACGCTAGTACCGTTTGCTCTTTCGCTTGCCTTGCTTTGTTCAAACGTGTTACCGTCTCCCTCAAGTCCAAACTCATAAACCGTAGTAAGTAACGGGTTAACCGCTGTTGCTACCCCTGCATCATAAACAAATGGGTCTTCTACAAAGTTTTGAAACAAATATAAAGTACTATTACCGCCTAAAGAATTTTTACAAACCTTGCCCGTTCTTCCTGATATTAAATCACACATATATATAAGGTTTTAAATAAGGGGGCTAATTAAAACCCCCTTGTTATTAATTAGGCTGTTTTGTAAAGTACTACCTCACCACCCCAAGCGTATTGTACACCGCCTGTAAGTACTGTCTTCATACGGATTTGACCAGTAAGTAATCCTACTTCATCCATATCTTGTACCTTAATCTCGTTATGGTCTGAAAGTAGACCCGTTCCGAAAAATAAGTTGTTACGGTTGTAACCTACCATTGTATCTGCTGGCAAACCTTTAATCGCTGTTAACTTATATCCGTTAAAATCAAACTCATTAGGAGCAAGGAAAACACCGTTGTTACGTGCTTGCGTTCCGTACGCTCTCTTGATTGCTCTTATTACGTTTGTAGATACCCCGAATATGTGACCATCAGCGTCTAGCATTTCATCAGTGTGAGCCGCTATGAACTTCTCAAGTTCAGCTTCTACATTTTCCGCTGTTATTGCTACTGGTGTAGCCACGTCGATTACATCAGCATCCGCTACTAAAGCTGGAATAAATCCGTTTAGCTGTCCGTCTGAACCGTCACCTTGCCAAATCTCTCTATCAATTTTAAGTGCTAAACGCTTACCGATGTCCTCAAGTATTGCCGCTTGCTCTGTTTGTGGTAGGTTGTCATTGTGTGCAGAAAAGCCCATTTGTGCAGCCGTCCAAAGTTGTCTAAAGTCTTCTTTACAGATTTCTCTATCTTCTTTAATTTTCTTTGGTGCTAATTCCTTTTCTGAAAGTGTAATACTTCCTGCTGGTGTAAACCCACACACGTAATCTACGAAGCCTTGGTCGGTTTCGATTTTACGTATAAATTGTGGTGATGTGATGTTAGGTAAAACCGTAACAAGATTTTCAGAGATAGTGTTTGCTTCTCTAATCATTTGCCCGATGTACTCACCCGCTACCTCTCCTACGAAGTTTGTGTTAATTGTTACCATTATAATTTGTTATTTAAAAATTCTGTTAGTGATTGCTTAGTGTTTGCTTCTGGTTGTGTTGGCTGTGATTTTTTAGCCGTTGCCGCTGGCTCTTCTTTTAGTTTAAGCAACTCATCTTTAAGTTCCTTTACTTGATTAGATAATGCTACTACTGTCTCATTTTCTTTTTTCGTGTCTTCCGAGTATTGAACTGTTATCTTTTTGATAGCGTTCATTAAGTCCTCCATTTCGTTTTCTACCTCTGCAACTGGTTCGCTTGCCGCTGGTGCTTCTTCTTCAAGTTCTTGCGGTGCTTCTTCGGCTGCCGTTGGCTTAATCTCAGATACTACCCCGTCTTCTGCAACTACGATAGTATTACCACCCTCTAGTTTATGCTCTCCCGCTGGTGCTGGCACGCGCTCCCCGTCTTCGGTTTCTGTAAATACAGCAGTACCATTCTCTAGCACTTCACCGTCATACATTAGTGTTACCTCTCCATCGGCTGTCTTAACCGAGCCTAGTTTTATTTCTACCTTTTTAGATAGTCCTAAAACCTCTTTTAGTTCCGTTAGGAAACTCTTTTCGTCTTCTTTCATTTGTATATTTGGTTTTACTTCTTCTAGTTTTATCATTGCATCTATGGAGAAACCTAGTACTCTCCCCTCTTTTACAAAGTTTTGCCATACATCGTCACTATCTACTTTCATAGTAGCAACCCAAGAGCCTTTAGGGTAAGAAAATCCATAATACGCGCTTTTGTCTTGCTCTGGGTTGTCTACTATCCAAGATTCGACAAACGTCACGCCCTCAATAGGGTTTTCGTGTTCGATTGTGCTATTCTTGTGATGATTTGCTTTAAAGAAATTATATGATAGGTCTCTTACGGTGTCCTCATTAAATACGATATTAAACTCGCGCCCGCCTTGATTCCTGTAAATAGGTTTATTAGGTTCTAATACTAGACCTATTAAAATACGCTTCTCCCCGTCTACCTCTTTAAATTGTATCTTTTCCTTAGACAAGGCTATAAATTCCCCCTCCATTGCTGGGTTTTCTACAAGTGAGATACCAAATACCCCTTCTTGTTCGCCCTCGTTAAATACTGCGTTGTACGTCTTCATTACTTATATAATAAATTTATTTGTTTATTGTCAATTTTTATGTATATTGTAACTTCATAATGGTTAAGTTTTCCCTCGTAGGTTTTTTATTGTTTTTCCTACGGGGGTTTTTTATTACCCTAAACTCGCCCCGCCTTGAATGTTACGGTCTAACTCTTGACCGCTTGTAACATCATTAGTAACTACATACGCGCGTATTGGCTGTCTCTCACTACCTAACCCCTCCGCTATTTGATTACTTCCCGTTCCTTGCACAAGGTTAAAAGATGGTGCAGAAACGCCACCGCCTGCACTAGGCAAACCACCACCGCCCGCGCCTATGGTTTTCTTTTCGCTTGTTATATCTTTTATCGCACTAACCGCACCAGCTATACTCGCACCTATTCCTAAGCCACCTGCAATGGTGTTTGCAGTAACCCAAGGTTGCCCCGCTGTAAGTGGTGACGCTGCCGCTGCCTTTGCATTTGCTACGGCTGTATTTGATATAATATTTGCAACGCCTTTCGTAGTGTCTCTCACTACCTCTGCAATTGCTACGGCTTTACTTAATGCGCTCCCCTCTTTTGCTATATTTCTAAGTAGTGCAAAAGTGGTTTGCTCTAAGTTTATCTTTGCATTAGATATTACCTCGCGCTCTTGTAATTCACGCCTTGCATTCTCTATTAATATATCAGTTAATCCCTTGTCTATTTCTGCTAGTCTTTCGGCTTTGTCTTTTTGAAATATCACATCGGGGTCGTCTTCTATACTCGCACCCTCTACGCTTACACCTCCGACGGCTGTAAGGTTCTTAGGCTGGCTGTCTATTCGTTCTTGTGCTTTTCTTGCGGCTTCTTGCGCTTCTAAATCAAACCCTGCGATTTGATTCTTTGCCGCGTTTATTTGGTCGGTTATATCCTTTATACGTTGCTCGACTTCTTGCTTATCGGCTTCAGTTCCGAAAAGGGTTTCTATTGCGCTGTCTACTGCCTGATTTGTGTTTTCTGCAAACTCCGTATTTAATCCTAATTTACCTAGCACCGTATCTAATAATATACCTAAGTTAGTCGCGCTCGTTTGCGCAAATCTAAATATACGCTCTAAACTAGATACGCCTGCTTTCTCTTGCTCTTTTATGTTTTCTAGCCTTTCATTTGCTAGTAGTAACTCTTGCTCTCGTATCGCTATAACGTCCTGTAATTCCTTGCGCTTTAGGTCGTTTATTTGCTTTTGTGATAAGCCTCTTAACTTTAGTATGTTATCGGTATCTTCAAGTATTTTTAAATTCCTATCCAATATACTAGCTTCGTTATCTAGTAAATCTATTTGGTCTTCTAGCTCACCATTTGAGCCTGTTATAAATTGCTTAATATCATCCCAATAAGCAATAACAGCACCCAAAGCCACGACTAAAGCACCGATACCAGTAGCAAGTAACGCGCCCCTAGTCGCTTTTAAAGATATATTAAACAGCTTACTCGCTTCATAAGCATCTTTTATACGTGTAGCAAGCCCACCCGTTAGACTGTCAAGTATAGCGATAGCCCCACCATTACTAGCAACCTCATCTAGCGACTTGTCTACTTTCTTTGCAGATGCGTTTGTCTTTTCTAATTCGTCACCTAAACCCTTTATACTAGATTCTGCTTGACTAACATTAGCAATAATGTCTATTTCTTTGGTGATTGCCATTTTCTAACTACTTTATTTTTTAAACCCTTGTAGGTTGTTGTATATTCATTGCTACCCTTTGCGAAGTCTACTTCTTTACTCACTCCGTAAAAGTCACCGTCTCTAAGTACTTTTAAAATATCTGTTATCATATATTACGGTCTGTCGTTTTCGTCGCCCTCTTGATATATTACTATGTCTTTATTATCCTTACTTTTATCTAGGTCGAATACCGTTATAATACCCTGCCTGTCGTAACCCGTTGCATTGGGGTATACTGTTATCTCTAAATTAGAGCCGTCCTCAGAAGCCCTAAACCAATCCGCGCCCGCGCCTAAATCTACTGCGTTACTTCTAGGGTTGTTTACTGTTGTGCGTGCCGTGCTTTCGCCCCCATCTGCTCCAAAGTATAATATATCCCTAGTGTCGAGTAAGTCCTTTAAATCGTCTTTAAACGTGTTTATTAGTTTGAAACTACATTCCTGATTATTTATATTAAAGTCGTAGTTATCTATCCTATAATAACTATCCTTTATTTTTAGCACGTCATTAAGTCTTAACTTAGTGATAATGTGTAAAGGCAAAACCGCTTTAAAATTGAAGTTTCTACGTCTTATATTAAATATCCCGTCGATATACTTTTTATGGTAGTTCGTATAGAGGTTGTTAATTGCCTGCATACCATCCCACTCGCTATACTCAGGGCTAAATAAAAACGCGTCTGAACTAGGCGCGCTAGGTATTCCGTTAAAATGAGAAGCCGTGTTTATAGGCTCGGCAATAGTCTCTATTACATTGTTGTCACCTATAAATCTAATTGGCGTGCTCGTAACGTCTTTAGGCACGTTGTAAAATAGGTTTGTCTTTGGTACTGTTGGCTTACCCTCTGCATCTATAAAAGGCGCGTACATTACACGCGTATTCTCATCGGTTGCAACGTCTTTAAGCCTATCGTAAATAACAGTCTCAAAAGGTACTTCTATCTCGTAAGTATCACCATCTAAAGGCTCACCGCTTTCATCTTCTAGCTTCACCTCTGCATCACCGTAATAAATCCCGTTGTTAATTTCAAACTGAGTATTTAATATCGTTTTCGGCTCTTCAAAATTGAAAAGAATTTCACTAAACAAGTCTCCCCGATTGACGTCGTGGCTATCCGTTTTAATGTATTTCGTAACATCGTAAACGCTCCCTTTTGCATAGTACCTATTAAGTGTATCAACGTAAAAAGTTCCATCATCTTGGGGTATTATAATAAGCTTAAACGCCTTAAAGAAACCCACTAACCAGTCTATAACTTTTATTTTAGTTATGTTCTTGCTCGTTATGAAAATACTATTAATAGTACTTTCGCTTGCGGTTGTTATAAATTGCTGTATAGACGGCTCAGATGGTACGCTACTTGTACGTAACTGAATCAAACGCCCCGTATATTTAAACTCTTGACCTGATGATACTTGATAGCTTACTGCGTATGTAGTCTCCCCGTTTACTGTTAGTATTCGGTCTTGTCTACTGCTTCCCGTTGTGCTTACGCTTGCATCTTCATTCCCATCTATTATAGTGGTAATCGTATAGGGTACATTCTCATATCCTGCTGATGGTATAATATCCATAAACAACCTAAACGCCACGTTATCATTGCTCGCACTCGTAGCGCGTACATAAAAACTCCCCTCGTTTGTTGTTAGGCTTACGTGGTCTGTATCTCCCCCGTCAAAATCTACGGTTTGCGTCTCACCCGATATGTTCTTTTCGCTGTTGGTTATCGTTTGATACAACTTAGTAAACGATGAAGTACCAAAGAAGTCACGGCTAAATTGTAAATCGTACTTATTCTCTATCGCTTCTAGTATTCTAATAGCTTTTAAAGATGGTGCAAGGTCTGTAAATCTAACGCCATACAAGCCCGTACCACCATTAGCGGCTATGTTACTAACTAGGTCGTTATCGCTTGTATCGTTTACGTCGCTATTGTAGAAATATTGCTTCTTAGGGTTTAGGGTATATATAACATCACCACCAAAAAGAAAGTCAGTTAACCCACCTTTTACATTAAGGCTATTAAAATCGTGGTCGTATTGGCTTAGGGGTAAATCGCTCAACTCATCGCGCCCTACTTTCTTAGCGATATCTACAAGATTACCTACAAAGTTAATTGTATAACTATCGGGCTTGCCCTTTTTTACGTTTACTTTTAATAGTCTTATCTTACCAAACTTAAACGGCAAACCTCCTAACTCAATAAACCCCTTTACTTTTGTACGCGCGTCGAAAGTGTTATCAATATCCGCATTGTAATAGTGCTTAAAAAACTTGTTATTTGTTTTCGTTGCTGGCACTGTAAATTCCTTAGAATAGTCCGTAGTGACTTTCTTAATATCAGATACATCCGCAATAGATGAGTTTACTATTACGCTCTCATCTTCAAACAAATCTAGTCTCTGGTCGTCTATGTAAATCGCTCCTATCAAACTGTATGTATTTCGTTAAATGAATACTCGAAGTCTATTAAATAGTTTACTAGCTTATCATTCTTACTATTTTGTAGTTGTATATCGTTTGTGGTTACGTTAACAGGCAAACCATCTACCCATACATTCTCACTCATTAACAACTGCCTAACAAGTTCGTTAGACTCTTCATATATAAACCCCGTTTGTGCTGTGAATTTTGAACGCCCGTTCACGTTGTATTTTTGGAATTGATGCACCCCGTCGATAGGTTGACCGAAAGACCTTTCGTATTGTGAGCCGTCTACGCTTGTGCTATCCTTTCGCTCCTTAAAGAAAGTGAGTGTTTGACTAGAACCGTATCTATTGCTAAACTGCACATCGATAGGGTTAAATCTATACTCATCCCGTAGGTATATTGTAAAGGTATCGCCCGCATAAGTTATATCTATGTACTCCTCTCCCGTTGCATCATTTGCATTTACTACTAGAATAGATACTATATCGTCATTATCACTTGAACCCGTTGCATCTATTGTAGTAGATAGCGTTCCATTTGGGTAACTTAATATAGTTATATCTGGGATTTCTGTTGGTCTACTAGAAAAGTCGTTTACCTTTTCAATAGGCAACATCACTATACTTTCTTTATACGCGTCTACCTCGCTTACATCGCTTAATATAGGCTTGTCTAGTTGGTAGTTTTCGCCCTCTGACCCCTTGCCATACCCTCGTATAGCGTAATCGGTTTCTATTAACTCTGTGCTAGTATCACCGCTCACATCATAGACTACCTCAGTCTTAACCCACACAGTAGCTTTTGATTGATATAAACCCGTGTCGGTTTGTGTTATAAGTTGTGGGTCTATAAAGTCATCTACTAGCCTAGCAATATCTATTTTAGTATCTCCCGTCGTTAGGTTTTGTATATTTTCCTTTGTTATACTGTAAGTCGCTGTTGTTGGTGCGGCTGTTATTGCCCCCTCGTATATGTATATGTTAAGGGTAAAACTATCGCAAACAGCGTTATCGCTCGGTCTTCTCCAAGTGACATTCTTATAATATGGTGAACGTGTTAAAATCATTTTCTACTAAAGTCTAAAAGGTCGTCTATCTCTAATGCGTATGCTTCTACTAAATCATCCGGCAAGGTTTTAAAACCTAAATTAAAAGGGCGTGTGTAAAAATTTGTAGTTTCTAAACCCGTTAAGAATATGGAGCGACGGATTAAAAAAGCCGTACTATCATAAGTCATAAAACGCCCGTTAGGTTTTCTAAACTGTATGCGCTTCTGTCTTACCCACCTATCTATTCCCTTTGTTAAACCTCCTTTAGTTCCTTTGCCTGAGCCAAATCTAAACGGGCTTGTGGGGGCTTTTAAGCTACTCTTAGCACCTTTCACCCCCTTGTCTACAAAGTCCCCATAGTCCTCCATTAAAAAGGAAAACTCGAAACTATTTTTATTAACCTTTACCTCGTAATCAAGTGACTTGTATAGCCTGCTAGTATTCTTTTTGCCCTTGCGCGTCAGGTTTGCTCTGCTTTGGGTTACTAGATACTTACCAAAACTATTAAGTTCGTCGGTTACTGACATAGGTTTAACTTAGTATTTGGCATTTCAACCGCAAACGATAACACCCACCCGTCTAGCAAATTAGTTTTACCGTATGTTATCTTTTGGATTGTAGGGTTTTCACTCGCTGTAATGTTGTTACTCTCAAAATCCCGATACATTGCAGTCCATATCCTGTTTAATATAGCGTGCGTTACATTGTGATTGTCTACCTCATTATCATTACTCCAAAACTTAGAATCGTCTATCTCGTTATTAATATCACGTATATCTAAGCAAGCTAAATCGACGTTAAATAGTATCGTGTTACCATTACTAAAAGTACCGCTATCAATATCTATATGAACTAAAGGGTAGATGTTAAACTTTTCTAAGTCTACATCGTTAATAGTTCCCTTTGTGACTGTATGCACCATATCGTCACTCTCTGCAAGTGTCTTAATGTATTGTAAAAGTTCGCTATAATGACTCATATATCTATACTATTTTTTCCCTTTCGTAACTGTGCTTTTAACTTCTCTTTGTCTATCCTATGCGCTAGAAACGTATGCACGTAGTGAACGTTATAGTTGCTTATTTCTTTTATCTTCCAAATCTTGCCCTTTGCTAGTTTATCTATACTAGCATACCATCCCCACTTTTTAAAGTATTCGCTCGCTTTGCTACCCTCGCTAGTTCCTCCATTGTAGATTTCTGGATAGCTTTCTTTAAGTGTTTTGATAAAGTCAAAAAAAAACCTATCGCACCGATTACAATATTCAAAGGCATTTGTAAAAACAACTCCGCGCGCTCATCTGTACCCTCATAATGTTCTATACTGTAATTCCCGAAAGTATCCTTATTTTTAATTGGTCTAAATAAAACAGCCATTAAATAGTTAAGCTTGTCGGGTTGGTCTTGGTAGTCGCTCAGGTCCATATACTCGGCTTGCGTCATTTTATCGAGGTTAGGTATAAAACCATACTCAACGCCATTAAGTTTGAAAGTGTGTTGAAAAGGCTCTTCAGTATTGATAGCCTTAATGATGTCGTTAATTAACACCTCGTAGTCGCTTTGTTTTATCTTACCTATCTTCTGGTATGGTAGATTTGTAAAGATGGAAATAGCGCGCTTGTTATGCTCTAAATCAGACACGCCCCCACGCTTTTTAAGCTGCTCATACTTTATAAACTGCTCAAGCGTTATATCTGCATTACTTTCTGGTATGGTGACTTTCATACCTATATAATACAAATAGGGCGTTTTTGTCAATAGATTTGCCTAGCACCGCCACCCATTAATTTAAACGATACGCAATATCTAATCGCATCTATAATGTGGTTGTATGCATCGACGTATAGTTTGCTTCCTTTATCAGCGTATACATAGTTATTAAATTCTTTTGCAATGTTACTACTTTCTTTGTCTACTACTATATTGTAATCTAGCATTAATGCAATACCCGCGCTTATACTGCCTGCTCCTTTTTTAGTTGGTGTTATGTTACAACCTAGTTTCCTTAGTTCGTTAATTAGTCTAGGCTCTGCACTATCTGCTACTATTAGTTTATTTTCTGCCCTATCTTTATTAATTACGGCTATCTCTGAGGTTGTTAATCGCTCTTTGTAAAGATGTTCCTTAACGTATATTATTTTTTTCTTCTTGTCTATTGCGCATTCTACTAATGTGCTAGGGTCTACACTAAACCCGAAATCTTGACCGAAAGACGTCTGTAGGTTATCTGGGTTAAACTCTCCGAAAGTCCAGTTATCAAATACAACCCCCTCAGCTTTATCTAACCATCCCCCTAGTATAACGTGCGCGTACTTCTTAAGGTTGGTCGCTTTCATCCTTTCGGCTTGTGCTATAAAGGATTTAGATAGGTGTTTATAGTTATCTAGGTATGATGTATGTATGTAAGTTGTATCGCCTTTTATAGTATTACTTCCAGCTTCCACACCTCTACTCTCAAAGAAGCGAGAGTATATAAAATGTTCTTTAGTGGTCGGGTTTAAGATTAACATAACCCTGTTTTGTATTCCCTTTGCTCTTATGGAGAAATCTATTTTATCAAATGTATCTTCATCTGTTAACTCCTCCGCTTCATCTAGCACCCAAGTAGTAACACCCGCCAAAGATTTAAGGTTTGCCGTTTGCGTCCCCGAACTTGTTTTAATTCCTTTGAATAGTATCTTAGACCCTGTGCGTAGGTTTATAATTTCATCCTTTGTTATTTTAAAATCAGATGTTAACCCTGATTGTTCAATCTTATCTAAGAATTCGGGTATAATAGAAACACCCGCAGATACTAATGTATAGCGGGTAAATAATATAACGTGTCCTACCTCATAGGTAAGCATAAGTAAGAAACTGTTAACGCTGTAAGACTTTCCAGAACCACGCCCCCCACTTATAACAAAGTACCTACTATCAGAACCTAAGTTGTTATATTTACTATTTATCTTTATCAACCTTGAAAATGCTTTTTATATCAAAGTCGCTTAGGGTGTGAGTTGTCTCGATAGTCTCTTTAGGCTTACCGAATATATGTTCAGCCACAAACAACTGACCCCTCTGGCTATCTAACAAAGTGGTTTTAATAAACTCGACCTTTGCTTCGTCGTCTGTCTCTTTGCTGTAGACCTCTTTTAAAGCCCTTAGCATTATTGTATTTGCTTTCTCCTCATCTGCTTTCTTAGGTCTTCCCTTACCTAATTTATTCCCTTTTTGAAATCCCATTGTGTTAAAAGTTATGTTTAAACATTCTAAATAAGACTATTCATAAACATCGTAAACCTTATCTAGTTGCTCTATCATTCTTAGTAGTGGTCTTTGGCTACAGTTTATACAAGGCTCGTAATACGGCTTATTAAAAGTCTTTGCGAATAGCTTACAAATCATTTTACGCTGGTCGTTTGATATTCTTAACGTGCGATTATCTTTAAACTCCCCCCAAGTCTTATACTCATCTTCTGTAAAACATTCTATCTTTGTTCTACCTACTGTTATCTTATTAAGTATTTCCTTACGCTCATCGCATCCGCAATCTTTACCATCTACAAACTTATCTAGTCCAGTCGCTTTTATAGCTTGCTCAACTACATCACCTAAGCCCTTTTTTATAGTTGCTTTTTTATTCTTGCTACCCTTTGGTCTACCCATTTTTAACCTTATTTTTTACGCTCTTTATTGTGTCAAAAATAAAGCCGCGATTTATGTTAAATTTACTTTGTATTTGTCTAATAGAAAAGTCTTGATACTCTTTCATTATTTCCTGTTGATACCAAGGTAAAGAGTTAAATATATCCATTCTAGCCCGTTGTTCATCGTCTAGCCCGTCTACTTGCTCTATATTAGATACGTAATCTATTACCTCGCTAGATGTTATTTTCTTTTCTGCCTTTATCATTCTTAGGTAAGTGTGATACATACAGTAAGAAACGTACGAGGTATTGAAGACTCTATTTTTAGAGGTCGAAAGTGTTAGGTACATTTCTTGCACCACTTCATCGGCTGTTTGTTTATTGCCTGTAATCTTTAAGGCAATCTTACGCCACTCTTTATCTCTCTTAGATAGTTCTTCTAGCATTCTTATATTTTATCCAAAAAGGTAACACGCAACGCATAACAATATAAATGCTATTGCGCTGGTGTACTTGTATATATCTCTTTCTGTTTTCATTACTTTGCTAATATAGTGATTATTTATTTAACTTCCAATAGTTCGGGTTTTACCACCTCGATATCGTTAACCGCTTCTATTTCCTTAATCTTGTCTAGCACTTTCAAAAACGCGTGTTTTGCTCCTTTACCGAAGTGGGTTAATTCTCTACCGCCCCTGCTTTGGGTGTTTAATAGCTTTACTTCTTTCTCTATGTATGTTTTTATGTCTTTCATAATATTGTTTTTATCTGTTTTTGTATAGTACAAATATACAAAGCCTTTACATATAAACAAGCGAAAAACTAAATTTTAACATTTGCACCCGCATTTTTTACAGATAAGCATATCTTTAATCTTGTATGTAGTACTATTGCAGCAGTCGCTTTTTTCCTTACTTGCTCTCATAATTTTTTAAGTTCTTTAAAGTTCTTAGTTAATTTATTTGCGTAAAAAATATACGTCTTTGTTAATGCCTCGTTTAACTCCTTACCAGATACTACGGTGTCAAATACTTTCGGTTTCTTATCGCTAAAAGATACAGCGACTTTTTGACGTCTGTTTTCTATAACAGGGTAAACCTTTATTTTATTCTTAAAGCATATACTCATAGCGTCGTTAATGTCCATATCTATCTATTTTTAAAATGGTATATCATCATCATCAAAAGCATCTTTAGGCTCTAAAAGCGGCAAGGGCTTTATATCTTCTTTAAACTCTGGCTTTGTTGGTTCTGGCTCATCGTCTCTTAACCAGCTTCTATTATCCCACGTGAAGTCAGCTTGAACGAATGAGTTTTCATCGTAGTAAGTATCTGGTGGTGTGTAACGCCCGTTATTTATATTCCAACCGAACCAACTATCTACACCCGCACTACCTAAGTGTTGAAATTTCCATTTAAGCGTTCTAATCTGCACCATATTACGCTCAAAGTCTCTAACTAGCCCTATTACGTTATAACTCATATCAAAATGCTCGCCCCCACCTTTAGCATCGTAAGCCGTTGGCATCTTGTAAGTCTTTTCAGAGTACTCATCTTTTCCGATTTTCTTCATTTGCATCTTGTTAGGGTGCAATACTAAAAATATATGACAGTCATACTTTTTACAAAATTCATCCAGCATTATGTGATACTCTTCCGTGTACTCGTTAACCTTAGACCTATCAACTTTCTTTAACTTAATCTTATTGAACGGGTCTAGTATAAAAATACGCACGCCTTTGCGCTTTACAAGTTCTGCAAATTTAGTTAAAACATCTTCTAAATAAAACCTACTTTGCTGTTTAAGGTGAATATAATGGTCGTCGATAAACCTTATACATTCGTTTACACGCTCGCTATCAAAGTTATCATTTGGTCTATTGCCTAAAATCTTACGTACTATCTTATCATAATGAAACTTAGTAGGTACATTTTCGGGGCTACATATTCCCGTTTTCCATCCATACTTAACGGCAAACCTAGCGCAAATATGGTCTATAAAATCAGATTTACCACTGTTAGGAGCGGATAATAATAGCGTGTATTGCTTCATCTCAAAACTTGCGCAATCATCAAAGCCCTCTAAATCAATAGTAGCGCCCCTCTTTGCTCCATTTTTCCAGAAGTCAATGAGTTCGTCTTTTATGTCGCTTATTTGTTCTACTCCATCAAGAGGTACGGGCTTTGCATCTTCTTTAGCTTGTTTTAATGCTTCTTTACCGTACTTAATTAGATAGTCGTTAGCATCTTTACAGTCCTTAAAATCAATTAAAAAACACTTTTCAGCCCCTAAACGCCTTATAAATTCTTTTGTACCCTCAAGCCCTGCTGTATCATTATCAAAACCTAAGTAAAACTTTTCAATAGGTTCTAAAATTCCGAAGTAATCGTCAAGATAATCTAGGTTTATCGTACTTGTACCATCGGGGCGAGGTAAAGTAAAGCCATTTGGAACGCTCGCAACCGCATTTAAGCCACTTTCTATAAAAGCTAGTGTATCGGGTTCACCCTCCACTAAAACGGCTTCCTTTTGCCCTATAATCGAATCTATGTTATATAAAATTAACTCGCAATCCTTTTCAAATATAAAATCTTTGTTTTTACCTCTAGACTTTATGTTTATTAACTCACCAAAAAGATAGTAATTAAACTCTATTACGTGTATCTCTTTACCAGCTTTTGGCATCCAGCGTTTGCCCTCGCTTACTTTTGCCTTTATTAAAGTTTCCTCGCTTATGTGCCTTTGCTCTTTAAACCACTTTAAAACAGTTTCGCTAAGGTTACTCTTAGGTTTTGGCGTTGGCTTGCTATAAACTTTTATTTGTTCTTTTTTCTTGTACGTGTGCATTTGTGTACGCTCCCCGCAGTGGTTGCAGTGAAGTAAACCAGTATCCCAAAATACACTAGCGCATTTTTGTTTTTGGTTGCTAGGCTTTCTATGTTCTGAACATTTCGGGCAAGTACTTGTCTTTGCCTTTGCTGGAATTCCTAGCACATTGTATTCATCTACTAAAAATCCGTTAATCTCCATTGTTTATTATTTTAAATTTGTAACCGCCGCCCTCCATATTTGCCTTGTACTTGATAAAATTGCTTTCGGTCATTTGTTGCTTCATCGGATTACCGTTACTTACAAATGTTATTATCTTTTCGCCGTTAGGGTTCTCAATTCTTTTTACTTGCGTATCACTTGGTAATTTTTTATTCCAGTTGCGAAAGTAAGAAGAAAACTCTTTAAAGGTTTCTTTATGCCTTCCTTGCTCAGTTAGGCTTATTATAAACTCGCTTAGTCTACCTTCCAACTCCTTTGCATCTTTTATTTTATTTGCCTTGTTATAAACAAAAGCCTTTACAAGTTTTTCATTTTGTAAGTATTCAGTTTTTAATTTCTCTAAATCATACAAGACGTCGGATGTTATTATTTCATCTACTTCATCTTCTTTTATTTCCTCTTCTCTTATCTTATCTTCTCTTATGCCTTTCGTTTCGCTTTCGTTTGGGTTTAATTTCGGTTTTGTTTCGGTTTCTTTTTGCTTTTTCTTTCTAGGTCTTCCTCCTTTCGATCCGTTGGCACTGTTGGTTTTGCTTTGCTTTGTTACTTTGTCAAATTGCTCATCTAAAAACTTTATTTTTATACTAGAATCCTGTAACTGTATTACATTTTCATCTACTAACTCCTGAAACTCTTTAGGGTTATTTATACGCCTTAAAAATTGCTCTTTTGTTATATTGCAAGACCTTTGCCAATAGTAGCTACAAAGTATCGTAAAAAGCCCTTGAGCGGACAATGAGCAAAAAGATATATCACCCGTTAAATATTCGGCAGGCTCGAATTGAAAATATGGTAGTTCCTTTGCCATTATATACCTTTTACTTTGTTAATATCAGTTCTTAATGTTTTAGCTAGTTTTATAGACGTGCTAACATCTAGCACTACGCAGAAATGATGGTCGTCAGAAACCCCTTGAACGTATATTAAATTGTGTTCTAAATCTGGTACACACTCTATGTAATCAGTGTCTGAATAAGCATCTATATGCTTTATTTGAATCTTTGCCATAATAATAACGGTTATTAGATACCGATAAACTGTTAAATAATTAAAATACAAAAGCCTATAAATCCACAGCGTCCGACTTCCGTTTCATTATAGGCTTGTATAAATACCTTTTAGTTACTATAATATCGGACGGTAACTATAACCGCAATATACGAATAATTTAATTAAAACAAACTTTTATTTTATTTATTTTTAATATTCAATTCCTTATTAACCGCGTAGTCAAACTTTTTGGTAATAGTCTGATATACTATTGATTTTTTTAACTGCTCTTGAGAGTAGAACCTATTTACTACTGGAATAAGTAAGTCTTGTAACTCGCGCGCTTTGTCTTGTATTTCCTTTGTAGTTTTGTTAGGAGTTTTAACAGGGTGGTCTATTTCTTCAATAAGTATTTCAGATAGTGTTAAAATCTTAGTTAGTTTTTTCTGTAGTTCGTTGTCTTTCATCTTTTAGTTTTTCTATTGTTATTATTGCTTTTAATCGTGTTTTTACGACTTCTCTACTACGTGGTGGTATTTCCTTTATTAACGCTGTTAAGTCGTTCTCTTTAGGGTTCTTTTTGAGTTTGTCAATAGTATCGTTGAGGTTCATAATCTCATCTTGCAACGAAAGTATTTTCGCATGTTGCTGTTGTATAGTTTCGTCGATAAGTTGCGCTTCAATAGATATTGACTCAAAAGCGTTAAATCTATTAATTAGCGTGCTGTGAATTTTACCTAATGTAGGATATGATAAAAATAACCCTTTAGCTTTTTTGAGTGCGTTTATTACACTTGCGTGGTCTTTACCTACTTGATTACCTATCTTTTCTAGTGATAGGTCTGTTTTTTCCCTTGCTATCATATAGTAAGTGGTGCGCCCTGCGACGTGTTCAGTCTTTCGTGTAGGTTCTGTTATGTCTAATCCATAGTTAACGCTTACGCTTGTTATAATTGATTCTAGTATTTTACTCATTTTTTTTCTGTATTAGTTTTTCTAGGTATAAAGATAAATCCATTGCTTCCTCTTGTGCGTGTATAAGCCACTCCAACTCGGTTAAATCTTCCCTGTCTAGTGTTACGTTATATTTTTTTATTCCTACCTTACTGCGTTTCTTGTACTTAATTAAAACGCTTTCTACTATGCTATCTTTCATATTTTTTTAAGTGTTAATATACATTTGTTTTCCTTTCCCTTATTTACTTTTACGCAAATTTGCCTATTCTCGTTATCTTGCTCAAAAAGTTTATCTTCTATAATCTTGCAGTAATGAAATACATTTATAGTATCTAATCGCCTGCCTTTAAAATAGAAGTCAAAATTAAGCGTATAACCGCCTTTCAAACTTTCTTTGGTCGCACTACCCACTAAAACCCTTAAAGTGTCTTTAAAACGCTTTTGTGTAGCCCAGTGTTGATTCTTATACTTATTAAAAGATAGTTTTGTGAGGTCTTTAATTGTTATAGTAGTTTGTCGTGTATTTGATGACATCGTCTGCATAAAATTCTAAGGTTATTTACATCAAAGGCTTTTTCAGTCCTTCCATTTTCTTTACAACTCTTTACGCTTTCCGTGTGCGAGCAATCTAAATAAGTACCGCTGGACCTATTGCATTCCTCGCAAAAGTTATAGCCGTGTTCATCTACTTGCTGTCTAACCTTTTCGGCTTTGGCTTTGCGCACCAAACTCTCTATAACAGATTGTTTGATGCGTTCACCGTTGCTAGTTTTATAGCTATTCATTAAAATGGCAGTCCATCCGTATCATCATTACTAACCGCGTTAGCTGGCTCAAATGCTGGCGGTGCGCTAGGTTCTTGCGCTTCGGCTTTCTCTATTCTCCAACCTTGTATAGAGTTGAAATACTTAACCTCGCCCTGTTGATTTGTCCACTTACGCCCTCGTAAGTTAATACCTATCTTTACATTTTGCCCTACTTCATAGCTGTTTAGTAATTCGCACTTATCTTGTACAAATTCCACCATTATATCCTGTGGGTATTGTTCTTCAGTTGTTACTACTACTTCACGCTTTTGAAATCCGTTAGACCCGAATGTTTGAGTTTCTCCTACTACTTTAATTTTTCCTTGTAATTCCATTTGTTATATATTTAATCGTTAATTTTTGTTATTATAAATACTACTATCAATCCTATTAATGCTATTAATAAAGACATCCATATAGGAGATAAAACCCACCACCAAGACCAGTTAATGACCCCGCCAAGTTTTAGACCTATAAAAAGTACTGTTAATAATGTTCCTAGTAATCCGCTGCTATTGCTTTCTCTTGACATTTTTCTATTTGTTATTTCGTAGTGATGTTATTTCAGAGCGCATTGCATTCACTACATTATTTGCAGTACTCTCTATTTTGCGTAACATTCTTAATTGTGGTACTTTCTCGTTTGCTAGTATTAATCCACTAGACACACTCCCGTTGTGGTTGTGCTGGATAGTATTGTGCTCTTTAAAGGCTTCAATATTATACTTAGTTAAAAAGAAAATATTTGAAGTTAGTTCACGGTGCATAATACGCAAATTATCTTCAGTAACCCAAGTTCCACTCTCATAAGTTTCTATTAAAGCCGTTATTTTTTCTAATACTTCATTCATCGTTTAGAATCTACATATTTATATAAATTCTTTTCGGCTTGTTTCTTCATCTTATAAAGCTGTTTAAAATGCGTGTCGTCTTTTAAGTGGCTTGTCTCTGGTAGGGTCTTAACATACTTTGCGTTAAGACCATCTAAAACGTTTCTTATATTCATTTCTGCGAGGTCGTTTTCTACCTCAAAAGTTGCGTTTATTAGTTTCATTACTTAGATAGTTTTGCTTTCATTTCATCCTTAACCGCTAGTGTCTCGGCTTTCTGCTCTGGTGTAAGAAGTCCATAACGGGTTTTTAATTCGTCTAGTGTCTTACTAGCTTGTAGATATTGCGCGGCTGTTTGTGGTTGTGGTTCTGTTTTGTCTTGTGGCTTGCGGTCTGGATTATCAATATCATCTTCATCGGTTGCAATGTGAAAATATTTAAGTAAGAAGTAACGCTCTCCATAAGTTAACGCACTACCTAAACCCTTTTCCCAGTCGTTTTGACCGTTTGCCCCGAAAAGGTTTTCGTCTTTCTCTCCCGTCTCCGTATCAATCCAAGTAAATCGCATCATTACTTTAGATAGTATTTCACTCTTTTCAGCATACTTAGTCTTATAATCTTGACGCTCGTTATCAATACTTAGTATTTCTTGCTTTAGTATTAAGCCGTTTGCATCCATTAGAGGCTTGATAAATGATAGTAATTTATTTCCCGTTACATAATCATAGTTGTGACTTTTTTTGTCCTTAGAAAGCCCTTTAACCTCCTTTTGTATTTTTAATAGTTTTTTATAAATCTCCATATTTACTGTTTTGTACGTGTTTGTTAATTTTATCTATCCATTTATTAAAGTCGTTTTCTTGCCACGACTTAGGCACTATCACGGTTGTATTCATTTCTAGTGTTTAATTTTTGTAACTCCTTTGTAATTTCTAGTTGTAGGCTTTCCAGCGCGGTGTGCTTCTTATTTTTAATATCCTTTATTCTATTCTGTAAGTCTAGAATATCTGATTGTCTTTTGCGCTCGTTGCTGAACATCTTATAATAGGTAGATATTTTCGTGTCTTCTATTCTTTGATTTAATATATATATGTTAGTATCAAATCTGTTTATTTTTTTTATTAGTTTTTTCATAATGTTAGTCCATTTGTGATATGTATAATTGTGTTTCTAGTCTTTGCTCTATTTTTTTTATGAGGTTGTACTCAATTTGCGCCTGCTCTTCTAGTGTTACCCACTCCGTTAAACATTCAATATCCGCATTTACCTCGTTGTTTTTTGATACGTCTATTTTTACGCTGAACTCTAATTCTTTACCGTCTACATCTGTTATGTACTGGCTGTTTTCATAAAGCCCCTCCCCGTTTAAAAACCACTCAAAATCGTTTACATTAATTTCCATTGCTTCCCTAGTTTTTCTGCTATTAATAAAAGTCTCTCAATGTTGGGCAGTCGTTTGCCGTTTTCGTAGTTGCTTTGCTCATCTTGTTTAAACCCGCATTGCTCTGCAAACTCCGTTTGCGTTAACCTCTTTTCTTTTCTTGCTTTTCTTATCTCGTTGCCAAATTGTTGTGTACTCATCTAGTTCTGTGTTTTAGATAGTTCAAATTCTGCTACATAACTCATTAACTCATCCATTGTTAATTCTGTTATTCCTTTTTCTGTTTTTACCCAGTTTACTAATTCCTTTAATTCTTTCATTTTATATCTGTTTTAAATGTTATAGGGCAAATATACATAAAAATTATATAACAAAAAACAATTATTTTAAAATGTTTTTAGTATATTTGCTTTGTGATTAAGGTTTTGTGTATGATTAGTGGCGTGGAATTAACTGAAAATTTATAAAAATGGATAAAACAGAAATAACTAAAATAGTAGAAAAGGAGTTACTTGAGTTTTTTGATGAAAAAACTTTATTAAGACACAATAAAGAAATAATGGAATTTAGCATAGAAGCAACATTAAAAGCTATTAATTATACACGTTGTTGTAAAAGCGATAGCGAGCTGTTAAAAGGCAAGCACCCACTAACTTTTTCTAAATGGCGAGAAATTAACGGATATACACCTTATGATAACAGTAGTTACCAAAAAGACAATAAGATAATTAATTTAGATAAGTTAGAGATACAATATAGAGCTTATTACAAAACATTTTAATTGTTTACGTTTTGTATATGAAAAGTAACGGAAAATTAATAACTAAATTTTATACAAATGGAATTCCAAATTAAACAAAGTTACAGTGATGGTTGTGGTGGTTGGATTTATTTTACCGCAAAAGGCACAGAAACAATTGACAAACTTAAAAAAATGGCAATTGATGCAATGAATGAAGATTGGGGAAAAGTAAACCCTGCTTTATATTTTTCAGCGCCAAAACCAGCAAGACCTACAATAGAAGTTGCGGAATATGCAGAAGGTAAAAAAGTAAAAAACGGAATTAAGTTTAAATGTAAGTGGCGTTAGCATTATTGGTAACGTTAAAATGTATGAGTAGTTGCGTATAATTAAGAACTTAAATAACAAATAATGACTGAACAAAAATTACTAGAAAAATTAACAGGAGTAAATAATCCTAGATTCATTACACCTCGTGAAGATGCAATAATAAAAGAGTGCCTTGCTATAATAAATAATCTTGAAAAGCAATTACTTATACATAGTGTTGTAGGGCAAAGCGAACAGTTAGAAGATTTTGTCAAATACATTCAAGAAAAGCACGGCAGATTATTAGATATGAGTACAGAAACATTAGTAGAAAAATATAAATCTTCTAATTGACTACAACGGTTAGTATAACAATAGTTGCGATTAAATAAACACAAAATTTAAAATTATGAAAACACCTTATTTAGATGAAATGATAAATGAATTAGACGGCTACATAGGAAGTAGTGACAATTATTTATCGAAAAGAGGAAATGAAAAGCTAACTGAATTAAAAGCCGTAAAAGAGCAATTATTGTTATACGGTGTTAGTAACTGGGTGGATTGCGATAGCCTGCCTGAACATATAGAAAAAGTACTCGTATTTGGAAAATTAGAGCCTTGGTCTGAAAATGAACTGCATACCGCTGTATTGAATAAGGCAGGCGGACTTAATCATTGGTACACAGGTGGAACGAGAATGCACGAGGTTAGTAAGTGGAAAAGAATAACTGCCCCACCTTGTTACTAACGTTAAAATGTATGAGTATTTGCTTTGAATAATTACTAAACTTAATAGATATGGAAGAAATAAATAAAAGACTTAAAAATATAGAACTATGGATTGATAATATGAGCGACAAAAATAGAGAAACTTATAGTTTGCTTATAAAAGCTGATATAGAAGCAATAAAAGAGCAATTACTTATACATAGTGTTGGCAGTAGTTTGCCGAAAGTATGCAAAGGTTGTGGAAGTTTAAGCACTAAAGTTATAGACAAGAAATATCTTGCCTGTTGCCCTGATAGTAATTATATACCAATGGAAGATTACTGTAAAAACTCGATATATCCTGAAAAACAGTTTTAAGGCATATTACTGCCAACGTAATTGTATAAAAAATCGTTTTAATGTTTTTTATACATTGTTATATTTTAGTTTTCTTTTGTGCGTTGGCTAATTACTTTTGCAAAAAGTAACATTTTTATTACTTTTATTTGGTAGTAAGTAATTTATTTATTACTTTTGAATATGTTTAACGATAAAAATAATATTATGGAAACTTACTCTATTACGTTTAGAAACGGAAATCAAGACTTAAGAACAGAACAATTTGAATTAAATTTAAAAACAACAGACCAAGTAAGAGATTATTTTGATGATATGTTTGGATTGAAAACATTTGCTGTTGCTAATATTAAAGATATGTAATTATGAAAGTTTGGTATGAAAAAAGACGAGAAGTTGGTAAATATGATTTAGAAGTATCTATAACTTCTATGAATGCAATATTTGATTTTTGGATAGAAAAAGATAGTTGCACTATTGATTTAGATGGTAGTAAGCCTTTCTATTATTTTAGAATTGAGATTTTAAAAATAAAAATATGCTTAATGGCAAATATATTTTATGGATGGCATACTCACGATAGTAAAAAATAAAACTATAGACACATATGTAACAGAAACTTTAAGTGGATTAATGGCTGGTGAAAGAATAAAAGCAAACTCTTTTAAAGAAGCTGAATTAAAATGCCCTAAAGGATATAGGGTTTTAGGTAAATTAATTTTAGAAATTGACGCGCCAGAGTTTGATAATATTAATCTCAATTAACAATGAGCTGGCACGATAGATTTAAGCAGATGAAAAAAACACTTGGATTAAACAACCAAGATATTGCAGATATAACTGAACTTAATTACAATAGTATCAAGAACCAAACCCAACCAAATAAAGACTTGCCTAAGTGGCTAAAACTTACAATAGTAGTTTATGAGCGTATGAGTGGTGGGAAAAAAGAAAATTAAACATAACGTCTTGTATAAGATTAGTACGGGATTAAAAAGCAGTAGCCACCCGATACTAACTAAATATAATTAAAAGGCAATTACTGTATAAATAGGCACTAACACACGTATTAATTTTATACGTGTGTTATAAGCCGTTTTTAAAAACTTGAATATGAGAACGACACCTGAAAAAATTACTAAACTTGAAAGCAACCAAATATTTGTATTCGGTAGCAACCAATCTGGAAGGCACGGGAAAGGTGCTGCAAAAACTGCACTTGGATGGGGTGCGGTGTACGGACAAGCGGAAGGCTTACAAGGTAAAACTTATGGAATACCAAGTAAAGATAAAAGTATAAGGCGAACTTTAAGAATATACGAAATTAAGCCTTACGTGGATAGGTTTGTGGAATTTGCTAAAAAGCACCCTGAACTAACCTTTTTAGTAACTGAAATTGGTTGCGGTTTAGCGGGACTAAAACCTAAAAATGTAGCACCACTTTTTGTAGAATGTAAAGACTTAAAAAATGTTTGGTTGCCATCTCGATTTTGGCACAAGTTAAATGGCTTATAACGGTTAGCATATGAAAAGTAGCTTTAATAAGCAAAAAGATTAAATTATTAACTTATAAAAATAATTAAAATGAGAAAGTTTAAATTTTGGTACGGTGTAGTTATGATGGCTATATCACTTACTTGGATAGGACTAATAATGTTTGAGCAAATAGAATATAATTTGTTAGAAGCGTTTGGGTTAGCTGCCATTATAACGTTTAATCTGTTTGGTGGTATGATGCATTGGTTAGATAATGAAAAGAAGCCTTTTAATTATGAGCAAAGAATGAATGACTTTGATTAAGCACGGATGTTTAGATACTGGAGCAAGTGGTAAAGCAAAAAT
>TARA_R110002049_G_scaffold293731_1_pt1 | contig 34201 bp, 31 predicted proteins | sample TARA_R110002049 | Tara Oceans TARA_R110002049 (sample SAMEA4396941) | marine metagenome | biome: Polar Biome; feature: [SRF] surface water layer (ENVO:00010504); material: water (ENVO:00002006), including particulate matter (ENVO:01000060) such as... | depth 5 m
TGGAACAAGGTATGAACGTTAAGGTTTGTACGTTTCCAGAAGGCGAAGATCCCGATAGTTTTTCCAAACAAAATACACTGGAAGAATTGACACTTTATCTAGAAGAAAACTCAAAGGATTTTATTCAGTTTAAAGCGTCCATACTTTTTGAAGAATCTAAAAACGACCCAATAAAAAAAGCGGATACTATTCGAGAAATCATCAATAGCATTTCAAAAATCCCTGACCAAATAAAAAAAGAGATTTACATTCAAGAATGCTCTAAAATAATGGATATCAGTGAACAAGTGCTCTTTAGCACTTTGGCACAAATCAATAAAAAAGAATTTGAGACCTTCAACAAACAACATAAAGCCGAACAAAAAGCATTTGATGTCATAAAACATGAACAGCCCAAAAAGAAAGTGGATGTTCAAAATACTTTAGAACAAAAAATCATAGAAATTTTATTATTATACGGGAATAAAACTGAAGACTTTGAGGATTTGATTTTAAAAGAAAACAAACAAGGAGATTTAGTACTAGAACCAATAATTCAAAATGCAAAAGTATTTGAAAAAATATACCTTGATTTACAGGAAGATGAAATGGAATTTGCTAATACATTTTTTAAGAATTTATATTATATCATAATTGATAAATTAAATTTAAATCCAAATTTAAAATCTCAAGATTTATTAAGAGAAGTTGACAATGAAGCTTCCAACCTGATTAGTTCAATATTAATGGTTGACGAAAAACATTGGTTAAGCGATTGGAAAAAGAAAAATATTTTCCCTAAACTTAAAGAAGAATCGATTGAACAATTAGTTAGAGAAACAATTTTGAGTCTAAGATGTTTTTTAGTATATCAAAAAGTTAATGATTTAATGTACGAAACGAAAAGTAAGATAACAGACACTCATCGTGCAATCTTGGAAGAAGTTAATAGCTATAATGAATTAGAGAGATTATTAACAAGAAAATTAAATACAATTAGACTTTCCGATTATTAATAAGTTGTTTTTCAACAAAAAATCACTACTATTTTAATGGAAGACGAACGCTACAAGCTCGACGATTGGAACCGTATGAATATTTTCCCAAAAGAGAAAACACAAAATATTGCTCAATTAGTTAGCGAAACCATTTTAAGTTTACGATGCTTTCTAATTGAGCAAAAAGTTAGTGAATTCAAACAAAAAACATTGGAAAACAAAAATGATGTTAACCGTAATGTTCTTGAGGAAGTCAAAGATTATTCTAGCTTGAAAATGCTATTGTCAAGAAAATTGAATCGGGTGTTATGATTCTTCTTCTGCATGCAATTTTGCTTGATTAACCAAATCCACCAAATTGGTAACATTCAGTTTTCTCATCAAACGCGCTTTGTAGGTACTAACGGTTTTTTCGTTAATATCCAGTTCTTTGGCAACTTCCTTATTTTTTCTTCCAATAGTTAAAAGTTTCAGCACCTCTATTTCCCTAGTTGATAATTTTTTATAGAAAGAGCCTTTCTTTTTTAAACTTTTACCAAAAGCAAGTGCTTGCGTAAGTTCATTGCTCAAATAAATACCACCTTCATGAACCTTTAATATGGCTTCATTTATGGTGATGATATTCACCGTTTTAGAAACATAACCCAATGCGCCAGCTTTTATGGCACTAACGGCATAAACCTCTTCTGGTTGGCCGCTAAAGATAATTGTTTTTACATCTGGAAAATCAGATTTTAAATGTCGTAAAACAGTCAGTCCGTTAAGCTTTGGCAAATCGGCTTCTGTCAAAATTATATCTACTTTATTCTTTTTTACAAAGTCTAAAAGAGATACACCATTATCAACACTACCCACTATTTTAATATCAGAAGACGCTGAGAACAAGTGTTCCAAACCTTTTCTAACAATGGGGTGATGATCTGCTATTAATAGTTTAATCATACCTTAAAAATTTTATTTGTTCTTTGGTTTTTAGGTTTTGGTTGTGAATAGTTAGGGAAAACTATTACAGTTGAGAGAAACCTAAGGCGTAAAGGTAATTCTTTTTTAAGAATTTTACAACATTTATTTAAAATTTGTAGGAATTACACAAACAGGTATTGGGTTCATTTTGTGCTTGTTAGCATTATTAAAGCGTTTATAAATTTTAAAGACGTCTTGATCCCTTCCAGAAAAATCGGCTTCCAATTTGCCTTCATGATCTTTTTGCATGGCCCATTCCAGTTCTGAATACGAGGCGCCTATTTGGTCTTCATCACTTCTTGTATCCCCAAACAAACCATCACTTGGCACTGCAACCATAATAGATTCGGGCACTTCTAAAAATGTTCCTAATTGATAAACTTCAGATTTCATTAAATCGGCTATAGGACTTAAATCGACACCGCCATCTCCATATTTCGTATAAAACCCAACCCCAAAATCTTCAACTTTATTACCTGTGCCGGCAACCAATAGTTTATAAAGTCCCGCATAATAATACAAGGTAGCCATTCGTAATCTGGCACGTGTATTTGCCAAAGCCATATCAATGGTGGCTTGATCGCCTTCTGAAAACATTTGGCCTTTAAAAGTCTCAAAAACCGGTGTTAGATCGGCCCTGGTATCGCTCACATTATCAAACCTTTTAATTAATCTCATGATATGTTCTTGAGCCCTAGTCACATGGCTTTCTGCTTGATGTATGGGCATTTCCACACATAATACATGTAACCCTGTTTTTGCGCAAAGCGTAGAGGTAACAGCAGAATCTATCCCACCAGAAACCCCTACCACAAATCCGTTTACCCCTGCTTTAACAGCATAATCTTTTAACCAACCAACGATATATTCTACAACTTTTTCTGTTTGCATTTTAAATGATTTTGAATCAAGAATGGTACATTTGCAAACAAAAATAAAGGAAACACCCAATTAATAAAAATTAAAAACGTTTAAGTTTAATATGAAGATTTTTATAACGCTTTTTTTGTTAGTAACGCTTGCCAGTTCTTGTAAAGAAGACAATCCTTTAAAAAAAGATATTGCGGACATTGATATTTCTGTGGAACGCTTTGATAGGTTACTTGCAAACACCTCTATAAAAGATTTAGCTAAACTAAAACAGGCCTATCCTTTTATGTTCCCGAAAAAATATACAGATGCATTTTGGGAAGACAGATTGACCGATACGCTACAAATAGAAATACTAAACGAAGTAGAAAAAACATTTCCAGATTTTAGTGGCATTGAAGCAGACATTGAAACTTTTTTTGGTTACATGCACTACTATTTTCCCGAATTTACACCTCCTAGGGTTATAACCGCCATATCGGATGTAGATTATAGAAATAAGGTAATTGTGACCGATACCATCGCACTTATTTCCTTAGACACTTATTTGGGCAACGACCATCGCTTTTATGAAAGCATTCAAAAATACATCCGGCAAGATTTAAGAAAAAAGCAGATTGTTGTGGATTTAGCAACTGCTTATTCAGAAAAATACATTTTTCCGAAGCAAAAGAAAACCTTGCTTGACGAAATAGTCTATTACGGAAAAGAACTGTATTTTAAAGATGCCACCCTACCTTTTATTACTGAAGAAGAACGTATTAGCTACACCAAAGCGCAGTTGGATTGGGCATTGGCAAACGAAAATTATATTTGGCGTTATTTTGTTGAGCGTGAATTATTGTATAGCACAGATTCCAAATTACCCAACCGCTTTATAAATCCTGCGCCTTTTACAAAATTCAATTTAGCTGAAATTGACAACGATTCCCCAGGGCGATTAGGCCAATACATAGGTTGGCAAATTGTTCGGGCTTATATGGAAAACAACGACGTATCATTAAAAGATATGTTGATAGCATCCCCTAAAGAAATATTTAACAAATCCAGATTTAAACCACGAAAATAATGTCTGAAAAAATAACCTCAAAAATAGAACTTAATGTAGAATTGGACGAAAACCGCATACCAGAAAAACTGCATTGGACAGCGCAAGATGGCGGCATTACCAACGAAGAAGCCAAAGCCATGATGCTTGCCGTTTGGGACGCCAAAGCCCAAGAAACCCTGCGTATTGACCTATGGACCAAAGACATGCCCATAGATGAAATGAAAGTGTTTTTCCATCAAACATTGGTTGCAATGAGCGATACCTTTAACCGTGCCACGCAAGACGAAAAAATGACGGCTACCATGAAGGATTTTTGCGATTATTTTGCAGAGAAGTTGGAGTTGAAAAAGTAAGTTTTTTGGTTAATTCCCAACATTGAATTAATAATACCCATCTAAATGCGAATCCTAATCAGACTCCCACGACAGATTTATTATTAAAACTAAGATTTATCTACAAATACATATAAAAAAGCCTGTTTCTAAATTTTGAAACAGGCTTTGGTAAATTTATATACTTATAAAAAAGATTAATCCTCTTTTCTATCTCCTCTAGGTTTTCTATCATCTCTGCGGTTATCGCGCCCACGATTATCCCTACCTCTGTTATCACGTCCACCACTTCTAGAATCATCTCTAGGCGGTCTTGCAACATAACCTTCTGGTTTTGGCAAAATAGCTTTACGGGATACTTTTTCTTTACGTGTTCTTGGATCTACTCCAAAATACTTCACTTCAAAAATATCACCCATATTTACCACGTCAGAAACATTTTCTGTGCGTTCCCAAGCCAATTCGCTTACGTGCAATAACACCTCGTTTCCTGGAGCGTCCAAATATTCAACAACCGCACCGAAGTCGAGCATTTTAATCACTTTAACTTGATATAGGTTGCCTACTGTTGGTTTGAACATCAATGCATCTATTTTTGCCAAAACAGCGTCAATGCCTTCTTGTCCAGTTCCTAAAATTTCAACAATACCTTCTTCTGTAATTGGGTCTTCATTAATTACTATCGTTGTTTTTGTAGCTTTTTGTAATTCTTGAATTACTTTTCCACCAGGTCCAATTAACGCACCAATGAATTCATTAGGAATTACTCTAGTTATCATTTTAGGAGCATGTGCTTTCACATCTGCATTAGGTTGTGCAATAGTTTCCACTAATTTCCCTAAAATATGTAAACGTCCTGCTTGTGCTTGTTTTAAAGCATTTACTAAAATTTCATAAGAAAGTCCTTTAACTTTAATGTCCATTTGGCAAGCGGTAATACCATCGGCAGTCCCCGTTACTTTAAAGTCCATATCACCTAAATGGTCTTCATCACCTAAAATATCAGATAACACCGCATATTTTCCAGATTCAGCATCAGAAATTAATCCCATCGCTATACCCGAAACAGGTTTCTTTAATTGAACACCAGCATCCATTAAAGCCATAGTACCAGAACAAACAGTTGCCATAGATGATGAACCGTTACTTTCTAATACTTCAGATACAACTCTTACTGTATATGGACAATCAGCAGGCACCATGCCTTTTAAGGCACGTTGCGCTAAATTACCATGACCAACTTCACGACGTGATGTACCACGAATTGGTCGTGCTTCACCAGTTGAAAAAGGAGGGAAGTTATAATGTAAATAGAAACGCTCTTCGCCTTCAAAAGATGGCATGTCTATTTGGTTGGCTTCTCTACTTGTTCCTAAAGTAACTGTTGCCAAGGCCTGTGTTTCTCCACGTGTAAAAATGGCAGAACCATGTGTTGATGGTAAATAATCAACCTCACACCAAATGGGTCTGATTTCATCAGTCTTACGACCATCAAGACGCAACCCTTCATTCAAAGTTAAATCTCTTACGGCAGCTTTTTCAGCTTTGTAAAAATATTTGGAAACCATGCCACCATATTCGGCCAATTCTTCTTCAGAAAAAGACGCTTTTACCTCTTCTTTTATGGCATCAAATGCAGCACTACGTTCATGCTTTGCTGAGGCTGCTCTTGCAACTGCATAAACTTTATCGTATGCCATGTCGTGGATTTTATTAGCCAACGCTTCATCTTCTGGTTCTGGCTCATACTCACGAGTTTCTTTTTTACCAAATGCTTCAGCTAATTTTACCTGAGCAGCACATTGTACTTTAATGGCTTCGTGTGCAAATTTGATTGCTTCAGTCATTTCTTCTTCAGAAATCTCATCCATCTCGCCTTCAACCATCATAACGGAATCAGCAGAAGCACCAATCATCATATCGATGTCAGACTCTTCTAATTGCGCACGGGTTGGGTTGATAATGAATTCGCCATTGATACGGCCAACTCTAGCTTCTGAGATTGGGCATTCAAAAGGGAAATCCGATAATTGAATAGCCGCCGAAGCCGCTAAACCTGCCATAGCATCTGGCATAACATCGTCATCATGAGACATTAATTGAATCATTACTTGAGTTTCAGCATGATAATCTTTTGGGAATAACGGACGTAAAACACGGTCCACTAAACGCATCGTTAAAACTTCACCGTCACTTGGCCTGGCTTCTCTTTTAAAGAAACCGCCTGGGTAACGTCCCGAAGCAGCAAATTTTTCGCGATAATCTACCGTTAACGGTAAAAAATCAACATCACTTTGTTTGTAATTGGAAACAACTGTACATAACAACATACATTTTCCTGATTGAACAACAACAGAACCATGGGCCTGTTTTGCTAATTTTCCGGTTTCAATAGAAATTTCTCTACCGTCACCTAGGTCTATGACCTCTCTAAAAACTTTTGGAATCATAAATTTTTTAAATTCTAATTAAACAATGGTCGTTGCGTTGTTGTGTGTAGTTGTTGTGTGATGACCAATGAAAAACTATAATTAGCTTCTTCAATGCGTATTTATACTCCACGCCAAGAGTTATATTTAAAACAAAAAAGAGGCTGTTAAGCCTCTTTTTATTATTTTCTTAATCCTAATTCTTTTACTATGGCACGGTATCTCAAGATATCTTTCTTAGTTAAGTAATCTAGTAAAGCACGACGCTTTCCTACTAATTTTACTAATGAACGCTCTGTATTATAATCTTTACAATTCTTTTTTAAGTGCTCTGTTAAGTGATTGATTCTGTGCGTGAATAACGCGATTTGCCCTTCTGCTGAACCCGTATCGTTCTTGTCTTTACCGTGTTTTGCGAAGATGTCTTCTTTTGCTAAATACATGCTAATATTATTGTAAATGATTTTTATGTACACGAAAGCCTTTCTTTCGAGCGGCAAATATAACATTTTTTTGTATTTATGTCGTTTTTTTTTGTAACTTTTCATACTGTTTTAATAGCGCAGAATTTTTTATCGTTTTAGTAACTCTCAAAGAACTAACAACTTAATGATTTACACGCATGGAAACGCTATTCCCAAAAAACAATTTTCCGGATACTTATGATTCATTGGAAAAAATTTTCAACAACACCTATAATGGCATCGCTATTTTAACCATAGATGGCGATTGGATAAAAGTAAACGACAGTATTTGCGAATTATTCGGATATACTAGACACGAGTTGTTCAATATGAATATTGAAAACATTATTTTCAGGGATGATTTAGGGGTTCATGAAAGCAAGTACGATAAATTGATGCAAGGGAAAATCAGCCGGTATCGAGTTCAGCAACGTTACTTTCATAAAGATGGGTCTATCATTTGGGTACTGATATCCGTATCCTTAATCTGTAATGTTGATGGTAAACCCAATAATATGATTTGGCAATTTTCTGACATTACAGGCCGTAAAAGAATTCAAGATAAACTTAAAACAACCTTAAATATTGTAAGAGACCAAAATGAAAGGCTGAGTGCTTTTGCCAGTATTATAACCCATAATTTGCGTTCACATTCTGGAAATCTGTCAACACTTACTGGTTTTTTGGAAGATGATTATGCTTGGTTACATAAAAACGAAAATTTTGATATGTTGAAAAAAGCCGTTGGAAATTTGGAGGAAACGGTATCCCATTTAACTGAAATTGCCAAAATCAAAGAGATAGCAGCTCATGAAATTCAAGTGCTAAACCTTTATGATTATGTTGAAAAAGCCATTTATACCATTACTGCCATTGCCAAAAACACCCAAACAACTATTGTAAATTACATAGATGAAGATTTATGCGTAAAAGGCATTCCTGCTTATTTAGATAGTATTATTTTAAATTTTTTAACCAATGCCATAAAATACAGATCAGATAAAAGATTACCAAAAATAAGATTAACCGCCTCATTAGAAAATGGTTATGTTGTTTTTAAAATAGTTGATAACGGTTTGGGCATTGATATGGAAAAATACGGTGATAGACTTTTTCAAATGTACAACACATTTCACACAAATAAAGATGCCATAGGCTTAGGATTGTTTATTACCAAAAACCACATTGAATCTTTGGGAGGTAAGATATTAGTAAACAGTCAAGTAGATGTTGGTAGCGAATTTTCCATTTACTTAAAGTGTGCTTAATTAAACCTATTTGCTTTTTCTTATAAAAATTAATTCACTCATTCCTTTCATTACATATTTGTTTTTGTAAAGTTTTTACTATATTAACGTAATAATTTTTTGGTTTTTATGGAAAGAATAATTGCAGATGCCCTCGACTCAAACCTGCTCCCTGATATTTTTAACCATGCCTATCATGGTATTGCCATAGTAGGCCTGGATGGCAAATGGCTTTTGGTAAGCAACAGTTTGTGTGACACACTTGGTTATTCAGAAAAAGAACTTTTAAAACTTAGCTTTCAAGATATTACACATAAAGAAGATCTGAATATTGATTTAATGCAACTAAAAGCCCTTTTAAAAAATGAGATTCAGAACTATAAAATGCAAAAGCGCTATTTTAAAAAAGATGGCAATATCGTTTGGGCACAATTATCAGTATCATTAGTTAAGAATAAAAACAGTGACCCTAAATATTTTATTGCTCAAGTACAGGATATAACAGAACAAAAAGATGAAGAAAGGGAAAAAGAAATAATAGCTAAAGTTGTAAAAGAACAAAATGAAAGACTTTTAAATTTTTCAAGAATCATAACCCATAATTTAAAAACACACGCAGGCAACTTAATGGCTTTAACAGATTTTGTGGAGGATGAAATTAATGAAATCAAAACCAATGACAGCTTTTTGGTTTTGAAACAAGCCATAGGCAATTTACAGGATACTGTTGGGCATTTAACAGAAATAGCAAAATTTTCCAGACATGATAAAGCAGAGCTAAAAGTGGTTAATCTTCACGACTTTACAGTTAAAGCGATTTATAATGTCAGGTCTTTGGCAAAAAACAGCCATTGTATTATAGAGAATACCATAGACAAAACGTTAATGGTATTCGCAATTGAAGCTTATTTAGATAGTATTTTACTTAATTTATTGACAAATGCCATTAAGTATAAAGCAGAAAACCGAGAGTGCCATATCACTATTGGTTCTAAATTAGAAGATGATTATGTGGTTTTAAGCATTAAGGACAAAGGTTTGGGAATAGATTTGGAAAAGCATGGCAATAAAATATTTTCACTTTACCAAACATTTCATAAAAACAAAGACTCCAGAGGCGTAGGCTTATTCATTACCAAAAACCAAATAGAATCTCTTGGCGGAAAAATAGAAGTAAAAAGCAAAGTAGATGTTGGCTCGGAATTTTTAGTATACTTAAAGCACCCTAAAACAGAATAACCCAAAACAAAAAATCATTTTAATAGAGAACAAAATTAAGCTCTCAAGGGTTTATTTGTAATTAAATCTATATATTGATTTACTTTATTCTTAAGATCTTTTCGCATGGTAATAAAATCTAAAAAACCATGTTCCAGCAAGAATTCAGCGGTTTGAAAGCCTTCTGGCAATTCTTTTCCAGTAGTATCTCTTACAATACGAGGGCCTGCAAAACCAATTAATGCGCCCGGTTCACTAATATTAATATCACCCAACATAGCAAATGATGCGGTTGTACCACCCGTTGTAGGGTCGGTACATAAAGAGATATAAGGAATGCCAGCATCTGCCAATTGCGCTAATTTTACAGAGGTTTTTGCCAATTGCATTAAAGATAGCGCAGCTTCCATCATACGGGCCCCTCCAGATTTAGAGATAACCATTAATGGAATTTTTTTTGTTAAAGCATAATCTGCTGCTCGAGCAATTTTTTCACCTACAACGCTACCCATAGACCCACCTATAAAAGCAAAATCCATACAGGCAACCACCAATTCTTTCCCTTTGGATTTTCCAACGGCCGTTCTAACAGCATCTTTCAAATTGGTTTTGGCCTGTGCTGCTTTTAAGCGTTCTGGATATTTTTTAGTATCGACAAACTTTAACGGGTCTTTAGATTCCAGATTGGCATCCAATTCTTTGAATTTATTATCGTCAAAAAGTATTTCAAAATATTCTTTACTACCAATTCTAACGTGATAACCGTCTTCTGGACTTACGTAAAAGTTTTTTTCCAGTTCTTCTGCATCAACAATCTTACCGGTTGGAGATTTGTACCAGAGCCCCTTGGGTGTGTCTTTTTTCTCTTCGGTAGTGGTTGTTATTCCTTTTGTTTTTCTTTTAAACCAAGACATATGATTTACGTTTTTAGGATTGTGATTTTAATTCAATTTTAAAATCGTTGCTTTTGGTTAGTTTGCGTTTGCAAATGTAAAACATATAAAATTACTATTTTTATTATTCAAACTCAAAATTTGCCACAGCTATCTGTTAAAACCTTATTTTTTGAAACTAAAAATCCCATTTAAACTTAATCAAGAAAAGGTTTAAATGGGATTTTGGCAATATATTCAATCTATTATAATGTGTTCACATTATTTAAATCTTCAAAAGCTTTTTTCAAACGGGCTACAAAGGTTTTTTCACCTTCGCGCAACCAAACTCTTGGGTCATAATATTTTTTGTTTGGCACATCGCTACCTTCAGGATTACCTATTTGTCCTTTTAAGTATTCAGATTTACCGTCCATATAGTTACGGATACCTTCCATAAAAGCATATTGCAAATCGGTGTCTATATTCATTTTGATAACGCCGTAGCTAATACCTTCCCTGATTTCTTCAACCGTTGAACCTGAGCCACCGTGGAATACAAAATCAATATGATTATGTTCTACACCATATTTTTTCGAGATAAAATCTTGAGAGTTTTTTAAGATTTTTGGTGTCAATTTTACGTTTCCTGGCTTGTAAACACCGTGTACGTTTCCAAATGCTGCTGCAATGGTAAACTGCGGACTTACTTTACTCAATTCTTCATAAGCGTAAGCCACTTCTTCTGGTTGTGTGTATAATTTTGAATCATCAACATCGCTGTTATCTACACCATCTTCTTCACCACCTGTAATACCTAATTCAATTTCCAAAGTCATGCCCATTTTAGACATTCTTTCTAAATACGTTTTACAGATTTCGATATTTTCTTCAATAGGCTCTTCAGAAAGATCGATCATGTGCGAACTGAAAAGAGATTTTCCAGTTTCTTTAAAGTGAACTTCACTAGCATCTAATAAACCGTCAATCCAAGGCAATAGTTTTTTTGCACAATGGTCTGTATGTAAAATTACTGGAACACCATAAGCCTCTGCCAAAATGTGTACGTGTTTTGCTCCTGCTACAGCACCTGCAATAGCTGCTTTTTGCCCATCATTGTTTAAGCCTTTACCTGCATTGAATTGCGCCCCACCGTTAGAAAATTGAATAATAACTGGAGCATTCAAATCTCTAGCAGTTTCCAAAACCCCATTGATAGTATCTGAACCTATAACGTTTACAGCTGGAAGTGCGTAATTATTAGCTTTTGCATGGTTGAAAATAGCTTGAACCTCTTTTCCAGTAGCTACACCTGGTTTTATATTGTGTCCCATTTTTTTGAAAATATTAATTATAAATTATTAAAAACCAAAAGTAATGATTTTTTAAATAAATTACTGAGTTTTTGTGAATTGAAACCATTAAAAACCTACTAAAACGTTATAGTTTTTTATAGGAAAACCTAGGCTAAAAAGGATAATTGATACCAATATTGTACACAGCGTTAGTAAAATTATAATCATTGAACCAACGGTTTTGGTCTTGATAAGAAGGATCGTAGGTTTTAAAACCAACATCAAAACGGAAAATAAAGAAACTAAAATCATACCGAAAACCAAAACCAGAACCGAGAGCAATATCTTTTAAAGAACTTAAACCATCAAAAGTTGCAGCGCCAGTTTCGGTATTGTCTAATACGTTCCAAATATTTCCGGCATCCATAAAAATAGCGCCGTTTAAACTTCCAAATAAATTAAAACGTTGTTCTAGGTTTAATGCTAATTTTAAATTGGCTTCATTAAATTCATTGGTAGTGATGGAACTACCTGGCCCAAGACTGTAAGGAATCCAACCACGGTTATCGTTGGCGCCGCCTGCAAAAAAACTTTTGGCAAACGGAATGTTATTTGAATTTCCGTAAGGAATGGCTATGCCCAAAAAACTCCGTAAGGCCAGTACGTTTTTCTTGCCCAAATCCCAATGCTTTATATAATCAATTTCGGTTTTTGCGTATTGAGAAAACGCCACATCAAAAACTTTATACCGGTCTGTTTGATCCTTTTTCAAACCTAAAAGTTTTGAAGTATTTGCCAACAAATTACCCGCCAATTCTATTTTATATCTAAAAATTGAAAAATTTTCGTCAAATAAGTTCTCTTGCGTGTTTTTGATAAAATTGAAACTTGATGAAAATATTAAGTTGTTTTCTGTGAGCCGCTCCTTTCGTTCATTAATAGCTGAAACCGTTTTAAAATCAGCATCGTTAGGATTCAATGCCGTATTTTCGTTTAAAACATCATTCATAAAAGTATCGGATAGCGCCGGGGCATCCACGCTCAACTCTGGTGTATAGTTAATGTTTTGAGCAATTTGGTTTAACGATTTAAAAGAATTTTCATAAACATTGAAATAATTGCCAATATTCAAGTTCCTCACATATTGCACACTGAACAAATCCAACCTATTGGTTACTTTGGCAGATGGCAGCCAATTATAATTAAAGGCTCCAAGAAACGTTTGTTTGTCCAGACCTATGTTCGTTTGGCTTGTGCTTGCCAAACTAATCCGGGTACTGGGCGACATGTAATTTGGTATGATTTTATCGGTATTGAACGGCGAAAAAACCCTAGGAATAGTCAACTTTAAATTCATCCCTATTTCATTGATGTCAAAAAAGGGATCGTTTATATTGTTATTGTTCTTTGAGGAACCAATGGCGCCAATGGCAGATATCTCAAAGGTTTCTGCACCTTTAAAAATATTCCGAATCAATAAACTTGGATTGATGGAAAAGCCTATGCTTTGTATGTTGCTTGTAGAGACATCGGTATTAAAACCTAAGTTGAATTTCTTCAAAGGCGTTAAATATACGTTGGCAGTAAGCGTGGCATCGGGATTTTCCACGTATTTGATATCTGGATATTTAAACGTGCGCAACTCACTAATATATCTGTAAGTACGTATCCTGTCAATATCCTTAAAAACAGCTCTAGGCGTGATGAATACAGCATCGGTAAGTGCCTCAGGATTGAATTGCATTTTGCCAATACTGTATAAATTATAGCCTTTGTAGTAAGCAGAGTCTGTTACGGTTTCATTTAAAGTACTAAAATTGGTGTTGGCATAAATATTTACATCCCTGATTTTATAGATTTTGAAAGCTTCCCGCCTTACAGAATCTTGTGTTCTAATGGCCCTGTCCTGTATTTGAACATTTACGTTCACCTTTTTATTGGTGCCAATGGTATCAATCTCTACAGTAACATAGTCTTGATTGAAATGATACACACCAGAATTTCGCAATTCGTTTGAAATACGGTTCCTTTCCTGCTCAAAATTGGTAGTCCTATATTTTTCTCCCTTTTTTATAAATGATTTTTCTTGGGTTTTTATGTATAAAGAATCTACAACGGGCGACTTTATTTGTTTTGAAATGGAATCAATAATATAAGCAGAACCCGTTGTTACTTCGTAATTTATTTCAGCTCGCTTATCTTCTTTTTCAGCAATAGTATAAGTGGCTTTAGCATCAAACCAACCATTATTAAAATGATAATCTGTTAGATTTTTTAAGGATTTTTTGGTTTTATTTTCATCTACAACAACAGGGGCTTCACCAGTGGTTTTAAGCCAATTGTTAAAGCCTTTTCTGGATTCAATATACTTATCCAATTGCTTTTTTGACAGCAGCTTTTCAAGTTTCTCTTTCCGTTCAGGTTTTTTGTTGATATTGGCTTCTACAATAGAATCAATATTTGGTCTTGCCAAATTATAAATGTGCAACCGCAACGGAACGCCCAACAATTTCCTGTTTGGTTTTTGATAGAGTAGATTGTCAATCGCTTCTGTTTTGTTTTTTTTATCGTTTATAATAACGGTATTCTTGGTAAGTAAATGGTCATTTTTTTGCACTCTTTTCACAGCATCACAAGACGATAATAGAACAAAAACTATTATAAAGATACGTATTTTTAAGAGTTGTTTTTTCATCTGCTAATTTCTATTTTTTTAACTGGACAGATGTAATCCGCATGTTGAATATTCAGTTGCATTAAAGTTTTTTTTCGCTCATTTTAAATGAAATGAAAATTAAAAGTTAAGGTTTTGGATGCTTTTCGAACAGAAATAATGACAATTGCTTATTGTGGTTCAAAAATACATTTTTTAAGTTGAAAAAAATATTTAATTAATGGCGTTGGTTGCAACCCAACTGCTTTTTTTTCTTTTCTTTATAAATTGAAAAACATGACATTAAACACGGTTTAAAATGCTATCCAAAAACCAGATAAAACTTATAACGTCCCTAAAGCAAAAAAAATATAGATTGCAGCATGGTTTTTTTGTTGTGGAAGGAACAAAAGGAATAAAAGAACTGTTACAATCTCATTTTGAACTTCATACATTATACGCTACAGAATCTTTCAATATTGATGCCAAAAAAGAAATTTCGATTTCTGAAAGTGACTTAAAACGTATTAGTTTTTTAACCACGCCCAATAAAGCATTGGCCATTTTTAAAATACCGCAACCAAAACCCATTGATAAAAACCAACTTATTGTGGCATTGGATGATGTTCGTGACCCTGGTAATTTGGGCACCATTATCAGATTGTGCGATTGGTTTGGCGTGAAAAATTTGGTGTGCAGCCAAGAAACGGTAGATTGTTTTAACCCGAAAGTAGTGCAAGCCACCATGGGTTCCATCACGAGGGTAAATGTGAGTTACCTGGATTTAATCGATTTTTTAAAAGATGTAAAGATGCCTATTTTTGGCGCTTATATGGATGGCGAAAACATATATAAAAAATCGTTGCCAAACGAAGGTGTTTTGGTTATGGGCAATGAGGCGAATGGTATTTCAAAAGCAGTTGAAACTTTTATAAACGAAAAGATTTCCATACCAAGATTTAGGGATGTGCAAGCCACCGAAAGTTTAAATGTGGCGACGGCAACAGCTATTTTGTTGAGCGAGTTTAGAAGGGGGAATTGAGTTGGTAGTCTCAGTTTAAAGTTGGTTCTGATTAAATGCTATAGAAAATCAATAAAGGAAATATTGCCACAAGTAAAAGTCAACTATTTTCATAATGTATCAGCATAAGTTCATCAATCTTTTTAAACTCCATATCAGAAGTAATTAACGGCAAATCTAAATACAATGCAGATGCGATGATAATGCTATCTGGAAGTTTTGTATTATACGTTTTCCGTATTCTTATCGTTTCTTGTTTTACGGCATTGTTGATGTTTATTATTTTACATTGTGACACAAATTCATTGATAACTTTTCCCTCTTTTACTGAAATCCCTTTAAAAGCTAGCAATTCCAATTCTGTAATTACAGAAATATACAGCTGTTTTTTCATTTAGCAATTCAGCTAATGTTTCGTCCCCGTTTAGTAAATAAAGGATGATATTAGTATCTAAAAATAGTTTACTACCATTCACTCCGAAGTTCCTTTTCTATTTTTAGCGCATCCTTTTTTAAGTTGATTTTACCAACATATTTGTAAACATCAATACCTTTTGGTTTGATTTCTTTCGCTAAATTTTCCAATATGCTTTTTATACTTTTTTTTTGTAGCACCTTGTTTTAAGGTTGTGGCCATAATCTTTATCTTTAAGACCAAAGATAATTCATATTTTTGATAAATAAAAAATTATACTACGACACTTATCGGCTCTAGCTTGAGTTATAAATTAGCTAAAAACTCGTTTTACTGAAACGTAAAATTCACAAAAATTCCACGAGTTTGCATGTTGGTAATATTGCTGGTCCAAGGGCTGTTGGGGTCTTTGTCCCTAACAAGTTCATCATTAATACCAAAAACGCCACGGATCGTAGGCGTGAACTTGAAATTGTATAAATAGAAGTCAATACCAAAACCCAGTTCATAAAAAAGCGAATTTTTAGTGGTCCTGAATTGCCCGTTGCTATTATCGTCCGGATTGTTTTCGTTACTGGAAAGATTTAAAGCCGTAGAAAACCCGCCCACAATAAAAGGCTTGAAATTATTGATGCGTTTTGTTGATATTTTCAGCAATAAAGGCATATGAATGTAGGTGGATTTCACTTCCCGAACCAAATCAGACTCACTAAAACCAACCCCATCAAAATAGGTTTGGCTGTAATGCAGTTCTCTTGTGGTAATGAACAAGCCTGGCTCTAAACGAATATCCAAATACTTATTTATACGTAAGTTCCCTATTAAACCCACATTAAACCCAGGGCTTGTTTTTACGTAAATATCCCGTAGGTCTTGGTTGTAATCAAAATTAAAATCATAATTGCTAAAACCCAAAAAGTAACCCCAGCGTAATAAATTATTCTCTGTGGAGCCCCTGCCCTGATTGGCATCATACGTCACTTTTTCTTTTGTGAACAGTTGCGCTTCAGTATTTTGAAGAAACAATAAAAAGAATAAAATAAATAACAATTGCCTCATAGTATCATTTTGATGATGTATAGATGGTCGCCACACCAAAGGTTTGTGGAAAATCTTTTACATTAATAAACCCTATTTCGCGCAAAATATTGTTTAAGGCTTCTCCGTAAGGAAAAATGGATGCCGATTCGCATAGGTATTTGTATGCACTTTTATCTTTTGAAAACACTTTCCCAATAAGTGGCAAAATATTTTTAGTATAAAATTTATAGCCCTGAATGTAAGGTGTTTTGGTTGGCATAGAAGTTTCTAAAATCACAAACGTGCCGTTTGGTTTTAGTACCCGTAATATCTCTTTAAGTCCTTTTTCCAAATTTTCAAAATTCCTGATGCCAAAGGCAACAGTTATGGCATCAAAAGTATTGTCTTCAAAAGGCATGTTTTCAGAATCCCCTAAAATCATGTCTATTTTTGTTTCCAAGCCTTTTTTCTTTATTTTTTCTTTCCCAATGGCAAGCATGCCGCTGCTAATATCCAGACCTATAATTTTTTCGGCATGGGTTTGGGCCAAGGCTATCGCCAAATCGCCTGTGCCAGTAGCAATATCCAACACAGCTTTGGAATTGGACGCCTTTACCAATTTAATCACTTTTTTTCGCCATTTCACATCAATTCCAAAAGATATCACACGGTTCAATCCATCATAATCCCCAGAAATGGTGTCGAACATTTTGGCAACCTGCTCTTTTTTCCCTAAATCACTATCTTTATAAGGTTTAATTTTTGTCAAAATCTATTTTTATGGCAAACCTACATAATTTATTTCTACTTTAAAATAAAGTCAATTAAGTAATGTGGAAACATTTAAAGGAGTCATGCTTAACCACATAAACGCACATAATAGTTTCGTTTTATGCCGCTGTATCTATTTTATAGTATCTTTGTTTCACTTTTTATGATTATCAAACAATGAAAATAATTATTGCCGGTGCTGGTGAAGTAGGATTTCATTTGGCTAAATTGCTCTCTTACGAATCTCAAGAAATCACTTTAATAGACCCAAACAAAACAAGTTTAGCTTATGCTAATGCCCATTTGGACATTCGAGTCATTAAAGGCGATTCTACCTCTATTTCCATTTTAAAAGAAGCACGGATTGATAAATGCGAACTGTTTATAGCGGTAACATCCAGCGAAACCACCAATATTACCATTTGTGTATTGGCAAAACAATTGGGTGCTGAAAAAACCATAGCCAGGATTTCCAATACCGAATTTATACATTATAAAGATGAAGTTGGGTTTACAAAATTTGGTATCGATGAGTTGATTTCACCCGAAGCCTTAGCCGCTGCTGAAATTGAATTATCATTAAAAAAATCATCTTTTAATGAAAATTATGCGTTTGAAGATGGTGCCTTGACCATGGCTGGATTGACACTTTCCAGATCAGCATCCTTTGTGGGGAAAACCGTTAAAGAAGCCGCCCAGATTTTTCCAGAAATACATTTTGTACCTATTGCCATTCAACGTTTTGGCACGCAGTACACGCATATTCCCCGTGGCGACACAAAATTCAAACGTGGCGACAATGTGGTATTTATAACCTCGGAAGGTGGTGCTGATGAATTGTGTAGACTAACAGGAAAAACAAATAGGGAGATTAAAAATGTGATGATTTTAGGCGGCACTCAAATAGGTTACAAAACCGCTAGGGACTTGAGCGCAAAAGGATTTAACGTCAAGCTTTTTGAAGGCGATAGAGACCGTGCTTTTGAACTTGCTGATGAATTAACAAAAGTACTGGTTATAAATAGTGACGGACGAAATGTAGATTTGCTTGACGAAGAAAACATAAGCGATATGGATGCTTTTGTGGCCGTGGCATCAAATTCTGAAACCAATATCATGTCCTGCTTGGTTGCCAAATCCAAAGGCGTTAAAAAAACCATTGCGCTGGTTGAGAATATGGATTATTTTGACCTATCACATTCCGTGGGTGTTGACACCTTAATAAATAAGAAACTATTAGCCGCAAATACCATTTTTAGGTACATACGCAAAGGCGAAGTGGTTGCCATGACCAAACTCAACAACCTGAATGCAGAATTGTTGGAATTTGAGGTAAAGGCCACGTCTGAGGTTTGCAATAAAACCATAAAAGCCATTGATTTCCCTAGGTCTGCCATTATCGGAGGCGTTATAAGAAACGGTGTTGGCATGATAGCACTTGGTAGTTTTAGAATTGAAAAAGGCGACCGCGTTGTGGTTTGTTGCTTGCTTCAATCTATAAAACGTGTTGAAAAATTATTTCTTTAAACAAATAGCCTAAGTATTGAAACTCAATTATAAAATCATTTTTCACTTTTTAGGATTGCTCCTATTGTTCAATGGTGGCTTTATGTTACTATCGGCACTCGTAGGCTATATTTATAAAGACGGTGTGTCGCTTCAAATTTTCTTTGCAGGATTGTTGACACTTTTGGCAGGTGCCATAACCATGACGATGACCCGTTCACACAAAAAAGAAATGAACAGACGCGAAGGCTACATTGTAGTCACTTTCGGTTGGGTTATCATGTCGCTATCGGGCACTTTGCCCTATATACTAACAGAAAGCATACCTAGTTTTACCAATGCTTTTTTTGAAACCATGTCTGGCTATACCACCACAGGCGCTACCATATTAAATGATATTGAAGTCGTTCCCAAAGGTGTTTTATTTTGGCGCAGTACCACGCATTGGATTGGCGGTATGGGTATCATAGTGCTTGCCATTGCCATTTTACCGTTATTGGGAATTGGCGGCATGCAATTGTTTGCTGCTGAAGCACCAGGCCCAAGTGCCGATAAACTCCATCCAAGAATCACAGATACAGCTAAACGCTTATGGCTTATCTATTTTGGGTACACCGCTGCCGAAACCCTTTTGCTCAAATTGGCAGGGATGTCTTTTTTTGATGCGATAAACCATTCTATGGCAACGCTTTCTACTGGCGGATTTTCTACCAAAAATGCTAGTGTGGCCTATTGGAACAACAAACCCATTATACAATACATCATCATCCTGTTCATGTTTTTAGCGGGAGCCAATTTTGTATTGAGCTATTTTGCGTTTAAAGGGAAAGTCCAAAAAATAATCCATGACGAAGAGTTTAAACTCTACTTTAAGTTTATTGCTATTTTTACATTCATTGCAGCTCTTATTATTTATTTTAAAGCCGATGTATCGCTTTCCTCAATAAGCCATCCCATGGTTTGGGGAGAAGCAGAAAGTGCCTTTAGGCATTCATTATTTCAAGTACTTACCGTGATTACAACCACTGGGTTTATCACGGCAGATTTTACCATGTGGACACCCTTTTTGGTGGTGTTCTTTTTCGGACTTATGTTTTTAGGGGGTTCTGCGGGGAGTACCTCGGGTGGTGTTAAAGTGGTACGGCACTTGATTCTTATTAAAAATGGTTTTTTAGATTTTAAACGCACCCTACACCCCAATGCCATTGTGCCCGTTCGGTATAACAACAAAGCCATAAATAGGTTTATCGTGTTTAATGTTTTGGCATTTTTCATTCTCTACATGTTGTCTTTTATTATTGGAGCTTTGGTGTTTTCTATGTTTGAAATCGATTTTGAATCGGCTGTTGGTTTGTCTGCCTCCAGTCTGGGCAATATTGGACCTGCGCTTGGCAAGTTTGGCCCTGTAAATAACTATGCCGCATTGCCGCCTTTGGCGCAATGGTGGTCCTCCTTTTTAATGCTCATTGGGCGTTTGGAACTTTTTACGGTGCTTATTTTGTTTACACCTTTTTTCTGGCGGAATAGGTAACACACCAATTTTTCATCTACAACCGCAAATGCCATTCTCATTAAAATTTAAGAACTGTAACATTTTCAAATAATCTGTTACCTATATATAAACGCTTTTATTAGGGTTTTATATTGTTTCATTTTTAATATTTAGAAATTATGGGAGGCGAAGGCTCCATGATGGCTGCGAATAATTCTTTAAAGAATAATAGAAGCCTTATATCCAAAAGAAAGGAAAAGAGCACTTTATCGGGAAGTTATTCTAATTTAGAATTGAAAGAGTTTCCCAAAACTACACCTGAGGACTTAGCTAAACTAAGAGAAAAAATAATGCATGAAAACCAAGTTTTAAGAAAAAAGCAATGGTTTGTTTTTTGTATATTAACAGCTGTACTTGTAGCTATCATTTATTTTTATTAGCCATTCGATTACACTCTTTTTTAACGAGGGTCGATACAGAGGAAAAACTTTTCATTTTTATCCAACTGAATCCCCACAAACAACCTCCAAAACCCACAAATAATCCTCACGATTATTAACAAAATCCCGATTAGAAATATCAATGATTTTTACATTAAAGTCCGTTTGGGTTTTTAAAAATTCCAAATAGCCCGCATTGATTTTTTCTAAATAATCATTTGCTATATTTTGTTCAAAATCACGGCCACGCTTTTTAATATTTTCTTGAAGTTGGGCGGTATTTTGGTGTAAATAAATGTACAAATCGGGTTTCCGCAAGTCTTTATACATCAAATAAAACAATTTTCGGTATAAATTGAATTCGTCACCACTCAATGTGATTTTCGAGAAGATGAGCGATTTAAACACGTCATAATCGCTTACTATAAAATCCTTGAACAAATCCAATTGTGATAAATCATCACTTATTTGTTGGTACCTATCGGCTAGAAAAGACATTTCCAAAGTAAAGGCATACCGGTTGGCATCTTCGTAAAATTTGGGCAAAAACGGATTATCTGCAAAACGTTCCAAAATCAGTTTTGCATTAAAATCGTGCGCTATTTTGGTGGCCAAACTGGTTTTTCCTGCACCAATATTCCCTTCAATGGCAATATAATCATACTTAGAAAGGTTGGAATTTTTACTTGGGTTTTTCAACCAAATATTGATGGGTTCCAAAACAGAATCATCTTCGCATTCTTCTAACAAAGCTGACACGTCTTTATCAAACTTGGGGTGTTTTATTTTTGAAGCGATATCGTTAAGCGGCACCAGTACAAACTTACGTTTTTGCATTTCTGGGTGCGGCACTTGCAAGGTTTTGGTGTCTATAATTTCAGATTCTGCAAACACAATATCCAAATCAATAGTTCTTGCTTCGTATGTGTTGGTTTCTGTTCGAGTACGCCCCAAAGCGGTTTCTATTTTCAACAGATTATCCAAAACTTGCTGAGGCTCTAAACAGCTTTCCAAAACCAAACAGCAATTAAAAAAATCATTACTTTCAAATCCAAAAGCAGGCGATTTATACACTTTTGAAATCAATGTAATGTTCCCGATATGTGTATAAATGGCATCCACCGCATCTTGCAGGTTCTTGAATTTATCGCCTTTATTACTGCCTAAAGCAATGTGAAATGTTGTTGGTTGCGTCATAAGTAGCAGCAAAATAACTAAAACAATTTTTAATACTTTATATTTACAAGACCTATTTATCCACAATTATAAATGACTTTAAAAAACAAACTGGCCGCCCAGCGTATTTACATCCTTTTGGGCGCTTTATTTATAACATCGTTGGTGGTTTCAAACTTGATTTTCCAAAAGTTTTTTTATTGGTATCCGTTAGATATAGACATTTTTGGAAGTAAACTCTTTGAAATTTCAGTAGGTATTTTGCCCTACCCCATCACGTTTTTGATTACGGATTTAATCAGCGAAATTTACGGCAAAAAACGTGCAAATGACGTGGTCATTACCGGTATTTTTGCTTCACTATTTTCACTTTTAATCATTTATACGGCAAGTAGCGTACCAGCAACACCGTGGTCTCACGTAAATGACTCGACTTTCAATCACGTTTTTGGAAATTCTGCCATTGCCGTTTTTGCGAGTATGCTCACCTATTTATTTGCGCAATTTGTGGATATTCAAATTTATCATTTTTGGAAACGGGTTACCAAAGGTAAACATTTATGGCTTCGGAATAATTTTTCCACTTGGTTTTCGCAGTTTGTAGATACGTTTACCATTGTATTTTTACTGTGTGCTTTCGGTATTATTCCATGGGAAAATTTTAAAGGGTTATTGATTAGCGGTTTTCTTTTTAAATTATTCATCGCCATTCTCGATACGCCATTTTTATACTTGGGCGTCTATCTTTTCAAAAAGCGTTTTAATTTGCAGGTCAACGAAGAAATTGAATTGCTTTAATCCATTTGTGTCAATAATTACGTCACTTAGGTTAAATTTATATGAATCTTTTTCGTTATTTCGTCTGTAAAATTGTTTACAACGTATATTTATAAAAATTGATTTCAAAAACACATCAATTGTTTGTGTTTTTGAAATAATAAAGACTTGACAATCATCATCTATGAAAAAGATTTTAAAAATAACTGGCATCACTTTACTTATAATCGTAGCATTATTAATCGCCATTCCGTTTGTATTTCAAGGGCAAATAGAAGATATCGTAAAACGGTTCATCAATCAAAATCTGAACGCCAAAGTGGAATTTAGCGATGTCAGCTTGAGTTTTATACGCAGTTTTCCGCAAGCGCACGTGGATGTGAGTGATTTGGTCATTACCAATTTCAAGCCGTTTGAGGATGAAACTTTTGCGTCTGTAAAAAACATTTCATTTACCATGTCTGTGAAAGAATTGTTCAAAAAAGCAAGCGAAGGCCCTATTGTTGTAAACAGCATTTATGTGGACGAAGCCTTACTGACTTTAAAAACCGATAGCTTTGGCAATAACAATTACGATATTACCAAAGAAGATGAAACCGCAACAGCACCAGAAAACGATAGCAGTTTTGCTTTTGATATTGAAGATTACAAAATAAGCAACAGCGCCCTAACGTATATTGACGCCATTTCAAAAACAACCCTGCACCTTACCGAGCTCAACCACCAAGGGCATGGCACTTTTTCTGCGGAAATTTCAGAACTTGATACCAAAACCGAAGCTAAAGTGACTTTTACTTTAGATAGCACCAATTATTTAAACAGCAATCCCATAAAATTGGATGCTCTGATTGGATTAGATTTAGAAAACAGTAAATACACGTTTAAAGACAATAAAGGATTCATCAATGATTTGCCCATAGAATTTCAAGGCTACGTACAAATGCTTGAAGCTGGTCAAGACATTGACATCACTTTTGAAAACCCAGAATCTTCCTTTAAAAATTTCTTAGCGGTCATTCCAAAAACCTATTCTAAAAACATTGAAAATGTAGAGACTACGGGTGATTTTAAAATAAAAGGCATCATAAAAGGCATGGTAACCGATGAAACGATTCCTACTTTGGATATCAGCATCATATCGAACAATGCCTCATTTAAATATCCTGATTTGCCTAAAAAAGTTGATAATATTACGATTAACACCCTTATCAAAAACGAAACAGGAAACGTTGACGACACCTATATTGACATCAAAACATTGGATTTCAAAATTGATAATGATGCTTTTAAATCGTCCATCACTTTAAAAAACATCACCAAAAATATGTTGGTAAACGCCAATATTGATGGGGTTTTGAATTTAGCGAACATCACAAAAGCGTATCCTATTGAATTGGACAACGCCCTTACGGGGATTTTGAAAGCAAAATTGAACACCAATTTTGATATGAACGCCATTGAAACCAATGCCTACGAACGCATTAAAAGTACTGGCTCTGCTAGTATTAGTAATTTTGTGTTTTCTTCGAAAGCGATGGCAAATCCCATACAAATTTCCGAAGCCAATATGGCATTTAATCCCACAACGGTTTCTTTGAGCAACTTCAAAGCAAAAACAGGCGAAAGCGATTTGAATGCCGAAGGAAGCATTACTAATCTATTAGGTTTTTTATTGAGCAACGGTAATTTACAGGGAAATTTTAATGTGAGTTCCAACCTGTTTAAAGTGAGTGATTTTATGTCTGAAGACGAAAAAAATACAACAAACAACACAACAACAAAAGCTTCTGAATCTTTAAAAATACCAGCCTTTTTAGATTGTTCCATTCATGCCAATGCCAAAACGGTAGTATATGATAATTTGAATTTAAAAAACGTTTCTGGAACGCTTTACATTAAAGACCAAAAAGCGTCACTTGAAAACATGACATCCAGTATTTTTGATGGTGCTTTGGCCATTTCTGGCGATGTATCAACAAAAAGCGATACGCCAACTTTCAACATGAATTTAAGTGCGGATAGCTTTGATATTGCCAAATCATTTAAAGGTTTAGAACTGCTTCAAAACTTGGCACCCATTGCAAAACTGCTTCAAGGAAAATTGAACACCAGCATCAATGTATCTGGAGATTTGGATAAAGAATTCTCTCCCAATTTAAGCACCGTTTCGGGCAATGCTTTGGCAGAATTATTAGCTACTAGAGTTGGCGATAACCAAGGGGAACTCATGAACAAACTGGAAGGCGCATTGAGCTTTATCGATTTTGATAAACTCGATTTAAACGATTTAAAAACCAAACTGGAATTTGCCAACGGAAAAGTAAGCGTAAAACCTTTTGATTTAAAATATAAAGATATTGGCATTACCGTTTCTGGTGCGCATGGTTTTGATAAAACCATAGATTATAGTGCTGTTTTTAATGTACCTGCAAAATATTTGGGAAGTGACATAAACCGATTAATTGGTAAAATAAATGACACGGAAGTCAATAACATTACCATACCCATTACCGCAAACATTGGCGGCTCGTTTACCAGTCCATCTGTTAAAACCGATTTAACCAGCGGCGTTACAAACCTTACCAAGCAACTTATTGAAATTGAAAAACAAAAACTGCTGAGTCAAGGCAAAGACAAAGTAAAAGATTTGATTGGCAATATGATTGGCGGGAACAAGACCAAAACCGATTCCATAAAGCAAGAGCAAAACAATTCGGTTCAAAACGTGCTTAAAGATATTATTGGCAACAAACCCAAAACGGACACCACCAGCGTTAAAAAAGATGCTACCAAAGATGCTGTGAAAAATGTTTTGGGCGGATTATTAAATAAAAAGAAAAAAGATACCGTCAAGTAATATTTGAGCGTTATCCCAACCCTTCGACTCCGCTCAGGCTTGCGGGTCAACACTTTTCACTATGTCCTTTTAAAAAAATCAATAAAGCGAAACGATTTATTTCTAGCTTATACTAACTTCCTTTATATAAGCTATTGCCGTGTGTATGTCTCAATTTCTGTGTTGGTTTCCCCTCCTTCTGTGTATGTTTCTTTGATTTTAAAAATTGTTTGGTTCAATGCTAACAATTCAAATAAGTAGGTAACCGAACCGTCCGTAAAAGTGATGGTTTCTCCTTCTATGATGTAAGGCTGTAGCGCTGGAGCCCCTTCAGCTACGCTTACGCAACCATTGCCATCTTCAAAATCCCAATATTGGTATAATATATATTGTGTATCTGTTATGATTAAATGGTTCAAACAGTCCAAATTTGTCACTAATTCAACATCGTTGCGAATCCATGAGGTCAATTTCCACTCCCCAACAATAAGAGATGGGTTTATTTCACTATTATCATCATCTTTGCTACAAGAAAGGGTTAAAGTTGTAAGTAAAAATAATAAGATTTTACTGATGTTTTTTGCATGTTTCATTTGGTTCTAATTTTTGGTTATTAAATGATTTATACACATACATCGAAATTATTTTGAAATGTAATCATCCCATTTTAATAATTCTGAAAATGTTAAGCGATAAGTTACTTCTAGAGTCATCAATTGTTCATTTTAAAATTCATTGAGGAAAGCAAAAAAAACATCATTTTATTAGGTTTTTTAAACAAAAAGGTTATATTATCCTTTGGACATATTTACACCTTCTTTCAATATTGAAAATTTCAACAGGAAGGTTCACTTTAAAAATCATACATGAGGCAATTAAAAATCACGAAACAAGTTACCAACCGAGAATCCAAATCACTAGACAAATACCTACAAGACATCAGTAAAATTGAATTAATTACCGCTGATGAAGAAGTAGAATTGGCGCAACGCATACGTTTGGGCGACCAAGACGCTTTGGACAAACTAACAACGGCCAACTTGCGTTTTGTGGTTTCAGTTTCAAAACAATATCAAAATCAGGGTTTAACCCTGCCCGATTTAATCAATGAAGGCAATGCCGGCTTGGTAAAAGCAGCCAAACGTTTTGATGAGACCAGAGGTTTTAAGTTTATTTCTTATGCCGTTTGGTGGATTAGGCAAGCAATTCTTCAAGCTTTAGCAGAACAATCTCGAATAGTTAGGTTACCTTTGAACAAAATTGGCTCTATCAATAAAATAAATAAAGCCTATTCATTTTTAGAGCAAACCCATGAAAGGGCGCCAAGTGCACAGGAAATTGCCAATAATCTAGACCTTACCGTGAGCAACGTGAAGCAATCTATGAAAATTTCCGGCAGGCATGTATCCATGGATGCACCTTTTAAAGAAGGGGAAACCTCTAATTTATACGATGTGATAAATTCAGATGAATCGCCTCGACCAGATTCTGATTTAATGAAAAACTCATTGAACGTAGAAGTAAACCGTGCTCTGGACACCTTATCTGAAAAAGAAGCCGAAGTGGTAAGGCATTATTACGGCATTAGTAAAAAACAGCCGATGAGCCTTGAAGAAATAGGAGATGCTTTTGGATTGACACGAGAACGTGTTAGACAGATTAAAGAAAAAGCCATTAGGAGATTAAGGCACACATCAAAAAGTAAAGTATTAAAAACGTATTTAGGATAATCTTAAATTCGCAAATCAAATAAATTAAAAATCATACATGCTAAAAATTATTATCAAAGAAGGCGAGAACATAGAACGCGCTTTAAAACGTTATAAAAGAAAACACAGAAATATTAAGGTAATGCAAAATTTAAGAGACGGTCAGTTTTTTACAAAGCCATCTGTTAAAAGACGTCGCCAAATCCAAAAAGCTTCTTACATTCAAGGTTTAAGAGATCAAGAAGATATATAGAGCTGTTAGCAAAAAAAAGCGAGTCCCATTTACAATTATTTTGAGAATGGGATTTTTTTATTTAACTGAAATAGCTACAACCAAACCCTCATTACCTCGAATATTAAACACCGTATCATCTTCAAAAATGAGATACTGCCCTTTGATTCCTACCAATTTCCCTGAATAGCTCTGTTCTTTAACAAGATTTAAACTTTTAGGCTTTCCAGGATATCTATGTACAGGAAATTCTAAATTGGTTTCGGTATTACTTTCAATAAAAAAATCCTTAGCTTCATCTGGAATATATTGTTTTAAACGTTCACGCCATTCCACTAAATTTTCATCTTTAATCTCATTTTTAAGCATGGTCCGCCAATTGGTTTTATCAGCAACATAATCTTTTAAAGCCACCTCGGTAATACCTGCCAAATATCTATTGGGCACTTCAACAATTTCAATAGCCTCGTGCGCGCCTTGATCTATCCAACGTGTTGGGACTTGGCTCTTTCTGGTCACACCCACTTTCACATTGCTGGAATTTGCCAGATACACAATATGCGGTTGTAATTGCACCTTCTTCTCATAAGCCAAATCACGATCTTCTTTATCTAAATGTGCGGTGCTTAATTCGGGTCGCATGATCCAATCTGCTGCTTGCGGAATGTCAAAAAAACAACTTTTACAAAATCCTTGTCTGTAAATGGGTTTATCCAATTCGCAGTTTAAACATTGGTATTTAACAAATTGCATGGTAATGGTTTTATCCAATAACTGGTTCATGTTTATAAAATCTGTTTCAAAAACCAGATAATATTGGATTGGGCTTGCAAACTCCGTTTCCATTTTTGTTAAAACACCTTGGTAGGTCATAAAAAAAAGTATTATTTTTAAAACTTTAAAGATAAAAATAAATATGCCAATACCGATAGTGAATTCAATTGCTTCTTGGTTTTTAAAAAAGCGATTCCACCAAATTGAATTGTTTTTAAAATACCCCAATGAGGTACAAAATGAGTTGCTATTGAACCTTTTAGACATAGCCAAAGGCACCGAAATTGGCAAGCAATATGATTTTGGTTCTATAAAAACCTACAAAACCTTCGCTGAGCGCATTCCGATAAAAAACTACGATGGATGGCAAGATGACATTGAACGTTCCAGACGTGGCGAAACCAATATTTTTTGGCCTAACCCAATAAAATGGTTTGCTAAATCAAGTGGCACCACTAGAGCAAAAAGCAAGTTCATTCCTGTCAGCAACGAATCTCTTGAAGATTGCCATTACGCAGCCAGCAAAGATTTGTTATGCATGTACCTTAATAACAATGAAAACTCCCAGTTATTTACAGGAAAAAGTTTACGCTTAGGCGGAAGCAAGGAATTATACAAAGAAAAAGGCATCATTTCTGGGGATTTATCGGCTATTTTGATTGACAATATGCCTTTTTGGGCAGAATTTAGTAGTACACCGAGCAACAAGGTATCATTGATGAGCAATTGGGAACACAAAATGCAGGCGATTGTAAATGAAACCATTCAAGAGAATGTGACGAGCTTAGCAGGCGTGCCCTCTTGGATGCTCGTATTGCTCAATAATGTTCTGGAAACCACAGGAAAACAAAGCTTGCATGAGGTATGGCCCAATTTAGAGGTCTATTTTCATGGCGGTGTCAGTTTTACGCCTTATAAAGACCAATACAAAAAAATACTTCCCAAAAAAGATTTCAGGTATTATGAAATCTATAATGCATCGGAAGGTTTTTTTGCCATCCAGGATCAAAATAATTCCAATGAGTTACTATTGATGTTGGATTATGGTATTTTTTACGAATTCATACCTATGACTGTTTATGGGTCTTCTGATGAACAAGCCATTCCACTAAGTGATGTGAAATTACATGTAAATTATGCTGTGGTCATTACCACCAATGCGGGGTTATGGCGTTACAAAATTGGTGACACACTAAGGTTTACATCGTTAAACCCCTATAGAATAAAAGTTTCGGGAAGGACCAAACATCACATCAATGTTTTTGGCGAAGAACTGATTATTGAAAATGCCGAACAAGCCCTTAAAAAAGTATGCAAACGTACCAAAGCTGAAATTGTAGATTTCACAGCGGCACCTATTTTTATGGAAGGAAGGAAAAAGGGCGGCCACGAATGGTTGATTGAATTTAAAAAACAGCCCAAAGATCTTGATTATTTTAATGAATTGTTCGATAATGCCTTAAAGGCGTTAAATTCTGATTATGAAGCCAAACGCTACAACAATATTACTTTAAACAAGCCTGTTCTCAACATAGCACGCCACAATTTGTTTTACGATTGGCTAAAACGAAACAACAAACTTGGCGGTCAGCACAAAATACCAAGACTTTCAAACACCCGTGAATATATAGATGAATTACTGCATTTGAACTCCTAATAGCGTTTTCAAAAACCACTTGTATTTCTTAATTGACTTTAAACAAAAATCTTCTGAATAGCCCGATATCGATTAAATACACCCTAAAAAAATCCTTTAAACGAGTATTAGGCAACCTTTAATCTAAAAGATAAAAATAAAGTTTGCCAACATGGCTTTATACTATACTTTTAACAAAGTTTTCAAAAGATAAGTTTAAAAACTAATTGAAAATTATCCTCATAATGTCCTTTATTAATTAACATCCATAAATAAAAAAACCACTCTTTACGGAGTGGTTTTTTTGATTTATGAACGTGCTTTTATTAAGAAACCGCTTTCAGTTTCTTTAAAGTTGTTTTTGTTATTTTATCTTCAGCGTAAAGTTTGGTAACGTTTAGTTTTTTCTCATCATTGCTAGGCATTTCAAACATGGCGTCGGTTAGAATCTCTTCGCATAATGAACGTAACCCTCTAGCCCCAAGTTTGTACTCTATGGCCTTTCCTACTATAAAATCCAAAGCACCATCTGTAATAGTAAAATCGATGTTATCCATAGAAAACAACTTTTTGTACTGCTTAATGATAGCGTTTTTAGGTTCTGTAAGGATCGCTCTTAAGGTTTCTGCATCTAATGGATCCATGTGCGTCAAGACTGGCAAACGACCAATAATTTCTGGAATCAATCCAAAATCCTTTAAATCCTTTGGAATAATGTATTGCAATAAATTATTTTGATCGACCACATCCTCAGAAATAGAAGCACTATAACCAACAGCTTGCATATTTAATCGTTTGGAGATTACGCGCTCAATACCATCAAAAGCACCACCTGCAATAAACAAGATATTTTCTGTGTTTACCTCAATGAATTTTTGATCGGGATGCTTACGCCCTCCTTTTGGCGGTACGTTTACAACGGTACCTTCCAATAATTTCAACAAGGCCTGTTGCACACCCTCTCCAGAAACATCGCGTGTTATGGAAGGATTATCGCTTTTACGGGCAATTTTATCTATTTCATCAATAAACACAATGCCTTTTTCTGCTTTTTCCAAATTATAATCGGCCGCTTGAAGCAATCGTGTCAAAATACTTTCTACATCTTCGCCCACATAGCCCGCTTCCGTTAAAACGGTAGCATCAACAATGGCAAGAGGCACATTGAGCATTTTTGCAATGGTTTTGGCAACCAAAGTTTTACCTGTACCAGTTTGCCCTACCATGATAATGTTACTCTTTTGAATTTCAATATCATCTTTGGTAACGGGTTGCAATAAACGTTTATAATGGTTATAAACTGCTACGGACATGACTTTTTTGGTCATGTCTTGACCAATGATATATTCGTCTAGGAAATTTTTTATTTGTAGAGGTTTGCGAAGCTTCAATTCCGCAGACAGGTCGCTACTATCGGTTTGTTTGGACTCCTCTATAACAATACCATGTGCTTGCTCAATACACCTGTCACATATATGGGCGTCTAAGCCTGCTATCAGTAAGTTTGTTTCAGGTTTTTTTCTGCCACAAAACGAGCATTCTAATTCTTCTTTTGCCATTAATCTATCTATTTTAAGAAGGTGTCATTTGTTTTCAATCCCTCAAAAACAAGGGTTAAAGTTACAAATTTTTTATTTAATTACGGGCTAATATCTCGTCAATCATGCCGTACTTCTTGGCTTGATCGGCTTTCATCCAGTAATCTCTATCACTATCTTCATACACTTTATCATAATCTTGACCAGAATGTTTGCTAATGATTTTATAAAGTTCTTCTTTCAAGATTAATATTTCGCGGGCCGTAATTTCTATATCGCTGGCTTGCCCTTGCGCACCACCAAGCGGTTGATGGATCATAACCCTAGAATGTGTTAAACCACTACGTTTACCTTTCGCACCGGCACAAAGCAATACGGCACCCATAGAAGCTGCCATACCAGTACAGATTGTTGCCACATCTGGTTTTATAAATTGCATCGTGTCATAAATACCTAAACCAGCATACACGCTTCCGCCTGGAGAATTGATGTATATTTGGATATCTTTGGAAGCATCTGTACTTTCCAAAAACAACAATTGAGCTTGAATGATGTTGGCCACTTGGTCATTGATACCTGTGCCCATAAAAATGATACGATCCATCATTAAACGGGAAAACACATCCATGGCTACGGCGTTCATTTGACGCTCTTCTATAATATTTGGAGTCAAGTTTGTAGGGTACATACTACTCAGGATCTTGTTGTAATACGTGCTGCTGATCCCTTGGTCTTTTATCGCGAATTTTTCAAATTCTTTTGCGTAATCCATAATCTTTTGTAATTAATTTTGATTAAAGTCTTGACTTGCATCAAGATGGGTTAAAAACCTTTTATCCAAAGATTTTATTCTGAATAAAAAGGCGCTTAAATCAATTGATTTAAGCGCCTAAATATAAGCATTTATTCTTTACTTACTTATCGCCGTAAACTTCTTTAACAAAGTTTTCGTAAGTGATTTCTTTTACTTTAATATTCGCTTTTTCTTTGTACAAAGCAAGTAATTTTTGACTTACCAATTGTTCTGATATACGACGTGCTTCTTCTTGATTTGACAACACGCGCGCTGCAATATCATCTAATTCTTTATCCGAAGGATTCATTTGGCCAAACTGTGCCATTTGAGATTTTATCATCTCTCTGGCGTGATTTTTAATATCATCCATAGTCACTTGGATGTTATTATCTGTAATCAACTTACCTTCAATCAATTGATAACGCAAGCTTTTTTCAGATTTCTCGTATTCTTCTCGTGCTTGTGCGGCATCAATTTCTTTTTCTCCTGCAGTTTGCATCCATTTTGTAAGGAACTTTGCTGGCAAATCAAACTTAGTATCTTCAACCAAATGCTCGGTAACATCATTTAAAAGTTTTTGTTCTGCCTGTTGTGCAAATTGCTTTTCGGCATCTTCTTTTATTTTTTCTTTTAATTCTGTTACAGAAGTTACCCCGCCTTTACCAAATAGTTTATCAAATAAATCTTGATCTAAATCTGCCAATTCACGTTTGTTGATTTCAGAAATGGTAAAACTCACTTCAATATCCAAACCATGAACCGCATCGTGATCTACTTTTAAGGCGTGCATCAAATCATGATCGTCATTATAAAGTCCTTTGGTCTGCAATGCAATCACATCGCCACGTTTCGCTCCGATGAATTGTTTTTCAGTTGCTTTTCCTTTGAATTTATCAAGTGTTAAAGTTACCGTGTTTTCAATATCTTGTTCTTCGTTTTTATAAACGCCTGTGATTTCGCTGTCTTTTTCAACCACGTCTTGAGACACTAATTTTCCGTATTGTTTTTGGACACGCTCAATTTGTTCATCGATCATTTTATCATCTGCAACAATATTGTACTGTGTGATTGGTTTTTTGCTTTTTAGCTCCACTTCAAATTCTGGCGCCAATCCCAATTCAAATTCAAAAGAAAACCCATCGGCTTCCCAATCAATGGTATCTTGGGTTTTTGGTAATGGCTGTCCTAAAACATCTAACTTTTCTTCTGTTAAATATTTATTCAATGCATCTTGAAGCAATTTGTTTACCTCATCTACCAACACCGCTTTTCCATATTGTTTTTTGACCATGCCCATAGGCACATGCCCTTTTCTAAAACCAGGAATGTTTGCTGTTTTACGGTAATCTGTTAAGATTTTCTCTACCTTACCGCTATAATCTTCTTTAGCGATATCAACTTTTACTACAGCATTTAATGCATCAACGTTTTCTCTTGTAATATTCATTTTAAAATGATATAAAGCCTTAAATCAGGCATTTAACAATATAGACTTCTTTTTTTGAAACCTAGAATCATAGATTCCCGTTTTATTCATTGTTTATTGTTTATTGTTTTTATAATAATGAATTCATGAATCTTTCGATTTCACGGGAATGACAATTTCAACGGAAACTCCGAGGCAAAACCTCGTCGAATTTTTCGTAACTAAAATTGGGATGCAAAAATAATATATTTTTACATCCCAACAA
>TARA_R110002049_G_scaffold148242_2_pt1 | contig 34186 bp, 34 predicted proteins | sample TARA_R110002049 | Tara Oceans TARA_R110002049 (sample SAMEA4396941) | marine metagenome | biome: Polar Biome; feature: [SRF] surface water layer (ENVO:00010504); material: water (ENVO:00002006), including particulate matter (ENVO:01000060) such as... | depth 5 m
AAGTGGGGGAAAAAATGGGGGAAACGACTTTTAAATATTGAATCGTGAATTTTTGAGTTAGTAGTTTTAAGGGGGGGCTCAAACTATTATTAATTGTTTAAGTGATTTCTATATAACTAAAAAATATTGCCATGATAAAAAAAAGAGAATATATTTATATTACTCGGACTGTAGTATAAGCAGTTAATTGTCACGAGAAAATACGCCAATAATACGGATATATAATCGGTGGTTTATCAAGTGACAAAGCTCATATGCGCTTTAATTATATTATTTTTATCTAGTAGTTCTTTTGCAACTACTGATTTATTGCTAGATCCTTACCCTCAAGCAACTTTTAATATTTGTAAACCTTATTCGACAGCGTTTTCTATGGCGCACTCCTTTCTATTATCAATGCCAGTTGAAACCCCAAGACAGTTAAATCAGAAAACTAGACTAAAAATTGACAAAGTAGCTCAAGAAAACAAAATAAATAGATACCATCACGCCGTCTGGGCTGAAATTATAATAATACCCTCCCAAAATTTAAAACCAACACGTTTCTATCCTGCTTACTCTAACCAACACTACCAAAATATACAGATATTAAGTGATTTATATCAGTCGCCCCTTTTAAAAGATCTGTTGTCTGCGGCCTTATTACAGAACAAAACAACTACATTAGAAGCTAGGTCGAAAACAATGAGTATTTAAAAAATATATTATTTCTCTTATCGGGAGCACAACATTTGTATCAATAGGACCAATACCCAAATTGAAAGCTTCTGCGTAATTGGTTTTTTTTCAAAACTTAGTCAGATCAAGAATGGTTTTAGAGCTGTTTAGTTATTTGAATTAAGGACAAATAATAAGGAGGCAAAGGTAATGCCAATTCAACTGCCAGGACTCGACATAAATAACTATCCATTAGGTCATTTGGAAGATGGTATAGATCAAGAAATATTTCAGAAAAATTATCACTTGCTTAATAGCGTTTATGAGGCGTTAAAATCGAATCATGCAAATGTACCAGACTTAGTTAAAATCAATGCTGCTTTGATTAAGGAGCAAGTTACGAATGAAACATCGAAGATAGCTGAATTGGTTGACAGTCTTGTAGATAGTTTCATTACTGATGATGATGCTGGTTATGAAATAAAAAGAGAACAACTGAAAGAGCATATTCTGGTCGGCTATAAAAATAGTATTGCAAGTACCCTGATATCTAAAAATATAGGGTTTAATTTTCCCAAAATTCTGGAGCCTAACATACAAGGCTTGAAAGCCTTGTATCCTCTATACAAGGGAAATGAAGAAGATTTTTCGGTTTTTATAAAAGTGGAATCGACCCGAATCACGCAAAAATTAAAACAAGATATTCACAGTTATCTTAGAACTCTTGGGAAGACTGATGAACTTGCAAGGGTTAAGGTCGAGTCTAATAAAAAGTTTTTTACAGATATCACAAGAAAAACTATTAAAGGTCTTACACGAGAGATCGAAGATGGATACAGTCTTAAGTCAAGCCTTCCACAGATTCCAAATTCAACGCTGACAGTCTTATACTTAACAAACAATAATTTATTTAAGCGCTTCTTTGAAGAAACTAAAGTTCAGGCGTTAGGGCAGATAGAAAAGGTCTTAAAACGTCTTAAGGAAGATTACACTCCTAACGACAGTGACTCTGCGATCGATATTCAGGCTGCCCAAAAAGCTGTTTCCAAAAATATTGAGGCGCAGAAGCGACAAATTGAAATTTCAGCGCAAAGTTTAAATGTTCCAAAATCAACAGTCTCCTTGATTAAGAAACTTAATTTAGCTGATGACAAACTCGACAAAGAGCTCTTAAAGAAACTCAAAAGTAATGAAATCGAATATCGCCTATCTGAGGTGATGAAAATGTGTGGAACAATTCTTACAAAGGAGGACCTTGAACGAACAAAAGACGATATTAGGAGAAAACAACGAGATTGGTTAGAAACTGAATTAGACAAAGAGCTAAATCCGCCCGCAGATGATCTTGAGTTCAAGTTTATTTGGGCTGATTATTTAAAAGATATCGAAAAGTCTGATAGAGAAATTATCTACTCTAAAAACCTCGAAGTGGAAAAAGAAGGGTTCGCTGAATATCTTGATTATCTGATTAATAAAAAAAAATCAACCTTGAATAAAGATCTAATTCTTAAAAGATTTGTAGAGGTGAGGAATAAGGAATATCTGACAAAGTTGGGTTTCAGGCGGACAGATTCTGATAAGTACAAGCTTCTAAAAAGTATTATCTCGTTGCCGATAATAAGCACAGAACAAGACAATTTAGACTTAGTTGATAGCCTAGAAAAGGATGTGGTACCTCTTCTGATAACTGAAGAAAAAAACAAGTTTAAAGAGAATTTAATTAATTGTTTTCCTGGTCTTAGTTCTGAAAATATTAATTCTATTCAAAAACGCTTTGATCAACATACTGAAAAAAAGTATCAAGATGAATTTCTAGAACTCAAAGTTAAGCGGGATAAAGAAGAAAAAGCAATTCAAGATGAGAGTGATTTAATTGATAAGGCCTTAATTGAAAAGTTAGTCGTTTTTCGTTCTTTGGAAGAGAGGTTAAAAGAAGGAAAAGAAGATTATAAAAGGCGGTTTTACAATGAAATAATTCAAGAAGACGATGGCACTATGGTTATAGGCCAGCAATACAATGAGGTAGAAGGCTACGATCCTGCAATTGCTAATGCGTTATTGATTAAGATTGAGAGGAGTGGCAGAAAATATTTATTGCATTGCAAGAGTAAAGAAAGTGACGAATGGTCAATCGCGGCTCCTAGATCTTTGGAGTTGTCAAAAAGGCTCAATGGTTGTCTCTTGATCGAAATTGCAGGTGAACAGCAATTTGGCTCTAGCCCTATAGAATTGAGAAAGTTAAAACTGATATTTTTGAGCATGGTCAAAGGGTTTTGCTATGCATCGGTAAAAGAGAAAGATGTAATAGCAGAGGCTGAACACAGCAGCTCTGTACAAATTGTCAAGGGTTGGGTTAAGGAATCAGCGATCGAGTATTTGGTTTGGGACAGTTTGAAAAAAATTAATACTTTAAAGCCATTACAACTTAATGCCCTTCAATGTTACGCATATTCATGCTTAGAAGATAACAAGGCTTTCGTTTCAAGAGAATCCAAAACAATTGCATGTGATGAGCATTTATTGTCTAAGAAATTGGAATTGGAAAAAGACTCTGTGAGTGATGGCGCGGTAAAAGATTGGGCAGTAGTAAAAAACTTGGTTGAGAAAGAGAGCGACAAGTTGATCAATCATTACAAACTGCAGTTCGAAATGTTCAAAGAGCAAAGTTATCAAGAATTTTCTACTTTCTTATCAAGATTGACAACCTCCAGTTTTATGCGCATTAATGAGAAGGCAGCAGAGATCCTTGAGATTGATCTGAAAGAAAAAACCTCATACCAAGATTTCTACATATTAAAGCATGATATTTATGTGAAACCTTATGTTGAATTTGAGGCAAAAATAAACCATTTACATAAGGATAATACGACGACCTGGCTAGATTTTGATACCAATATTAGGAAAAATATTGTCACTCCAACACTGGGGAATAATTTAATAAATGGACAGCCAATCGATAGCCCGATAAATAACACTGTGATATCCCCCCTTCTTACAAGGTTAAAAGCTAGCCTTTGTCCAGTAGAAGATGAAGCCAAAAAGCTGAATTTCAAACCCTATTTAAATGTGGCTAAAAAAATAAACATCAGGGCATGGTTACTCGCATTGTTTTCGACGCCCAAGCGATTAATGAGTTTTGTTGGGCCACCATTGATATTTCTAGCTTTTTTTGGCATTAAAAAGGGTGATATTGTAGCAGTAGTTGAAAAAAATGGTGAGACAGTTTTGGTTCCAATCGAGATCGAAAAAACGCCTGGTCAATTATGCTCACTATCATTCGACTCTCTAAATACATCACTTGATTGCGCTAGTACACGTATAGGGGAAAACCCGGGTACTGCTGCTTTAATAGTTGCTGCTTTGTTTTTAGCGTGGATTTTCCCAGTAATTTTTCTGCGCACAGACCGAACGCAAGTCTGGAAGCAACAGCTTGAAGCGCAAAAAATTTATTTACAGTCCTTTTGGTTGAGTAGTACTGATGCATATATAAAATCTATAACAAAAACGTATGAGCTTCGTATCAAAGCTGCTATGGATGACTATCTCAGGCGTGCCAAGCTAGCTCTTGATAGTGATACAGAACTGATGAGACTAAATAAGTCTCAAGGCTCAACAGATTCTCAGACTCAAATTTTAGATTACGATTATCAAAAAAGTAATCTTACCAACTTAAGTAAACTATCTAATGATTTGTCTGTACTTATTAAGGATGTCGATAAATTCAAAGGTAAAGAAGTTGAATTGTCACTGAAAAAAGCGAGGGTACAAGGGTGAGCGATGCTAAAAGTTGTTTAGGAATATTTGTAGATGATGTTTTATGTCAGGGGGCTCTGCGCCAAGACTCAAAGCGTGTTCACCCATTTATACAAAGTATAAGCAGTAATAATTTGAAACTGCATTCGCATTGGCTTTTAGGAGAACGGCAAAGCTTAGAAAGTATGAGTTGCATATTTGGAAATCTGATGAGGAAATATCCTGAAGGGTATTGGATAAATATCTTCAGTAAAGAACTCAAAGACAACAATGGGCAGGGTAAACGCCCAACTTTAGAGGAGTACTATTTTACTCTTATCGGGGCACTTCTTGATAAGTTTATTGGTAAATTTGGTTTGCGCCCACAGCAAATAAAGTTTGCTTTACCCGCGGCATTTTTCCTCGGTACAACCGAAGAAAATTTAGAAATACCAAGAAATTTATTGGAATTAATTCGAGAGTTTGGCATCGCAGAGCCTTTAATTTGTGATGCAGCATTAGTCGCTGTAAGAGCTTTAGAAAATACGGAAGAGCGTGTTAGAGCTAATGCTACTCAACAAGTGCTCTTGTCAATCGAAGTGATGGAGGACTTTATTACTGTTACGGCTGTCAATGATAATCAAGAAGGAAATGGTTATGCGGTTAGGCGTAAAAGAAAAAAAATTGATTTTAAAATCAAAAACTGGCTAAAAAATTATATAAGAGAAAAAAAATTAATATTCGAAGAAGTGAGTGAAGAAGAGTTGAATGCTTTTCTAGATAAGCTATTTCAAGATACACCATTGAATGAGAAAGGAACGCTCAATATTTATTCTGATAGCTCGGTGGATAGTTATATTTCTAAAGAATTCGAATATTTAAGAGCTGAGCGTTTTAATATTGAGAAAGCTTTGTTTGCGGAATTAGCTAATAATATATTTGAAACAAGATCCTACGGAACGGACCCTATCAACGAACCTACGTCTAACCTAGAGGATTGTATTGATTCACACATGCTTTATGGTAGGAACGTAGAAGATCTCGAGAATATTTGGGCGGATACTCTTGATGTAGCACTTGCTGGAATAGGGCAGCAGGATACACCTTTAGTGAAAGGTATAGCAATTTACGGTTATTTTGCATCCAATACAATAATGAATGATTTGCTTAAGAATACTTTCGGAGCAATCTTTAACAAACCTGGGCAGGAAAGCACTAGACCTTATTCAAAAGTATTAGGACATGGTGAAATGGCTGTGTTGTGCAGTAATAGTTATATAGGGATTACCGGATTAGAATCCAAAAGAATAGAATTATACTACGCCTTAGTTATATCAGTAGTCTCTGAGACAAAGAAATCAGACGATGAGGTTATATATAAGAGCGAAACAAAATTGAGTGAAACAAAGACTCAGTTCCTAAGACACACTTGCTCAATACTGAGTAAAGGGACTGTTACGATTAATATAACCCCTAAGTACTCAGAGAAAAAGGCTTTTGAGGGAGTCAATTTTTCTGTTGAGCTTTTTGACTGGCATATTGACAAGAGGTTGGAAGTTGAAGCTCGAATATCTAATGATTTAATCGTGAACCTATCTGTATTTCTAGATGGGGAGCCTTACCCTATTCAGCTTGTAAATGAAAATCGTGTTCATAGGTTAGGAATTGGAAGTTTGTTGCTTTTTCAAACAGAAGAAAGTGCTAAAAGCTATAAAGATTTCCAAAAATTCAGTAACGAAACAAAAAGAAACTACAGCTTTTTTGAAAAAATTGCGCAATAGAGAGTTAAGTCATGCCCGAAACAAATAGCAGCATAGATGATGCAATCAAAACATTAAATAGCCTTGCGGATAATTTGAATGCTACGAAGTCTAAGCTAATTGGTTTTAGTGAGAATGCTAAATATGAACTGGAGAGTCAGTTTAAGACTATTAGGCAAACTATTCTTCAAAGAGAACAAGATATAAGAGCGCAGTTTGAACAATTTCAGTCGGAGTTTCCATTAGATTTACTAGAAGTTAGGAATAATACCGAAGAATCAATAACTGCTTTAGATGAACTAACTGCGCGAATAGAAGAATTGGCAGCTGGCAAAACCTTGGAAGATAGTGTTCAGGAATTCGCGTCAGAGCTAGAAGGTACACCAAGGCAGTTATCAGTAAGTATCAAAGAGATGTCCTCTTCATTAGTTGAAAAAAGCGAAGCTATCATTGATACGATTTTTGAAGTTTATGAGGAGTTTGAAGAGGAGATCCAAAGCTTCGAAACTAGTTCTGAGGAGTTGATTGAAAATATGACATCGATATCTGAGGGAATTGTGGAGGAGATTGGAACAATCGCCGAAATGGTGGTCGCTAGCAATGGGGATTCTCTGGGTGTGTTGAATAATATTACCAGTCAAATTACAACAGAAAGTGTGTCGACACTTAATGAAACTTTATTCTCAAGCATTGATGGAAAGTTAGAAAATATATTTTTATGTTTTGATCAGTTCGAACAGAAAACTAAAAACACTTTTGGCAACGTTGTGACCCAATTGGACGAAGTAAATAGTAAGTTCGATGAAGTGAACAGCATAATTGAACCTATCTTGCCAGCTATTGAAATTATGAGTCAAATCGCTTAGGAATGATTATGAGTGAGGAAATAAAAGCTGCTCTTGCAGGCCTAACACAAACCACAACTAAAATTATAGGAAGTGTCGGTAGTTTGGAGTCAAATGCAGAGCGTTTACTATCTACACTGCAAGAGATAATAGAGGATAAAATGCAATTAGACTGGGCGACGATGCCAGCTGATGTGCCGCTCCAGATCAATCAAGAAATTTCAGAGAAATTAGTAGAAATTAATGAAAAAGTGGATTCAATTAAAGAACTAAGCGATCAATGTGGAGAAACGTTGAGTGCATTTGAAGGCAAGATGAGTGAGCTATTAGAGTCTGTAGGCCAATTAGTTGAAGAGAATTTGGCGCTTTATAGTGAGCTTGAAGAGCAAGTAGCTGAGATAATAATAACTATGAAAAATGAAGTAGTAGAAACATTTAATAATCAAATCGAACATCTAACTGAAACTGTTAGCTCGCTAGAGAGTTCTTCTAATGAATTTAGTGAGGAAACTTTATCTGAAGGTATGTTATTTCGAATTGATACGATGAGTGATGTCTCTTCAGAATATGAAACACAAATCAAAAATATAGTAGCTAGAGTGTCTGCTGATCTTTTAAACCAAACCGATGCAACGGCAGACTATTTGATTGACTATACGAAATCATCTGCGAATGAACGAGTAGATGCCTTGGTAGAGGGCTTCGGTCAGGATGTCTTAGAATACGCAATGAGAGAAGCTATGGAAAGCATAATAATGATGCAAGTTTCTGCAGTAACAACACAGTTTCTACAGCCATATTTGCCTCAAATTATGGTAGCTAATAAGGTAGCACCAGCTATACAAGATGCATTGGATCTGCTGAGAATGGGGCCGTAGTGTTATGACAGATAAAGAAGAACAAGATTTAATTGATAAAATTAACGAAACGAAGGATACAATTAATCAACTTAATATTGATAGCATGATCACAGATTATAATAAGAAAATAAGTGACTTTCATGACTTGCTGAGTGGGCGGATTCAAAATGAATTAGGTGATGTCGTAACAGAGTTTGAGAAGACGAATAGTGAGATTTATGACCTAGTTCGAGAGGCTAATGAGCATATTTCTATTCATGATGAACTAAATGATCAGTGTATTGCACTGTTAGACTTTTTTGGAAGTTCACTAGATACGGCAGCTGAACGAATGGGAGAATTCGATCAGCATGTAAATGAGCTTAACGAAGCATGTACTGAAGAAGTTGAGTTGCTTACTGATAACACGCAGGAGTTGGTGACAAATTTAGATGAACATAAAAACAGTTTAAGTGAGGCAGTCGTAGAATATTCTGAGAGTTATATTGAAAGATTGTCAGATGCTATCAATAACGCGTCAGAAGTCTTTGAGCTAAGTTTAGATTCAGTTGTTGAGTTTAGAGCGGAAGTGGAGAGTGAACTTTTTGAAAGTTTTGACTTGATGACCAGACAGCTTAAAGAGTTTACTGAAACAGTATATCAGTTGATTAATGAAAATATAGGCCAGGCTATTCAAGGAGAAATTAAAGAGATAATAGAGCCTAAAATACAGAGTGTTGTGGATGAGGTGCTTGATAGTTTATTTGATCAGGTCGAAAATATTAAAAGCCAGATTTTGAATAATCTATCCGGTAATAGTGATGTCAATGCAGAATCTGAAGTATCCACAAATATGTTGAAAGCTGCCATTGATCCTTTAATGAGTGCTCTTGAAAATGTCAAAAGTTTAGCGTCAACAGTAGGTATACCAATATGAGTAGCAAACAGTTGGATGATGCATTTGAAAAAATAGAGGGTGCAATAATAGGTCTAAAAAATCTAAAATCAGACGGCCTAATTGACAGTCAAATTAACGATTTTAACAAACAGGCTGACGAGTTATTTTCTGCTACAAAAGGAGTTGTTAGGACCCTAGTTGAAGATATTAGTCAATTCAGAGACAAAGTTTTGGAGATAGGTGAACTCAATGCCTCTTTACTTCAGTCCGCTAAAGAGAAGATAAAACTGTTTGATAGCCTTACTTCAGAATACGCAGATGAAATTGAAACTGTGCAGGTGCCAGAAATTCGCTTTGACTTTGAACCTGTAAGTTCTTCTGTTGCAGATGCGACAGAAATATTTTCTGAGTTAAATGATGAGTTTGGCGATAAAGTTGTAGAAAAAGGCCACAGCATAATGGACGATTCTAAAGAGCGCGTTGGGAGTGCCCTTGAAAAAGTAGAAGAGAGCTTCAAGGAGTGTGTCGCCAATATTGACGATAAGATCAATTCCGTCATTGAACAATATGCTGAAAATACTCAAAAGACTAAGGAAGGATTAGATTCTGATTTAGATAGTTTTTCTTCTGCAGTCTCTGAAATAGGGAAAAACCTAAAAGATAAAATTGATAACTTTGATAAAAAATTAATGAGTCGATTGGATAGTGTGACTGAAGAATTTAATAATATTATTGAGAGTGTTTCCGATGTGCAGAGAAATCTAGAGAGTACTGTAGCAACTGTTCAAAATGTTACAAATATGGCTAACTCAGGAACACAATCGGCTAGTGCATCACTTTCTGTCGTGTCTGACACGCTTTCAAGTGTTTCATAAAGGTTTGCGTTAAATAGATACTGTTTATGTATCACTTATTGGGGAGATATTTCACCTTTATATGCAAGTAGCGATAAAGATTTTGAAACTTGTATAAAAATACCCATTTATAAAACAAGGAAAAATAGATGAATAAATTATTCACAATCATTTCTCTTTTGGCAGTTTTCTCAACCTCATTGCTTGCGGAAGAAAAGCGAATTGTTGTTGGTGCCCAGTCGGAGCCGGACGGATCGACCTATGAGGTAGGTTTTTGTGCCCGAGAAAAGGATGAGCATGGAAGTGATCCAGGGCATGCATTCGTCGTCTTGCAAAGTTTTGATAAAGATAAAAAGCGAACAGATTTTCTTACGGCAGGTTTTAGGCCTCCTAAATCGAAACCGTTACATGGGTATGGGCTCATTAGTCCAGAGAAGTACTCAGATCCAACTCAAAAGTGTCTCATAGCACAAACAAACAAAGAAAAGTACCAAGAGGTCAAGACTAAGATTGAAACTCAAACAACATATTCTTTTGGTGAGGTGTCGATATCACTGACAGAGACTTACGTAGTTCTCTTTAAAGATTGCGTTACATTTATGCAGGCAGTTGCAGAGGGTTTTGGTTTGAAAGTGCCGACCCGGTTCGAAGGTATTATGCCGCTGTCATTTGTGGATGCACTGATAAACGACAATTAAAAATTGTGAATTACAGATGAAGTGTTTATTGGTACTTTAATTCTTAGCATCGCCTTATTGGGAAGGGGTTAAATGTTCACGTTAATGGGAAGTAGGACGTGTACCTTTGGAAGTCCAATGTTCGCGGAGGGGGTGCTAGTTTCTGATAGTTCGCTGGGCATTCTAGACAACGCTTCCGGAAACACATTGTTTACCTATTAGCCAAAGATTGATCAGTTCATAATGAGCGCTTACTAATTATCGTAAAACACTACCAAGAAAATACATAGGCCAATCCTTTTCTATGTGTTTCCTTGATACTGTCAGTGCTTGCCTTGGCTTGGTCTATTTTTTATTCATTATTTTTGCGAGCCTACCTTTTGTTCAATCAAGTGGAATACTAGGTGGTTTTAAGTTTATTGAGCTTGAGATGATCTAGGTGTTTCAATCTATCCACCAGTGCATTTCAACGGAAGAGCAATCAAACTTAATCAAAATGTACCTTAAATAGATGCAATCATTGCAGACAGATACTCGGAGGCTTACCCATAGGATATGGCAGAAAGCATTCTCCTTCTGAGGGACCACCTATGCACTCAAGAAATATTTGATACTACAATCAGCGATCGCGTACTAAAGATTAACATCCTTGGTTCATGCACAGGAGATTGGAAGTTTGATTTTGCGATGGAGTCATTAGACCCCTCATATATCGATTCTAGTGGAAATCTACGCTCAAGATATCAAACAGAGAATTTTGACGGTACAAACTTTAAAGCGCGTCTACGAACCAACACACAAGAAGAGTGCCTTTATGTTAATAATACGGGTAATCTCAGTGAGTTTAGCTACCAAAATTCTGCTATGTCGTTATCAGGGCCCGGATCATTGATAAAGGTTACGATTTATTGGAATGGCGTACCTCTTTAACCGATCAAACAAATATACCTATAATCAATGAACAAGACAGAGGATGCTAAAAATGGGTAAAAGAACAGCAAGTTAAAAAAAGCATTTACTAACATTTCTACAGGAGACGCAAAATGCGCCAAATGAAAAGGATAATATTATTAGCTTTACTACTTAGTTCTTGGTCTAGCGTTCACGCAAGCAATTCTTGGGACCAATGGAAGGATCTTGCAAAATTGAAGCCCGATGCAAAGCAATTACAAGAAGAAAGATCGAAGCGGGCCCCAGAAGATGAATGGAATTACACAATCCAACGTGTATCAAAAGGTTCTGGTAAAGCAGTCAACGTAGATGAGTATGCTGTTCAAATTGATGCTCTGCCAACTGGCATGTCTAAAAACAAGTTTTTTTGGCATGTTAGGCAAAATTTAAACGACTTTCTTGATCAAGATATTTCTCCATTTGGCGGATTAAGTACTAGTGATAAAGGTGACTGGGATTCACAAATGAACGCTCTAGTGGGAACCTTGATGAAGTTTGAAATAAAGTTGGCTCTGGGAGGGGTTGCACATGACACTGGGGTAGTAGTTGTGAGTCGCTCCGAGAATCATACATGGACCTTCTCTCCTGTCGAAGGCAGCTTTGTTGGGAGTATCGGTACGCACCCTGTCGCAGGGAATAGACAATTTGGTCTCAGAACGAAAAATGGTAAGCTTGAATTTTTCACAAGAGCATTTGATAGAGTATTTCCCCGTCATGTTTCTCTCGCTGAACAGAAAGCTTTTGAAGGTGCTGATAAACTATGGAAAAGCCTACAAGAAAACCTTGTAGACTATATTAATAACAATGGGGGCTCGGCGACAGCTTTGACTCCAAATGTTCCTGGTGGAAATAATCCAAACGGTAAACCTCAATATAAGGACGTATGTAAGGACGCATCGTTGGGTCTAGGCTGTTAACACTGTTGTTGTTTCCGGATTTCCTAGGGCTTGATCATTTTTTATGGTCAGGCCACAATTATTCTGAATTAGAACAAAAAACCGGGAGACAAAATAAAATAAAATGTGTCCGATCTAATTTTTTACTGAAGACATTACTGTAGCTATTGCGAGATACTATAAAATAAGAAAACTGTATATTGAATTTTTAATGCTATAAGGAGATATCGTGGCTCTTATTGCCGGAATGGAATTTCATTTTAATATAGATTTTAACGAGATAGATTTACAAGAAACCGAACGTTATCTAAAGAATATCGTCTCAAAGTATTCAAACCTTGTTTATGTTCAGGACACAGAAATCCATGTAAGTCTTGAACATGGAAGTCTTAAAGTAAAGTTAGTGATAATCGGGGCTATTTATATAGCCATTGGTCAATATGGTTCATTTCGGTCCGGCATTGACTATATGATAAAGGATGCAAAATCAATTAAACAGCTAGTCATAAGTGAAATTGTCCGAAATGGGCTTAATGAATCGGATATCATTGATAGTAAAAAAATGCATTGCGTTCCCGATAAAATCCGGAGAGTTTTACTAGCTATCGATCGACTTGAATCGCATAAAAATCTATCAAAAAATGAATTTCACAAAGAAATATCCAAAATAAAAACTTCGGTGAGAAATATCTGCCATTATATTCGGAGCGAAGATGCGGGTTTGTTTGTAGCTTCTATCAAAGAAAAATATTGGCCACAGGATCGAGAAATTCCATCTTGGATTGAGCGCTATAAAATCGTTGCTAGAGAAGAAGATATTGTTCAATATCCTGTTACTAGCCTTGAATCAAAAAAGTAAATAAAGTCATAAAAGCAAGCAAGCTGAGGAACTCAAAAATAAGTCATAGCCTAATATATCGAGGTAAGGTTCCAAGACAGACTGACTTAGGTGCAAGGTCTGTTGGTTGGATTGATGCTGAAGTAGATGAATGATTAAACTTTAGAATTGAACGCCTGCAGTTTCGGCTTGGTTGAACTGGTGGCTTTTTTGCCGCGCAGCGAGGAAAAGGTGACAGTTTAACCAAGTCTGGCAAGCTGCACTTGTTAGGCATCGGGCTGTTCTCTAGTTCTGTTTTGATTAAATCCATGAATAAGTTGAGGACCGAATAGTATTAAGAAAACTACTATTGCATCGATAATATAGTGACCAAATCGAAGGGATTCTGGTTGCATGTCTGACCATCTAGAAATTGCCTTATCAAACTCTTCAGATAAATCGGAATTTTCAACTGTTATATATTCGATTTCGGCTGCGGCAGCATTTATAAGAACAGCATTACGCTCTAGATAATTGGCATTGCCTAAACTGAATGCAACAAATGCGGCTGCCAAAACAACTCTTGGTGCTAGTCGGCGAATTTTGTCGCCACCTATTGCATAGCCTAGGACTGCGAGGGTGACTGCTATGTATATGTTCCACAGCGTAAAGTTAAATTCCTCGTACTGATTCAGTAGAGAAAATAGTTGTTCAAGATTCATCGTAGTTACTCCCTGTAATGATGTCTAACAGCGTAATAGAATGAGTAAAACTAAAGGTCTTTAGTTACTCAAGTCAAGGTAGCTTGTGAGCTGAATGAAGCTAATTCAATTCTCTTCAACTTCTGCAAAAAGGCCACCTATTAAATTAAGAACTCCAAAACTGTTTTCATGAATATCAACTATTTTGCGGCTCTCTTTATCAAAAATAAAGTCATACCATATTTCAACTGAGAATGATTGAGTCACGGCTTCAGTCTTGATCTTCTTTTCTAATGCTAAGATATTGCCACTTTCTTTATCATAGTGCCCATTTAAAAAATCTGGCCCGGAAACTGTATAACCGATATCAACATTAACATCGAATGCGATTAAACAAGTATTCTCATTTATGCTCAATACAAGAGGGTCGAATTCATATATCCGTAATACATCAAAGTCTATGACTTCTGAGTCCTCCCAACACGACTGATCGTTAAACGCGTCACTTTCCTCAAGCTTTTCTGTTATTTGAGAGCTTATTAAGCTTGTCTTATTAATGACAAGCTTTTTTATATCTGTTGAAGTTATATTTTCGTATTCGTTAAACGTATCCAAAAACTCTTCGATGGTTTTAATGCTGAATAAGTTGGATTGAGTAGAGCAAAAGTCAATTAAGTCAGAATCTTCGGATATAACATAAGCATTGTCACCTTGGAGGTGCTCAAGAATGGATTTGATAGAAAAAGCATCTGGAAACTCGTGCTTCTTTTTACCGCTAAAAGGTGGCTCCATATCAAAGTATAATTGGAATATTTCTTCGGGATTTACAATATCTATAGTTACAACTTCAGTATCAGCTATTCGAAGATATTCATGGTAAACCTTTAGAGCTTTGTTAATTATTTGCTGTTCATTGATCTTTTCAAAAAAAAGTTGAGTGATTTATCTTTAGCGCTTTCTAAAATTCTTGCGTGACGTTGAAAGGTTTTCAATGAACTGAAAGCGGATTTCATGTGTTCTATAATTTTATTTTCTACTTCCTTCTGCACTATAGATGTTGTTACATGAGTTAGCTTTCCAATTTCACATAAGGAACAGAAAGTATCTAATGATCGATTATCAAAATTTAAACCTTTGCTTACAAAGGTTTGTGTATCAATGAAAACTATTCTGGAATTTAAGGGCATATTTATTTTTCTGCTATTTCAAATAATGATTAGTCTTAATACAGAGAAAATCTCGTGATAATTGGAAAAATATACTATGTATTTTTAAAGGCTAGCCAACCCTAATTTATCAAAGAATGCTCTGTTTCTTTCTTTGGCAGCTCTTACCAGTTGGTTAAACGAGATCACTTCGATGTATGCTTCATAAGGCTTGTTGTAGCCAAAATACCCCATCCCATCAGCAGTGACATTAAGTCCTGCGAGTTTGCAGCGTTCTACCATTTTCTCTGTTAAATCACACAGCACATAGCAGTAACCAGGTATAGTTTGGGACCCTGGTATGAGTAAGCCTGAGTTTGTTTTGGCTTTACCTTCTCTGACTCTATTTAAGTAGCCTAATGACTGATCAATTGGGTTTTTATCTTCGCCATCTTTCATATCATTACGCATGGGCCGTTTGATTTCAATTACGGTTATCGATGCTAATGGAAACGATGATCGTTCATTTACAAGTAATGGGTTGTCAAACACTCTAAGGCTAAGAAGGTCAGGCTCTTTGGTTGAAACACTATCGGTTATAGGCATTGCATTGAGTGTTTTATCGGAGCCGAGATAGTTATGAAAAGCTAAACGTTCGTCAATTAGCCAAAGGTTGCATGAATCTAAAAATACATCGGTAGAGTCTTTTCGCATTGGCATGATGAGTTCGTGGATGATGTCTTCACGTGCATACTTTCCATCATCTAAACGTTCTATAGATTTTTGAAGCAGATCAATAATGACTTTGCGGTGGGATACGTAATTGGCAAGGTCAGATTTTTTTAGGTCCTGTGCTTTTTGCAGATAATCTTTTAGCCGTTCTTGGTATTCTTCTGCATGTTCCTCATTGGCCGGCTTCATGATGTCGTGCCCGTCATTTAGTAATTGACGTTCTACTTCATACCATTGTGAGTGGAGGTGAAGCTCTAATTCTTTATCCGATTTTTCAGGGTCAACTATGAGCTCCATTTCATCTATATAATTGATGATAGGGCGGTAGCGTGGGGCATTGATAGAAATGAAATCATCAACTCGTTTTTTGCCTGCCGCGATGTTTCCTGCTAACACATCTTGTAAGTAATCTTTTGTTCGATCGATTACAGCTTCTCGAATGGCTTTCAATGTGATTTCTGTCTCTGAAAAAATGCCGTCAAAATTATCGGCAATATCAAAGGAAGTTCGTTCACTTCTTACGTGCTCGTCCAAATAGGGTGAAGATACATAGCATGTATAAGTAAACTCACCAGACTGATCTGCAATTTTACCATATAGGCCAGGAATTTTTCCTTGGATATTTTCCTCTTTTACCAATCGGTTAGCTGCGCAGAGTGCAAGTTGGTGTTTCTTATTAACTGATGCGCGAAATTTAATGTGGGTGAGCTCAAATGATTGCCCCATAATTTCAATTGCTTCGTTATGGGCGCTGGCGTGCATGTGGTCGTCATAGAGTTTGTAGAGACTTAAGTGCTCTGTACCATCATGCACATAAATATCAGGAGCACCTTCTGGACGAACAAAGTACCACAGACAATGTTCAAGTAACTGATTAGCAATGGCTTCAGCTTTGGTTGGAACAGCTTTGCAATATGCTTCATCAAAGCCTTTTAGTTTAATGACTGTGCCTGTTGATTGAGTTTTTGTTTCTGACAGAGCATTGTGGTGAACGCCAAGCTTATCGTCAAAGTAGAACTGACGCTGCTGGTATTTATCTATTTTAGTAGTAAATGTGCTGGTGATCTCGACTTGTTCAAATGCTTTTAACCACAACAGTCTCCCGACACCACGACAACCTTTATCAATTTTGTGATCGGAATCTAGTGTTTCAAATGAAGAGAAATTAGTATCATCAAATCCACAGCCATTATCTTCGATTTTAAAGCTGACTATTGGCGCAATTGACTTTGAACCAATATCTAGCTCATTTTGTGCAGAACGGTTTAGCTGTAAATTTATAGCGCCACCGTTGCCTAAATTACCTTTTTCTTCAATGGAGTGAATTGAATTTACTACGGCTTCAAATACTGGCATTAAGCCATGGCTTCTGGGTAGCGATGTGTTTCGTAATCGACCTTTTAAGTTGGTATGTAAACTCATGTTTCACTCCGTTGATTCTATAGCTGGCCATGAAAGCTTAGTAGAGGTATTGAATGCCTTAAGCTTTTTAATAAACATTACTAAGTAAACTTATTTTTATGCTGATTTACTTTGCTTAGCTCATCATTTATAGCATTAGTTCCAATCTTTTGTATGAAGTTTCTGTCACAGACAGTCGATTTATATCTATAAATGCTAAAACAAATTGCACAGTTTATTGGCTAAAGCTTCAAGATCAAGTGAACCTATTGTCATTGCTGGAAAAGGCCCTTTCAATTACTACCCTCGCTCCTTGTTAATTAATAAGCAACTCTGACTCACCCAACCTGTGATGCAAGTATTCCCTTCGGGGTGTGCTGGCACCCGTGTTTCCCGCGCCGGTTTGCCCACCTACTTGCATCACAGTCTGGTAAGTGAGTCTTGACGAGTGCCCATTAACACGCAGCAGGGCACTAACATGAAACAGCACATTCAAATCAAAGACATTCAAGGCAACTACTTCACCATCAGTTCAGATGAGCTAATAATAAATGCTAAGCAATTTGTTCAATCCACTTTTTCCACTGGGCTCTTACTGACTAGCCCAAGCAAAGCATCCGACTACCTTCAAACCTTAATTGGCGATTTTGAACACGAAGTGTTTTATGCCCTGTGGCTCAATTCACAACATCAAGTGATTCACCACGGAGAACTTTCTCGCGGCACAATCGATAGCGCGAGCATCTATAGCAGGGAAGTATTGAAAACTGCCTTAGCCTGCAATGCAGCCGCAGTGATCTTTGCCCACAACCACCCAAGTGGGCATTCAACACCTTCACAAGCAGATATCACCATCACCAAGCGCCTGAAAGACGCATTGGCCTTGGTTGATATCAGAGTACTAGATCATCTAGTAATAGGTTCAGATATTACATCAATGGCAGAACGTGGGCTGCTTTAGCAGCCTCACTTATCAATTAAAATTTATTCAGGAAATACCTTATGGGGGGGGCTGGTCTTTCAACTAGCATTTACGAATAAATAACCTTTAGTAAGGATGTTATTTCTTTCTCTGCCCCTATTTGGTTGATAGTTTGATATCCCTTCAGTGCCTATATGACAACCTTATTTTTAAATTTTGATGTAAAGCCTGACGCTTCACAACTTCTCTTTGATTCAGTGGTTTCTATTCCAACTCACTGTCTCAATTTCGTGGCACACTACAAGATATAGATTTTTATTTAATTTTATCTGCATGTTAAGCTTGAATGAAATAAAAGTAGGCATGGTGGTTAGAATGGGGTTGGCGTTATGAGATTAAGTAGATGGTAGAAAAACTTGTCATACAAAATAACGTCCTTTCAATTTGTTCTAACGGACGAATTGAAAAAGTAACTGCAGATGAGGTATACAAGTCTGTTATCGAAGGTGTTGTTGTATGGGCAGGTGTTCATCCCGGTAAGACAGGGTTACCTGCAAGCCTAGAGGTTTCAAAGTACCCGTTGAATCCATTCTTGGCGATAGATTTTGATGTTGAAACAAAACGTCCAGTTATAAATGTTATTTATGAAAATAGTATAAATAAAAATATTCATTCTACTTCTGAATTGACTAAGGTCGACCATATCATAGTTAAAAATATATGGTATCCAATAGATAAGTTTGGGCTGGAAAAAGTCAATATTTTTATTGATGTAAATAAAATAGTATTGGGTGAAATTGCTGGTTTAAAAGAATATTTAAAGATTAAAATGTTGGCTGCAAACTCTGAAGAACTACTAGATTTTGTTGATGCGCAACCTGTATTTAGTAATGAAATAGAGGATGGCGCTAATTTAGTTCCTTCAGGCGTTGAAGCTAATCTGTATCCTTACCAGCTTAAAGGTTGGAGGTGGCTGAAATTTGTTTGTTCAAAGGGTATTGGTGGTTTGCTTGCAGATGAGATGGGGTTAGGGAAGACTCTTCAAGTTATCAGTTATATTTCAGATCATGGGGATTGCAGAATATTTCCTACGCTCATTGTTTGCCCAGGTAGCTTAGTCGAAAATTGGTCTAGAGAGTTTAAGAAGTTTGCTCCATCTGTATCGATAAATAAACATCATGGAAAGTTTAGGACTGGGTCACCTTCTGAGCTAATAAAACAGAATGTCGTTATAACAACTTATGAAACGGTTGTTAGGGATAATTCATTATTCTTGATGATTGATTGGGGCTTGGTTGTTGTGGATGAGGCGCAGAATATTAAAAACCCTGATACAAAAAAAGCAAAATCAATAAAAAAACTCTCTAGAATCTCATCTTTAGCTGTAACTGGAACTCCGATGGAGAATTCATTAGTCGATATATGGTCCATTTTTGATTTTGTTTCGCCAGGCTATTTAGGATCCATTAAGTCGTTTATCGAAAGGTATTCAAATGATCAAGAAAGTGGGGAGTTACTGGAACCACATATTACTCCCTTAATCTTGAGGAGAGTAGTAGCTGAGGTAGCTAAGGATTTGCCCTCGAAGATAGAGATTCCGCAGGCTATTGAGTTTAGTGAGACTGAAGCTCAGCTTTATGAAGATATTAGGCTAGATATCCTAGATAAATATGAGGAGTCTTCAGCTTTAGTGGCTTTGGTTAAGTTAAGAATGTTTTGTGCAAATCCTGTAATTGTTAAAGGATATAGTCATAGAAATTGTGCTTTTGAGAATTTTTCAAAGTTTCAAAGGTTTGATGAGATTATCCAAGAGATAATTTTGAGAGGTGACAAATTTATTGTTTTTACTTCTTTTGTCGAGGTTGCAGATCGTTTGGCTCATCATGCATCTGAAAAATATAAAATATTTACCGGGGTTCTTGATGGTCGATTAGCCATAGACTTACGTCAAAATCTGATTGATGATTTTTCTAGTATAGTCGGTCCTGCTGCATTAATTCTAAATCCTCGCGCAGGGGGGGCTGGATTAAATATTACAGCAGCTAATCATGTGATTCACTATAACTTAGAGTGGAACCCTGCCCTAGAAGACCAAGCCTCGGCTAGAGCCTTTAGACGTGGCCAAAATAAACCTGTTACAATTCATCGGCTGTTTATGGCTAATTCTGTTGAGGAGCTGATTAATGAACGGTTGTGCATGAAAAGGGAAGTGGCTGAATCAGCCGTGACTGTTTCAGTGTCTGATAAAAACAAATATGAAGAGATTCTTTCTGCATTAGCTAAAAGTCCATTAATTACAGGAAATATGGTTCGATGATAAAAATTTCAAAAGTACTAAGTGCAAATGATACTGCTGAGACAGGAACTCATCAAGCGGGCATGCTAATACCAAAAGACCCAAGAATATTAGGTTTTTTCCCTGAACTTGATAATACGAAAAAGAACCCTAGAGTTCATATTTCCTTCAAAGATGATAGTGGTTCTTTTTGGGAGTTTGCTTTTATTTACTATAATAATAAATATTTTGGTGGTACAAGGAATGAGTTTAGATTGACCCGGATGACAGGTTATATCAGAGAAAATAATTTGGTGAAAGATGATGAAGTTATACTTCAAAATAACAATGGTGAGCATACTGTAAGCTATAGAAGAAAAAATGGAGTAAAACCTTGTTCTAATGTTTTAGTGTTGGGTTCTGGGTGGAATGTTATTAATTTATAGGCAAATAATGCAATGGGCGATTTAGATTTACGGAAAACGTTGTTGGCTCCCGATCCTAAGAGAATGATTGAGGGCCTTAGAGATACTGGATATGAGTTTGATACGGCGATTGCGGATATTGTCGATAATTCGATTGCTGCAGAAGCTACAGATATTGATCTACTCGTACAAATGGATATGCGCGGAAATATCCATGTTTCTATTGCAGACAATGGGCTCGGTATGAATGAAGAGGCTCTTGTAGGTGCTATGAGATACGGAGCTAAAGAACGGCCGAATCCAGCAAGTTTAGGTAAATACGGCTTGGGACTTAAGACTGCGTCAACCGCATTTTGTCGGAAATTATCTGTTGTTTCACGTGCATCGAAAGATGAAGACTTAGTGATGGTGACTTGGGATCTGGATCATGTAGGGAAAGTTAATAAGTGGGAGGTCCTCGTTTCTAAGGAACCTGATGATGAGGTAATAAAACATTTAGGAAGTGTAGCTGGTAACAATGCTGGAACAGTTGTTGTTTGGAACAAAGTTGATAGGCTTTTAAAAGATTATGAAAATCCAGGTGGCGCATATTCCCAAAAAGCTTTAAAGGAAAAAGTCGAAAAGTTAAAAGAACATATGAGCCTTGTTTATCAGAGGTTTTTGGACTTTAAGGACTCTAGAGCTAGAAATGTTTCTATTGCAGTTAATGGCGATAGCTTGGTTGCCTGGGACCCATTTATGGTGGGTTATTCAGAGCTGGTGGCAGAGCAAAATATTGATGTCCGCACACCTAGTGGGAAAGAAGCTAAATTTACTGTCAGAGCATATATTTTACCGCGGGAGGAGGAATACCCATCTCCAGAATTGTATAAATTATCGAAGGCAGCACCAAATAAACAGGGGATGTATATCTATCGTGAGAATCGATTGATCATGGATTCTACTTGGCTGAAAATGTATAAGATTGAAACTCATATTCAATTGTTACGTGTTGAGTTTTCATTTGATTATATGTTGGACGAGGCTTTTCACCTAGATATATTGAAGTCACAAATAATTCTAAATGATGACTTACTTAAATGGCTAAAAGATGAATTCCTTCCGGCACCCAGAAGAGAGGCAAATAACCGTTCTCGAAAGGGGCAACAGAAAAAAATCATGGAAGGTAGTAAAGACTCGCATATAAATTCAAACACAAACATTCGAAATCGAGAAATAGCAGCGGGAGGCGCAAAAGTAAGCGTTATTAATTCTGAGTCTGGCGAAGTTGAGGTGGAAAATTCGAAAGGTAAATTTTTTATAAAACTTCCTGTCGAAAACTCAGGTGTTACCGGGGGGTTGTTTGTGCAGGCCGTCGATGATATTACGCATGGGTTATTATTCGAGCCCGCTATTATAGATAAAAACAGAGCTGTAAAAATTAATACATCACACCCTTATTATCACAAGATATATGTACCAAATTTAAATGAGAGTGTGACTATACAAGGTATGGATGCACTATTGTGGGCGCTATGTGTTGCAGAGCTAACAACAATTAATGACACAACATCAGAGTCTTTTAAGGATATGCGATATGAGGTATCTAGAATCTTAAGCAAACTTGTGGAAACCTTGCCGGACCCTAATGAATAGAGGTATTTACTTTAATTCTGGTCGTGTTTGTAAGTCAATAGTGTCTAGAACAGGTATCGGTTTTTCTTTTAAGGCAATTGGCGAAGAAGAAAGGGTGGCTGCCAGATTTCGGCCGACTGGATATAGTACTTCTAGCATGTTCGTTATTGATGTAAACGTTGATAGTAATTATCAAAGAGTAAAGTTTATTCCTGGTTCATTTTCAGCATCCCTTCTATCAACAATGAGGGCATCTAATAATAGCCGAAAAAAATTATTTCAAGAGATTTTGGCCTCCTGTGAACGCGATGGTGCCATTATTCAGGTTTCTATATGTGATGATGTCATCAATTACAACGATGAGAGTTTTTGGACTAAAGAATGGGAAAACTTTCATTTATTTTTCCAAATAGCTCATGACTATTGCGATAGAGATGAGACGGTTGATTTGACTGACTTTGTATCATTTTGGGTTAATAGGTTTGTAGCGGCGGTATTTTCAATAATACCTATAGATAGGGAGTCTTTTGGAGTTGAGGGTGCTTCATATGAAATCCTTCCCGAAGGAGGGGGGGTACAGGTTATGCTTAATAAGTATGAAAGGGACCCTAGAAATAGAGATGCAGCGATCGCTATACATGGCCTAGCTTGCAAGGCTTGTGGTATTGAGTTGATGGATGTTTACGGAGAGTTGGCTCAAGATTTTATTGAAATTCATCACTGTAAGCCTCTGTCTGAGGTGGGGGCAAAATATCTAGTTGACCCCAGTATTGATTTAGTTCCTCTGTGTCCTAATTGCCATTCTATGATTCATAGAAGAGTTCCGGCATTGTCACTTGATGAGTTGATAATAATTATTACTTCAAGGAATAAATTTAGGAATAATGATCAATAAGAAAGTGTGCATATTATGAATCTTTTGTTTTACGGAATTGGTAATAATCAGAGGCCTATGTTTGGCAATCTTGCGTTTGAAGAGTTCCATGCTGATACTTTCGATGAGGCAAAGAATATCTATAAAGAAAATGATATTCATTTATCTTTCGTTTGGTTGCCAAATGACTGTGTTTTAGGTGGCGTTATTGATCATCAGTCTCAATTTATTCAGTTCATTGATTTTGTTTACACTGAGACAGCTATAGGCAGCATGATTTTTTTTACTGAAAATTATATTTCACCAGTATTTGTAAATTATGTTAATGCTAAGCTAGAGTGTATCGAAAAGGTAGCAGATTGCTTGTTTCTGCCTTTAGTCAGGTTCTATGCAAATGAATCTGCTAATGATTGTGTAGAATCTGTTGTTTCTTTGGGTGAATATTTAGAGCTTATTCAATTAGTCGATATTAACTCAAATGGGTCTAATCTTTTTTTGGTCTCCGGTCAAAAATGGTTACTACAGTCTTTTGCGAGTCAGTATGATGGTGTTAGCTGCAATGTTGAAACCTTAGATGGTGGTCTATCGAACTCAAGGGTATTTAAGCTTGATGTAAAAGACAGCTCTGGCTTGTCTAGAATATCTGCGGTTGCAAAAATGGGTAGCTCTATTGAATGTTTGATGGAAGATGAGAATTTTAAAAAGCAGGTAACACGGCTTCCCGCAAATTCATATGCATCACAAATTGGGTTGTACAGAAATATTTCATCATCAATGGCAAGCGTTTTTTATAGGCTTCTTAAACCAACTGATCAGCCCCTATTTGATTTTGTTTCCGCTAATCCTGCTCGTGCTGAAGAGCTTATTAATGGGCTTAAAGAAAATTTGGATTCTTGGGCGTTGAGTTCTGTTACACGAAGGGTTCAGGTATCCGATGTCAGAAAAATTTTTGTTGACGATGATCAAGTCAGTCTATATGTAGAACAATTTGGATTAGATTGGGTAGCTGAAATCGAGCGCATATATTTCTATTCAAGATCATCTACAGTTCATGGGGATTTACATCCAGGCAATATATTTGTTAGTGAAGATGAGTCTGCTTCCCTAATTGATTTTAGCGATATAAAACATGCACCTTCAGTTTTGGATCCTTTAGCACTTGAACTGTCAATATTTACTCATCCAGAAACACGACATAAGCTAGAATGGCTTCCTGATTTAGAGAGTTTGAACTGGTCAAATTTGGATAGTTATTTATTGGGTTGTCCTTTTGAGGGGTTTATTCGTGCATGTCGTAATTGGAGTTTCTCTGTTGCTGGGGGAGATAAGGATGTGTATGCCTGTGCATATGGTTTTTTGTTAAAACAGTTGAAATACGAAGATGTTGATAAGGATTTGGTTTTAAAGTTACTTTTTTCAATAAAGGAAACACTTATACATCACTAGAGTTATACTTTGGTTTTATCAACTTAACGCAATCATGTATAAGCCTTAAGAATGACGCAATATAAATGAGACAGTCATCCTAACTAGGTTTGTATGTTCGCTGAATATGACCACCCCCTTTATGTTAAGTAGAGTGTCTATTTAATATACAAGTAGAGAGTAATTCGTCTGAGATTTGAAAAACTCTTATACTAAGAAACAGTCGTTGTATTGTTTACGCTGGGTCAAACGAGTGATAGCATGTGTCACACATTTGACCCAGAGACATGATTCATGAACAATAATAAAGATACGGTTGATCTGTTAAATTCCCTCCTCGAAATCTATGATCAAAAACAGATAGCTAATATGTTAAATCCATATACTGAGAATGATTGGTGTAGAGAAACTATTAACCGTATTGTCAAGGGTAAGTCAGATAAGTGCTTAACTCTAGGTGAAATTTCTATCCTGAATAGTTTACTTCCTTCCAAGCCTGACCACTACGATAAACCTAAGTTTAGTTTTATTGATCTTTTTGCTGGTATCGGTGGTCTTCGTCGTGGCTTCGATGAAATTGGTGGAAAATGTGTTTTTACAAGTGAATGGAATAAATACTCTGTTAGAACTTATAAAGCGAATTTCTATTGCGATCCAGAAGAGCATATTTTTAACGAAGATATTAGAGATATAACACTATCAAATGATTCTAATGTTTCTGAAAAGGATGCCTATGATTATATCGATCAAAAAATACCTAATCATGACGTATTGTTAGCTGGCTTTCCTTGTCAGCCTTTTTCCCTTGCTGGCGTGTCAAAAAAGAATTCGTTAGGTCGAGCGCATGGCTTTGAATGCGAAACTCAAGGTACTTTATTCTTTGATGTTTGCCGAATCATTCAAGCTAAGCAGCCGTCTGCTTTTGTCCTAGAAAATGTTAAGAACTTAAAAAGCCATGATAAAGGAAAGACCTTCAAAGTAATCATAGGTGCTCTAGATGATCTAGGTTATGACGTTGTTGATGTCGACTTCGAAGGGGCTGGTTCTAAGGATCCTAAAATTATTAGCGGGAAGAAATTCATACCTCAGAATAGGGAACGTATTGTATTGATTGGTTTTAGACGTGACTTAGAGCTTTCAGATAGATTAAGTTTAAAAAATATTGAATACCCTAGTCATATACCTGCATTCTCTGAACTTCTAGATGAACTGGATGAGGAACAATCAAAAAAATATACCCTAACACCTCGTTTGTGGGAATACCTATATGAATATGCTAAGAAGCATCAAGCCAAAGGAAATGGTTTTGGTTATGGCTTAGTTGACCCAAATGATCCTAAAGCTTGTGCGAGAACACTTTCCGCTAGGTACCATAAAGACGGTTCAGAAATATTAATTGATCAAGGGTGGGATAAAGTACTAGGAGATGAAGATTTCCATAATGCCGAGAATCAAGATAATCGTCCTCGAAGATTAACACCTTTCGAGTGCGCGAGACTAATGGGGTTTGATAATCCTAAAGAAAGGAATTTTATAATCCCAGTTTCTGATACTCAAGCATACAAACAATTTGGTAACTCTGTTGTAGTTCCTGTATTCAGGGCTGTAGCACAGTTAATGAAAGAGCATATATATAAGTCCGTTAAGCTAAATAATTCAAAGAGAAAAGCAGCTTAGGTTTATCAGAGAAAAGTTGATTGAGCTTGATGTAAGCCAATCAGGTATTGATCAATGGGTGACGTGGGCTAAGACGCTTGAAGGTTAGTCAATTTCCGTATTGGCTAACCTATTGCTATATAATGTTTAGGGCAAGTTGAGTATTATCATCTGATTCTGAATCTATTCTCGTATATTTTCGAATCATTTTAGGTTTTTCACAGTATTGATAAGCCGCCTCTAATTCTCGATCGCATAAAAACAAGAAATTGTCATATATTTCAAATTGCTCTTTCAGTATAAGTTGCCTTTTAAGAAAAAAACTCGAATACATATATGATGTCGCAAATAATATTGGGTGCTTACTGGTATTTTGATTCTCAAAATCTGAGCATAGATCCAGATAGTCAGACCGTGAGCGAAGTATATCTTCAGCATGTTCTAAAAATAACTCTGCTAGCTTTAAAGCTGCGACATTACCAAAAGTGCATTTTTCTTCAGTATATTTACTAATGTTTCTTGATGACCCTACATGGTAAAGCCACTCTCCTGAATTCCATTTTTTCGGACAATGATTAAAATAATTCGCGTCATGCTTCCAGTATATCCTCATAGCTTCAAGTGCTGACGCTAATTGCTTCAAATCTATAGTTCTAACATAAGCAAGTAGCTGTGTTTCAAAATCAGGTGGGATTGTCATGCTACATTCTCCTCTCTATCTGAGGGAGCCCGAATATCTTTCTGTCAGAAGGTTTAATCAAAAATGGATCTAGTTGCGTAAGAAGCCTTTCTTTCATTGCCGAATCATTATTAACTCGCTGTAAAATCATCGCACCAATTAAAATCTTTTTTCGGGTTTCAACTTTTCTATCCGCTAATTTTGTTTTGTGTTTTATCGTTGCGAGCTGTCGAATTATTCTTTCGCGTCGTTGGTTGAGTCTATCTAAACCTGTGATTGTCATTTCTTATTTACCTTTCTTATTATTATATTAGTTATTTTATATAACTTACTGATTATAAAAGATATTATAACATATTTTTGTGTTTTTTCTCAAGTTGGTTGTGTATAATATATAAATGTTTAACAGTCTTCTTCTCTTCGAGAAAAACGAGAAGAGCGCACTTAGGCAAACAGGAAGTTTGCGTGCGATATATAACAATAAAAATTATAAATATATGGCCATATATCATCTTTGTGTTAAAACTTTTTCTCGTGCAAAAGGTCACTCGGCAATTGCTGCGGCAGCATATCGCACTGGTAAAAAACTAATAGATTTTCGCACTGGGGAGACCCATGATTACAGAAAGAAAAATGGCGTAGTGAGTTCATTCATAACTGTTCCAGAATCAATTCCAGATTGGGCTCTGTCATCAGAATCATTATGGAATCAAGCCGAAAAATCTGAAAATAGAAAAAACTCTACAATAGCACGGGAAATAGAAATCAGTTTGCCTTACGAATTAAGTTCAATAGGACAGCGCAATCTGGCTTTAAAGCTTGCGACAGAAATATGTAAAAAGCATTGTGTTGTTGTAGAAACATCGATTCACAAACCACATGAAAGTAATGATCAGCGAAATATACATGCACACCTGCTTTTATCAACTAGAAGGCTGAATAAAGAAGGGTTTCACGAGAAAAGTCGGGAATTTGACGGAGCAAAGTTAGGCTCTGAAACGGTTAAGTTTTGGAGAAAAAGATGGGAGGAATTGGCAAATGAAGCGCTTAAAAATAACAAAGTTCCGACAAAAATAGACCATAGAAGCTATAAAAAAAGAGGGCTTGCTCTTGAGCCTACTCAGCACCAAGGGAGCTACTCTACTCAGATGGAAAGGCGGGGGCTGAATACTAGAATTGGTGTTTTGAACAAGTCAATTCAACAGAGAAATTATCTTGTAATTCGACGGCGCAGGTTAAATAAACGTGGCGTAAATCTATCGTCAACTATTAACCCATAAAATGGGCTTTATTTGCCGTATCTGAAATTTGCTGCCTCAGCTGTCAGGTGCAAATTATCAGATTCAGAAGTATTATTTAAAATAGTCTTATGAATAATGTTAAATTTCTTCAAAAACTAGTAAAGGATCTTAAAGCTCTAATTGGAAATGAAGATTTTGGTGAGCTTCTTATACAACCGAAAAATGGAGATTTTTTTGGCACTAAACCACGACGCATGTGTTGCGGGACATAAGATTGTCCGTTTTCCTATTTCTAGATTAATGAGGGTTTAGCAAATTTTAGAAATGCATCTATTTATTGGCGACAACTTGGTGCAGATTACTACTGCTTAGATCATCAGGTTAAGTGGCAGAACTTGCCACGAAGAGGATGTTCAAGCTTATTAAATTACGTTTGGAATTTGAAAACTAGTTTAGCCTTGAGAGTCCTCAATCAAGACGCTCGAATGCTTCAATCCTTTCAGGATAATTTAGCTAGTTTTAGCGTGAGCCAATGCTGGCTCTTGTGGAAAAGCCAACCTTTTCGGTTGCACTAAATGCCACTGGCAACGAGCACAAAGCGTTCCTTTTTTCAGAGTAGTTTTTGGCATAGAGCACCTTCTAAGTTATTAGAAAGTGTCCACTAAATCGGGGGAAGTGCGAAGACCTGCAAGATGCATTTGTTAAATTTTTTCATTGAAGCCACTTGAAGCCTCAATACCACCGATAATGAAAGCAGCATAGGACAAAAAAACTAGAGCCATAGTGATGTAAGTAATATATTGCCCTCTAGGTTTAGAGTTTTCATTTTTTAGCTCATGGAGATACCGATATTGAGCAAAATAAGAAGAGCCAGTAGCCACAGCTGCAAGTGCTACCCCGCCAATATAGAATTTAAGTGAACAGATGAAGTAAAGCATGCCAGCACTATCTTTCATATTGCCTAGGAATGTAAGGAGGGAAAGTGCAGCACCACCATTTATAATCATTGCGCTTCTTAAGGCTAAAACAGACACCTGCATTACAGATTTGAATTGCTCTAAATGTGCTTCTTGTTGGAAATTCAATTTTAGACTCACTCCTTGATTGATAATTAAATTTAACGATGAAATTTACATACAGAGTAGGATGGCATTTTTTTTGTTTTTCTTTGAAAAAGGTGACAGCACATTTTGACCATTTGACCATTTGACCATTTGACCATTTGTCCATTTGTGCTTTTGGTTACCTCTCTTCTTTTTTCGCTTTAAGAACTTTGATGTAAGTGGCTCCGCCATCATTTGAAAATATTCGGCCTTTATCTCCAAGATTGAAGCTTACGTAATTATCTCGAATGTAACCTGGCGGGGCAGGAGACGGTGTAAAAATATTATTTATTTCGCCTCTATTTCGCCTATTTCGTGCTACCAAACAAAGACAAATTATTGCTAATAGTAAGATTGAAAAAACTGTCATCAAAGCAGTTTCAAGCATGGGAAGCATCTCATTTAGTTTAAAGGTTTATATAAGCTAATACGCTCAATTTGAACGTTGTGACATTCACTTGTTATATCGTTCATAGAGACTGCATTCGTTCACAATAAACTATGTCGATTTACAGCCTCTAATGCAGCTCAATTAAAGTCGTTTTTAACTAGCCAGTAAATTTAGCTTATTAGTTAGAGTTTCGCCTCGTGTAATGCCTACGCTTTTAGGCGCATCAATTACAACTTTTACCTGTTGCCCGTTAATTTCACTAATCATCATATTAACTTCTTGAAGCTTTCCATCTTGGTCGATGAATTGTAGATAAAGTGGTTGGTGTGGTTTTCTGGTAAGAGTTAGCTTTCCATTTGCCATAATCAAAATCCTTTTTGTTTAGTTGGAATTTAATAATAACCCAAATTTAACTCTAAATAACATAACGCTTTTGCCAAAATAAACAATTAACTCGTTTCTCTTGTAATAGATCACAATAATTGAATGATTAGAGCATAATTAATGAAAACCTTAATAGTAATAGCCTTACTTTTAACAACCACTTCCACAATTTCACTAGCTGAAGGTAATCAAACAAATCAGTCATTCTCTAAAGCCAAGAAAGTGCTTATGAGAGATATTTATACTGACCCTTTACAGCGCCACACAATCTACTGCAACGCTTCATTCGATGAAAAGATGGTTATTGAAATACCTAAAGGCTTTAAGGCCGATAAACACTTTAAACGTAGCGGGTGTATTTAATGGGAAAATGTACCTGCAAAAAACTTTGGGCGCACATTTTCAGAATGGCGTGATGGTCAACCTGAATGTATCGACAACAAAGGTAAATTATTTAAAGGCCGTAAATGTGCTGAAACAGTAAATACTGAGTATAGATCTTCGGTCCCAATAACACATGAATGAATGTTATTTTATTCAGAGCTCATGAAAAGGGACGAGATTAAATCAGAAGAAAGTAGTAATAACAGTGGTGGTCTAGGATTGTAATTTTTAGTTTATTACCTCCCCCCCTTGAAAAAGGGGAGGCGGTTTGAAGTAAAATGGGTTTTAATTTAAGTAAGGTTTCTAGCTCTCATTGATAATTCGAGATTATGATTTTTCGCAGAGCCTCTCCACCCAAAATCAGGGCAGAGTTTTAATGATCTAGAGCTCTTTTCTATTATGCCGGCCGTTAAAAGTTTTTGTATACTGCGAGAAACATGTTGAGTGCGAATGCCACATTGTGCCGCGATTTCTTTTTGAGTTGTCTGAATTATATTTTCGTGTTCAAGCTCGCTTAATAGCGCCATCAGTATACGAAAGTCAATTCCGGTAATGTTATGAACAGGCGAAGACAAACGTCTTAGTGACTCCTGGTTTAGTGCGAGCCAATTGCTAAAACCATTTTTTCTCTTGCGTTGAATAAATGCTATTGTGCCATCAAGTAACTGACCTGTTTCTAAATTTAATGCTCTTATACTTCTATTGTTATTCATTTTTGTCACCGCATTTTATTATTATTATTATTATTTGATAACTTTAGATCGTGATTCTAAACTAGTTTTTATTTTATGTATATAACTTTACGCGTATAACTGATTGAAAAGTAAGGGGTTTTTATTTGTTTTTTTATATATTATACAAGATTTCCTTAACCTCATTTGGTTATGTTATTACCAAATGAGGTATTGTTGTTCGTTGTAAGTTGCTGAAAATAAAGGGTTTTATATTGCCTTGTTCTGTATCTTAATAGAGCTTGAAATAGGTCATATTTAATGATTTATTGAACCTACCGCCTTATATATTTTCATATGTTGTTAAAACAATGATTGCTCAGTTCTCGTAATTGTGCGCTTATATTTCCAAGCCATGCCTCTCCTTCAGCGGAAAAGCTTAAGCTTTTAACGCTGCAGTCCCAACCTTCATCTATAATTTCAAAATCTAATCTTGCGTTCATGTTTGACTCAAATCGCTTCATACATTCGTCTAGTTTAATGTTGAGATAAAATTGTTGAAATCTATTTTGCGCATACGAAAATATATGAAGCTTGTTAAAAAATGGATTTTCAGGTTCAATTTCTAGAGTTTTTTCAATGTTGAAATTGACTCGAGTGTGAGTGACTTTGGGGCAGTTAAATTGTTGCAAGTTTTTCTCGTTCTGTTTTTTGAAATTACTCAAACATATATCACGCAGATCAAGAAAATACTCATATAGTGCTTTTTTGTTGACGTATTTTTCATGACCCATATGCTCTCTAGATGTTAATCTACTTATTTGTTCATCAGTATATGTATGATTTAAAAGAAGGTTTTCAAAAGCGTGTATTTCAGTTAGTTCCTGGTCAATTATTTCCTGACTTAAGGGGATCTCATCAGCATAGAAATCCTCTCCAAGAGGTGCTTCTAAAGATGTAATTTGATAATCAAAATTCTCTAGAATCGAATAGATTTGTTCTCTTTGTTGTTGAGCCACTATTGTAAAAGAGGCTCTTTCTGAGGATCCATTATTTTTATAACCTTTTTTTACAAGATCCAAAAGCGGCTGAATCTCTGAAATAATTTCACGATATTCGTATTTATATAGAACTGTTGTCAATGTAAAAGACGTGTGATGATCAAGGAGTTCATCTTGAGTCTGCTGTTGAATAAGTGCCTGATGAACCATTTCAAGTGGATAAATATATCCATCACACCAGTCAATTGTCATTACTAATATTGTGTAGGGCATTGCAACTAATACGCATGAGTTCTCAAATTGATTTTGTTTCTTTTCCATTTTTTAAACCTTTGTCTATGTAGGGGTAATGATAATTTTGTATACCCATTAAAGGTATCTTATATTTAGTTGTGTTGTCAAAATCTGTATAAATTACAATAAGTTACCATACGAAATGCGCACAATATTTTTGTTGGTAAGTAAGATATTTGTACTTTTTGATACTATATTCGTACAAAGTCCCCTTAAAGATACGAAGGTCGTATACTTTTTTGTAAATAAGCTAATAAATTGAATGAAAGTTACTTTAAATATTAAATTTATGTAATGTTTTAGGTGTTTAGTAGTCGGTCATTATGAATATGATTTGTGTAAGAAATATTCTGATATATAAATAAATAAATAACTTCTAGGTTTTGTTATTGATGCCACAATGAGTTGATAAGACCAGATCAATGTAAGAAAAAATTTGAATGATTTTATTGGTTATTTTATATAACTTACTGAAATAAAAGGGCTATTTCTTTCTAAGAGAAGTTTTGATAAGCTAGGTGTCGAGTAAATAATAATAAAAATAAAGAGGAACTCGATGCTCAATTATATAACATTAAAAAAACTTGCCGAGACGACTGGCTACTCTCAGAAAGCGCTTTATAAAAAAATTCACGACGGTGTGCTCAAGGAAGGGGTACACTATTTCCGTTCGCCCGATTGCCGAATCCATTTTAATATTGAGGAATATGAAAAATGGATACGAACCAATTACCGACAGGCGTGAGGATAAGGGAATCGAGTATTGCTATTCGGTTTCCATACAGAGGGAAACGATTCGAGGAAACGTGGAGGGTAAAACCAACTGCGTCAAATATCAAAAAAGCAGCAAAGATGCGCAAAGATATAATTGCTGACATCCGTGCTGGAATATTTGAGTTTGAAGAGTATTTTCCAGATTCACGCCACGTAAGTAAGAAAGAACAGCAAGAAGAAATAGAAATGCCTACCTTTTGGGAGGTGGCAGAAAGTTATTTCAAGAGTTTGATTATTGCAAAGTCGACTATGCGTGAATATAGGAACAGCCTTAAACGGCATTTTTTTTACACACTTGGGCCGATGAAAATAGATAAAATTCGGTACTCTCATATTGTGAATGTCATGGGTAGTATTGAATGGGGCTCTAAAAAAACTCGAAATAATGTGATTTCACCATTGAGAGGTGTTTTTAAGTTTGCTAAGGCTGATCGATTGATTAGCTTTAATCCAGCTGATGAGTTGGCATTTGCGAAGACTCAAAAGCCAAAACCAGACCCATTGTCGCTAGATGAGTTGGAGCTTGTCTTGGGTTGGGTTAAGAAGAATGAGAATGAAGTGTTGTATTGCTTCTTTGAGTTTGCTTTTTTTACTGGCTTGAGAACTTCTGAGCTGCTGGCTGTAAGTTGGAAAGATGTAGACTGGTTGAATGGGCGCGTTAGAGTGGATAAAGCACGAGTTGAAGGTGTGCTTAAAGAAACGAAGACCTATGAAGAGCGAGATGTTGAACTGAACTCTCGTGCTCTCTCAGCTTTAAAGCGAATGAAAAGTCATTCGTTTTTGCGAGGAGAAGAGATCTTCATTAATCCTAATACCAATACGCCTTACATAACTAACAAGGCAATTCGTGAAGTGTGGAATTTTTGCTTGAAGAAGCTTGGCGTGCGTCATCGAGTTTCTTATCAGACAAGACATACGTTTTGTACGATGAACCTGATGGCTGGCGCAAACGTCATGTGGGTTTCAAAGCAGATGGGCCATTCGAATACGCAAATGACCCTGATTCGCTATTCTGCTTGGATTGAGCAGTCAGATAAAGCGAGTGAAACGAATAAGCTGGATGCCTTCGTGAAACAAAATGGGGGAAAAGTGGGGGAAATGAGAGTATGTTAATGCCAGATAATAAAAAACCCTAACAAAATCAATTTGTTAGGGTTTAAAATGTGGT
>TARA_R110002049_G_scaffold72954_1_pt1 | contig 34183 bp, 29 predicted proteins | sample TARA_R110002049 | Tara Oceans TARA_R110002049 (sample SAMEA4396941) | marine metagenome | biome: Polar Biome; feature: [SRF] surface water layer (ENVO:00010504); material: water (ENVO:00002006), including particulate matter (ENVO:01000060) such as... | depth 5 m
AAGCTTGCCGCTGGGCATGAAACTCTTAGAGTTTCATGCCGGAGGTCAGGTGCGGCTGAATGGCGGTTAGCACCGCTTTGAAGCACTTGGGGTTGCCAGCGACGATGTGGCCTTTGTCGAGGAAGTGGTGGCTGCCAGTGAAATCACTGACCAGGCCACCTGCTTCCTGAATCAAAAGCGCGCCCGCAGCCATATCCCACTCGGCCAGGCCAAATTCCCAGAAAGCGTCGTAGCGACCGGCGGCCACGTAGGCCAGGTCCAGGCTCGCAGCGCCAGCGCGACGGATGCCAGCAGTTTGGCCAACCAGGCTACGGAACATGCCCAGGTAGTTGTCCAGCGCGTCGATCTGATTATCCCGGAAAGGGAAGCCGGTACCCAGTAGGGCGCCGTCCAGGGTTTTGCGGTTGCTCACTCGCAGGCGACGGCCGTTCAAGGCAGCGCCACGGCCGCGGCTGGCGGTAAACTCTTCCTGACGAATAGGATCGAACACTACAGCGTGTTCAGTGCGGCCTTTGACCCGGCAAGCGATGCTGATCGCGAAGTGCGGTACGCCGTGGATGAAGTTGGTAGTGCCATCCAGTGGGTCGATAATCCACACGGTATCTGCGCCGTCGCCTTGGCCAGGCTGAAATCCGGACTCTTCAGCCTGGATGCTGTGATCGGGGTATGCCTTGCGCAGATGGGAAATAATGGTCTGCTCGGCGGCGCGGTCAATTTCGGTCACGTAGTCGCGAGCGTCCTTCTCGTCGACGGTAAGAACATCAATACGTTCCATGGAACGGTAGATCATTTCTCCGGCGCTACGTGCGGCGCGGAGGGCGATGTTCAGCATGGGCTGCATAGGGATGTATCTCTGTCGGGAAGATGAAAAGCCGGAAATTGTAGCAGATAACCTTGGCAACATGAATGCATCATGGCTATCGCCCTATAGCTTTTGTAATATGCAGGGTTCATTCAGGTGCCCAAAGGTGTTGCAGTGTTGAATAATGTGCGTGTTGTATTGGTCAATACCAGCCATCCTGGCAACATCGGTGGTGCGGCGCGAGCGATGAAAAACATGGGCCTGCACGAGTTGGTGCTGGTCGATCCGGTGCGTTTCCCTGACCAGCAAGCCAACGCTCGCGCTGCCGGTGCTGAAGACGTTTTGCAGGGCGCGCGCATCGTAGAAACCCTGGAAGAGGCCATTGCCGACTGTGTACTGGTACTGGGTACCAGTGCCCGTGATCGCCGTATTCCCTGGCCTGTGCTTGACCCGCGCGAAGCGGCAGATGAAGTGCTGAATCGTCTTGAGTCCGAGCAAAGCGGTCCGGTCGCTATTGTCTTTGGGCGTGAAGATGCGGGCCTGACCAGTGAAGAGCTACAGCGCTGTCAGTATCACGTGCACATCCCGTCAATGCCGGACTTCAGTTCACTCAATCTGGGCGCGGCGGTGCAGGTGTTGGCCTATGAATTGCGTATGCAGTCGTTGCAGCGCGCCGGTGCACCGACCAAGATGCATAAGATTGAGACCACCGCGCTGCCTAATGAAACCCCGGCTACTGCCGGAGAGCTGGAGCAGTATTTTCAGCATCTTGAGCAGGTGCTGGTTGAAATCGGCTTCCACGACCCTCAAAAACCCAGACAGTTGATGCCGCGCTTGCGCCGTTTGTACGGTCGTATTCAGGTCAATCGGATGGAGATGAACATCCTGCGTGGTATTTTGACCGAAACCCAAAAAGCCATCGGAGTCAAAGCATCCGGTGAGCGGAGACGTTAAGCATGTTTGAACGCATGAAAGAAGATATAGCCAGTGTTTTCCATCGTGACCCTGCTGCGCGCAACACGCTGGAAGTGCTGACCTGCTATCCAGGCTTGCATGCGGTCTGGATGCACCGTCTGTCGCATGGTTTGTGGGTGCGTAATGCCTTTTTACTGGCGCGCATGGTGTCGCATCTCGCGCGCTGGTTAACCGGTATCGAGATTCACCCGGGTGCCAAGCTGGGTCGCCGCTTTTTTATCGACCATGGTTTTGGTGTGGTAATTGGCGAGACAGCCGAGATCGGTGATGACGTCACCCTGTATCAGGGCGTCACGCTCGGGGGGACCAGTTGGGATCATGGTAAGCGCCACCCAACCCTGGAAGATGGCGTAGTGGTCGGTGCGGGCGCCAAGGTGCTGGGCCCGTTCACCGTCGGCAAGGGTGCCAAGATCGGCTCCAACGCAGTGGTGACCAAAGCGGTGCCTGCTGGTGCGACTGCGGTGGGTATCCCAGGCCGAATAATCGTCAAGGAGGCGGAGCAGTCGGCTGATCAGCAACAGCAGGCCAAGCGCCAGGCCATGGCTGAAAAGCTTGGCTTCGACGCCTATGGCGTCAGTCGCGACATGCCGGACCCTGTTGCCCGTGCCATCGGCCAGATGCTGGACCATATGCATGCGGTGGACGGTCGGCTTGAAGGTATGTGCAATGCGTTGAGCGAGCTGGGCAGCGATTACTGCGCCAAGGAGCTGCCAACGCTGGGTGGTGAGGATTTTGAGTTGCTGAAGGATGACGGCGAAGTGGCAGTGGATGCTGAAAGTAATGACTCCATTGCACGCTGAGGTGAATCCATGAAGCAACCCATTTACCTTGATTACGCGGCCACAACGCCAGTCGACCCGCGGGTGGCGGAAAAGATGATGGCCTGCCTGACGCTGGACGGTAACTTTGCCAACCCCGCGTCACGTTCACATCTGTACGGGTGGAAGGCCGAAGAGGCTGTCGAAATGGCGCGGCGTCAGGTGGCCGATTTGGTTGGTGCCGATCCGCGTGAGCTGGTCTGGACCTCTGGTGCTACCGAGTCCGATAACCTGGCGATCAAGGGTGTGGCGCATGCGCTTGCCGATCAGGGGCGGCACATTATCACCTCAAAAATAGAACATAAGGCAGTGCTCGATAGCTGCCATCAGCTGGAGCGCGAGGGGTTTGAAGTTACCTATCTGCAGCCCGGCGCTGAAGGGATAATCAGTCCCGAGCAGCTAGAGGCAGCTTTGCGTGACGACACCGTGCTGGTGTCGCTTATGCACGTTAATAATGAACTGGGCACGGTCAATGATATTGCTGCTCTTGGCGCCGTCGCCCACGCGCACAAGGTTCTGTTTCACGTTGACGCTGCGCAGTCGACCGGCAAGCTACCCATAGATTTGAAGGCCTTGCCTGTCGACTTCATGTCGTTCAGCGTCCACAAGACCTACGGCCCCAAGGGTATTGGTGCGCTATTCGTGCGTCGTGGCTTGCCGCTGCGGCTTGAGGCGCAGATACACGGCGGCGGGCATGAGCGCGGCATGCGCTCCGGTACCCTGGCAACGCACCAGATTGTCGGAATGGGTGAGGCGTTTGCGCTGGCAGGCTCGTTAATGCTGGCTGAGGTGCAGCGTATTAGCGCTCTGCGCGATGCTTTGATGGCCGGTTTGGCTGAGCTGGATGGAGTAACGCTCAACGGCAGCGCTGATGCGCGCGTGCCGCACAACTTGAATCTTGCTTTTGCCGGTGTTGATGGCGAGCTGTTGTTGCTGGCGTTAAAGGATCTGGCATTGTCCAGTGGTTCAGCCTGCACCTCAGCGGCGGTGGAGCCCTCTTATGTGCTGCGGGCGATTGGATTGAGTGATGAGCTGGCGCATAGCTCAATTCGTCTTTCGCTCGGCCGCTTTAGCTCCGAGCAAGACGTAGCGCGCGCCGCCGAGGTTATCTGCCTGGTGGTAAATCGCCTCCGAAACAGCGGTTAAGCCAAACCTCAATTGGCATCCTTGCAGCTGTTATCTATTTGTCTTTAACCTGCGTATAATCCGCAGGTTAACCATTTTTTATCATTTCAATCCGAAAATACTGTCTGGAGAGTTACATGGCTGTTGAACGTACCCTGTCTATCATCAAGCCCGATGCCGTTGCCAAAAACGTTGTTGGTCAGATTCTGAGCCGCTTCGAGCAGGCTGGTCTGAGCGTCGTTGCTGCCAAGATGGTTCAGCTGTCTCAGTCCGATGCTGAAGGCTTCTACGCCGAGCACAAAGAGCGTCCTTTCTTCAAGGATCTGGTTGGTTTCATGACGTCCGGCCCCGTTGTTGTGCAAGTACTGGAAGGCGAAGGCGCCGTGCTGAAAAACCGCGACCTGATGGGCGCAACCAACCCGAAAGAAGCGGCTGCCGGTACCATCCGCGCTGATTTCGCTGAGTCTATCGATGCCAACGCTGTGCACGGTTCTGACTCTGCTGCATCTGCCGCTCGCGAGATCGGTTATTTCTTCGCAGAAACTGAGCTGTGCCCACGCACTCGCTAAGTTCAAACTCTTCTGCACCAACCAAGTGATGTGATCGCCATGACTAATGCCACCAGCAAGACCAATTTGCTGGGTTTGACCCAGCAGAAACTGGAAGCTTTCTTCGAGCAGTTGGGAGAGAAGCGTTTTCGCGCCGGCCAGATCATGAAGTGGATTCATCACTATGGTGTCGACAACTTTGATGAAATGACCAACGTTGGCAAGGCCCTGCGCGAAAAGCTCAAGGCCTGCGCCGAGATCCGCGGTCCGGAAGTTGTCAGTGAGGATATTTCCCGCGATGGCACACGCAAGTGGGTCGTGCGGGTTGCCTCGGGCAGTTGTGTAGAGACGGTTTACATCCCGCAGAATGGACGAGGCACCTTGTGTGTATCTTCCCAGGCGGGCTGTGCGCTGGACTGCAGCTTCTGCTCGACCGGCAAACAAGGTTTCAATAGTGATCTGACGGTGGCGGAAATTATCGGCCAGGTCTGGATTGCCAACAAATCTTTCGGTTCGGTGCCTGCCACCGTTGATCGCTCGGTGACCAACGTGGTGATGATGGGCATGGGCGAGCCGCTACTGAATTTTGATAACGTCGTCGACTCTATGCAGTTGATGATGGATGACATGGGTTATGGCATTTCCAAGCGTAAGGTGACACTGTCCACCTCAGGCGTGGTGCCAATGATCGAGAAGCTCGGCGAGATTACCGATGTGGCCTTGGCGCTATCACTTCACGCGCCCAATAACGAGCTGCGTAGCCAGCTGGTGCCGCTGAACAAGAAGTACCCGTTGGAGGTGCTGTTGCCGGCCTGCAAGAAGTACATTGCCGGTCTCGGCGAGAAGCGCTCGCTGACAATCGAGTACACCCTGCTCAAGGATGTTAATGATCGTCCTGAGCATGCAGCGGAAATGATCGAGTTGCTGCGCGATATTCCCTGCAAGATCAATCTGATTCCTTTTAATCCGTTTCCGCACTCTGGTTATGAGCGTCCCAGCAACAATGCTATCCGTCGTTTCCAGGATATGTTGCATCAGGCGGGTTATAACGTAACCGTACGGACCACGCGTGGCGAAGATATTGACGCGGCCTGTGGCCAATTGGTCGGCCAGGTGATGGATCGTACTCGCCGCAGTGAACGTTATATTGCAGTGCGCCAATTGGCGGCCGAAGCGGACGTTGTTGAACCCGCTCGCGATAACAATCACTCGTAGTTTCTGCCAGAAAGGATGAGCGCATGATTAAGTCTGCAGCCTTGATGTTAACGCTGAGCCTGTTTTTGAGCGGCTGCGTTACCACAGGCGACACTGGCCGTAAGGTTGACCCGATTCAGGCACGCGATTCCTATATTCAGCTGGGTTTGGGTTATCTGCAAAAAGGCGAAACCGAGCGGGCCAAGAAGCCACTCAGCGAAGCTTTGGCGATCGACCCCCGGTCTGCCTCCGCGAATACGGCATTGGCGCTGGTGTTTCAGTACGAAGGTGAGTACGAGACGGCCGAAAAGCATTTTCGTGCTGCGCTGAGTGCGGAGCCCAACGATTCACGGATTTTGAACAATTACGGTGCCTTCCTGCTGGATAGGGAGCGCTATCCCGAGGCCTTGGGTTACTTTCAGCAGGCTGCGGAAGATACGCTTTACAGCGAACGTTCTCGAGTTTTTGAGAACCTGGGTATTACCTACCAGCGCATGGGCGCAACCACCGAAGCGCGTGAAAGCTTCGAACGTTCGTTGCGCTTGAATAGTCGTCAGCCCCGCGCCCTGCTTGAATTGGCTCAGCTTGAATATCAGGCGCAGGACTATGTGCCGGCGTGGCAGCATTACCGAGCCTTTGCCGACATGTCGGGGCAGAATGCCGCCAGCCTGGCGCTGGGTATCCAGTTGGCCAAGCGCTTCGAAGATCACAGTCGTGCGGCTAGCTATGCCTTGCAACTCAAACGACTCTACCCTGCTAGTCCTGAAGCGAAAGCGCTTATGGAGTCCGAATAATTATGAGTTCAGAACGCCCTGATGCACCGGCAGCTCCCGCTGAAAAGCAGCTCATGAGTAACCCGGGTGAGACGTTGCGGGAGGCGCGTGCCGAGCGCAAGATGTCGCAGCTCGATATTGCACAAAACCTGAAAATTTCCGTTGCCGCTGTCGATGGTATCGAGAACGGGCTATATGATCGCCTGCCCGGAGATACCTTTGCACGCGGCTATATTCGCAGTTATGCCCGTATGGTAGGGCTCGATCCTAATCGCCTGGCCCTTGAGTTTGACCGTTATCGCGGCATTGAAGTACGCGAGCGCTCGGTTAATGGGATAAGCCGGATCGCCGAGCCACGTCGTAGTGGTGGCGGGCTGATGCGCTGGGTCAGCTTGCTGATTCTTCTCATACTGATCGCGTCGGTAGCCTGGTGGTATGACAATCGCGGCAGTGAAGTGCCGTCAGTACCGGCTGATCCTCTGGCGGGCGATCAATTGATGGATGAGGTCGAGGTAGACTCTCTCACCTTGCCAGCGGCTATCGCAGAGCAGGCCGAGGCGCTGACCGGCGGAAATCTCGGACTGGATGAGGTCGAGCAGGCGCAATCACAATCGGCTGTTACGGAAGTGAGTGGCGATGAAGATGCTGCGAGCGCCAGTGGCGTCGATACAGCGGTTGTTGCTGATAGCGCTGCAGCCGTTGCATCGCAAGACAGTCCTGCCATCGCTGCCGCTGTGCCGCAGCCGTCTGCAAGTGCTGCTTTGAGTATGAGCTTTGTGGCTAATTGCTGGGTGCAAGTAAAGGCGGTGAGTGGCGAGGTGTTGCATAGTGGTTTGATGCAGGCCGGGCAAACGCTGAACCTGAGTCATCCGGGCGCTGTCGATCTGGTGATTGGCGATCGTAGCGCCGTGCAAAGTATCAACTATCGGGGTGAGCAAATTACGCTGCCGCAACAGAGTCAGTCAGGCGTCGCGCGCCTGCGCTTGGGTCAGTAAGAGGTTATTCCGCTATGCAGCATCAATCGCCGATTAAGCGTCGTGTGTCCCGGCAGATCAAGGTAGGTTCGATTCTTGTCGGAGGCGATGCGCCTATTTCAGTGCAAAGTATGACCAACACCGAAACCTGTGATGTGGCGGCTACGGTCGACCAGATTCAGCGTTTGGAAGCTGCCGGTGCTGATATCGTGCGGGTGTCGATTCCCAGCATGGAAGCGGCCGAGGCGTTTGGTGAGATTCGCAAGTTGACCAGCATGGCGTTGGTTGCTGATATTCATTTTGACTACAAGATCGCCCTGCGAGTTGCCGATCTGGGTGTGGATTGCCTGCGCATCAACCCCGGTAATATCGGCCGTGAAGACCGCGTCAAGGCGGTGGTCGATGCGGCCCGTCACAACGGGATTCCGATTCGCATAGGCGTGAACGCCGGGTCGCTGGAAAAGGATCTGCAGAAAAAGTATGGCGAGCCAACCCCGGCCGCGTTGGTAGAGTCCGCGTTGCGTCATGTCGAGCATCTGGATCGGCTTGATTTTCAGGACTTCAAGGTCAGCGTCAAAGCGTCCGACGTGTTTATGGCCGTGGGTGCTTATCGTTTGTTGGCGCAACAGATTGATCAGCCGCTGCACTTGGGTATCACCGAGGCGGGTGGGCTGCGTTCCGGTACCGTGAAGTCATCTGTCGGCTTAGGCATGCTTTTGGCTGAGGGTATTGGTGATACCATCCGCATCTCGCTGGCGGCCGATCCGGTCGAGGAGATCAAGGTAGGCTTCGATATCCTGAAGTCGCTGCACCTTCGTTCGCGAGGCATCAACTTTATTGCCTGCCCCAGCTGCTCACGGCAGAATTTTGATGTCATCAAAACCATGAACGAGTTGGAAAGCCGTCTGGATGATGTGCTGACGCCGCTGGATGTTGCTGTGATTGGCTGTGTAGTAAACGGTCCGGGTGAGGCCAAAGAGGCCGATATCGGCCTGACTGGTGGCTCGCCGAACAACCTGATCTATCAGGATGGTAAACCCGACCAGAAAGTAGATAACGCTGATCTGGTTGATCGGCTGGAAAAAATGATTCGCGACAAGATTGCCGCTAAGCAGGCGCTGGACGCCAATACCATCGTCCGCGGCTGAAGCGGCAATGAAAGGAAATACGCTTTGAAAACCCTGCAAGCCGTGCGCGGCATGAATGACATTTTGCCCGCCGATAGCGCCCTTTGGCAGTACCTCGAACGCACCGTGGCAGATTTGCTGACCAGCTATGGTTATCAGCAAATTCGTTTGCCGATTGTTGAGCCTACCGAGCTATTCAAACGCACCATCGGCGAAGTGACCGACATTGTCGAGAAGGAGATGTACACCTTTGATGACCGCAATGGCGACTCTCTGACGCTGCGCCCAGAGGGTACCGCGGGTTGTGTGCGTGCCATGGTACAGCACGGTCTGCTGGGGAGCGGCGTAGGGCAGAAGGTCTGGTACACCGGGCCGATGTTTCGCCATGAACGGCCACAGAAAGGACGCTATCGTCAGTTTCATCAGGTTGGCGTGGAAACCTTCAATCTCAGGGGGCCGGATATTGACGCCGAGCTGATCGCGCTGTCCTGGCGCTTATGGCAGCGCCTGGGGATCAGCGATGCAGTCAAACTTGAACTGAACAGCCTGGGTACGTCGGCCGATCGGGCACGCTATCGCGATGATCTGGTAGCTTATCTGAATGAGCGTTTTGATCAGCTGGATGAAGATAGTCAGCGTCGTCTGAGTACTAATCCACTGCGGATTCTGGATAGTAAAAATCCTGAGACCCAAGCGCTGTTGGTTGATGCCCCCAAGTTGGCGGATTATCTGAACGAAGAGGCAAAGGCACACTTTGCCGAGCTGCGTAGTCTGCTTGATGCGGTTGGCGTCCCTTATGAAATCAACCCAAGGCTGGTGCGTGGGCTGGACTATTACGGTCTCACGGTGTTCGAATGGGTGACCGACAAGTTGGGAGCGCAGGGTACCGTTTGTGCCGGTGGACGCTACGATGGTCTGGTCGAGCAGTTGGGCGGTAAATCCGCTCCGGCGGTAGGGTTCGCCATGGGCGTTGAACGGCTTCTGCTGTTGATCGAAACCCTTGATAAAGTGCCCGCCGAACTGGCTCGCCAGGTTGATGTCTATCTCGTCACTCTGGGTGATGCGGCCGTAACGGCCGGTTTGCGCCTGGCAGAAGAGTTACGTGACGCGCTGCCGAACCTGCGGTTGGTAGTGCACGCCGGTGGCGGTAGCTTCAAGAGTCAGTTCAAGAAGGCAGATAAGTCGGCGGCACTCTATGCGCTGGTGCTGGGCGAGAGCGAAGTAGAGCAACAGCAGATAGGTCTCAAGCCACTGCGCACTGAAGAAGAACAGGAAAATCTGAGCTGGCAGGATCTGCCGGCTCGGCTTGCACAGATTATTTGAGCGACAATCGAATCGCTTGTTGAAGGCTAAGGAGTGAAGGGTGGCTTACGAGACAGAAGAAGAACAGGTAGAGAAAATCAAGGATATGTGGCGTCGGCATGGTATGCCTCTGCTGACCGGTGTTGCTATCGCGCTGGCCGGCGTTTTTGGCTGGCAGGCCTGGAACAACTATCAGGATACCCAAGCGCGTAACGCCTCCACGCTCTATCAATCGATGCTCGAATCCGTATTGGCCAGTGACTCCGAGGCATCACGTGCGCGTGCGGCCGAGTTGGCGGCGCAAGTACGCGAGGAATACGCCAGTACCCGATACGCTGATTATGCCGCGCTGATGCAGGCGCGCCTGGCGGTTGAAGCGAAAGACTTTGCGGTCGCCGAGCAAAGTTTGCGCGAAGTGATGGATGGCAGCAAAAACGCGACCTTGCAGGAAGTGGCTCGTCAGCGCCTGGCCCGTGTGCTGGGTGAAGAGCAACGCGCCGAAGAAGCGCTGGAGCTGTTTTCCACTCCGGTTGAAGGTGCTGAGTTGCGCGCAACTCGTGAAGAGATACGTGGTGACCTGCTGTTAACGCTGGGTCGTGGTGATGAGGCGCGTGAAGCCTACAAGGCTGCGAAGGAAGCGTTGGAGGATGCGTCAGCGCGCCCTCAGCTGCAATTGAAGCTGGATGATCTGGCGGAGGAAGCCTAGTGAACCTGAAGTCTCGTTATCTTGTTGTTGCGCTGAGTGCGCTGGTTGTTGCTGGCTGCGGTAGCAGCAGCAAGAAGGAATTGCCGCCAGCGGAGCTGCAAAAGTTTAATGCCGAAGTGGAGCTGGACCGGGTCTGGAAACGCAACATCGGCAACGGTCAGGGTGACCTTTACAACAACCTGACGCCAGCAATGGATGGTTTGACGCTGTACGCTGCCGATGCCAAGGGCCGCGTTGTCGCGCTGGATCGTGATGATGGTTCAGTCAAATGGCAGGTTAAGCTCGACGAGCCGCTGTCCGGTGCTGTGGGTGCAGGCGGTGGGCGCGTTATGGTCGGCACGCTCGACGGTCAGGTGATCGTTCTGGATGATACCGACGGCACAGAAGAGTGGCGCAAATCGGTCACCAGTGAAGTTCTGGCTGCGCCGCAAACCAACGGCGACGTGGTGGTAGTTCAGACGCAGGACGACAAAGTGGTTGCGCTGGATATCAGTAGCGGTGATCAGCGCTGGATCTATGAAGCCAGTCTGCCGGTGCTGACAGTCCGCGGTACCAGCACTCCTTTGGTTAATTTGCGTCAGGTCTTTGTCGGTTTGGCCAGCGGTAAGGTCGTCGCGCTTGCTGCTGAGAACGGCATTCCCATGTGGGAGCAGCGCGTAGCGCAGCCACAGGGCCGCTCCGAGCTGGAGCGCATGGTTGATATCGATGGCCAGCTTCTGCTTGCCGATGACAAGCTCTACGTGGGTTCTTTTCAGGGTAATGTAGCAGCCCTGGATGCGCAGTCTGGCCGTCCTTTGTGGGTGCAGCCAGCATCAACTTATGTTGCTCCTGGCGTTGGTTACGGCGGTGTTTTTGTTAGTGAGGCTAACGGCACCGTTGAGGCCTTTGACGAAGGTAGTTCGTCTGCGCTGTGGAGCAATGACAGTTTGGCCCGACGCCAGCTGACAGCACCGGTAGTCGTCAGCAGCTATGTGGCGGTAGGCGACTTTGAAGGCTATCTGCACCTGCTGGCGCAGGCTGACGGTCGCATGGTTGGTCGCATCAAAGTCGATGGCGACGGCCTTCGCGCCAAGCCGATTGTGCTCGGTGATACCCTGTTTGTGTTCGGTAATAGCGGTGATCTGGCAGCCTATAAGCTGCAGTAAACCGAAACGCGTTATACTTCTTCGGCCGCTGCGCGCAATTGCGTAGCGGCCGTTTTGTTTTTTTGGCACGCCAGGCGTGCGCGGAGTGATCATGGTTCCTGTTATCGCCCTCGTGGGGCGGCCGAACGTCGGCAAATCCACGTTGTTCAACCGTCTGACCAAAAGTCGTGACGCCATTGTTGCCGACGTATCGGGCCTGACCCGCGACCGCCAATACGGCGAAGCCGTATGGCAGGGCAAACCTTATATTGTGGTTGATACCGGGGGTATCACCGGCGACGAGCAAGGCCTTGATATGATCATGGCTGGCCAGTCGCTGCAGGCTATCGAAGAAGCCGATGCGGTGTTGTTTCTGGTCGACGCGCGTGCCGGTCGTACCGGGGGTGACGAGCTGATTGCCGAGCATCTACGCAAGCGCAACAAGCATACCTATCTGATCGCCAACAAGATTGATGGCGCCGATCCGGATGCGATTCTCGGTGAGTTTTCCCAGCTGGGTCTGGGCCACCCTATCGGCATCGCCGCGGCACATGGCCGCAACATCAATCCGATGCTCGATGCGGTGCTTAACGATGAAGGCTTGCAGGCTGCCGGTGAGGGTGAAGACGGCACTGCGATGGTGGTTGAGCCGATCGGTACCAAGATCGCCATCATTGGCCGCCCTAACGTAGGTAAGTCGACGCTGGTTAACCGCATGCTGGGTGAAGACCGGGTTGTGGTATTTGATCAGGCTGGTACCACCCGCGACAGTATCTATATTCCCTACGAGCGCTACGAGAAACCTTACACGCTGATTGATACCGCAGGTGTGCGGCGCCGCGGCAAAGTGTTTGAGGCCATCGAAAAGTTTTCGGTGATCAAGACCTTGCAGGCGATCAAGGATGCCAACGTAGTCATCTTTGTGGTCGATGCGCGCGAAGGCATCGTCGAGCAGGATCTGCATCTACTGGGCTTTGTGCTGGAGTCCGGCCGTGCTTTGGTTATTGCGGTGAACAAATGGGACGGCATGGAGAATGAGGAGAAGGAGTTCGTTAAAACCGAGCTTCAGCGCCGCCTGATCTTTGCCCAGTTCGCCGATTTGCACTTTATTTCAGCCCTGCACGGCAGTGGTGTGGGTCTGCTTTACAAGTCGGTGGACAAGGCGTTTGAAAGCGCCATGACTAAAATCCCGACGCGTCGCATGACCGAGATCCTCGAAGATGCCGTCACCGAGCATCAGCCACCCATGGTCAATGGTCGTCGGATCAAGCTGCGTTACGCGCATTTGGGTGGCTCCAATCCGCCGATCATTATTGTTCACGGTAATCAGGTGGATTCGATTCCGCGTTCATACACCCGCTATCTGGAGAATACCTACCGTAAGGTGCTCAAGCTGGCCGGTACGCCGATTCGGGTAGAGTACAAGGGCGGTGATAACCCTTACTCGGAAGTGAAGAACAAGTTGACCGAGCGTCAGGTTAACAAGAAGCGGCGCTTGATGAGCCACAACAAGAAGAGCAAGAAAAAGAGCAAGGATCGTCGCTGATCTTTCGCATACAAAAAAGCCAGCAGAGATGCTGGCTTTTTTGTATCTGCATACCGCTGGCTGGTATTAGCCTGCCATGGTGGGATAATCGGTATAGCCCACTTCAGCACCGCCATAGAGGGTGTTGGGATTGATCTGGTTCCAGGGGGAGCTCTGCTTGATGCGCTCGACCAGATCGGGGTTGGCGATAAAGGGCCGGCCAAAGGCAGCAAACTGCGCCAGCCCGGAAGTAATGGCCTGCTCTGCGCTGTCGGCATTCAGACCGCCAGCGAGGATGATGTCTCCCTTGTACACTTCACGCAGCGCTTGCAGTAGCTCTTCAAAGCCCTCGTAGCTGCCACCTGCCCAGTCAGGTTTGTTGATGTGTACATACGCCAGCTGACGGCTGTTCAACTCGTTCAGCAGGTAGCTGAAGGTTTCCAGCGGGTTGGCGTCATTCACATCGTTGAAGGTGCCCATCGGTGAGAAACGCACGCCTACGCGGCCGGCGTCGCCCATTGCTGCAATAGTCGCATCTACCACCTCAAGCACCAGTCGAGCGCGGTTTTCCAGGCTTCCGCCGTAGGCATCGGTACGCTGATTGCTGTCTGAGCAGAGAAACTGGTCAAGCAGGTAACCGTTGGCCGAGTGCACTTCAACACCATCAAAACCGGCCTCGATCGCGTTGTTTGTCGCCTGCGCGTAGGCTTGGACTATGCCCGCAATGTCGTCGGTCTCGAGCGCTTTTGGCATTGAAGCGGCAGCCTTGTGATGGCTACCGTCGGCCTCCTGCACATAGACGTCAGCTTTGGCTTGAATGGCGGAGGGAGCCTGTGGTGCCTTGCCGTTGGGCTGCACCAGCGTGTGCGAAATACGGCCCACATGCCATAGCTGCGCGAACATGCGCCCACCGGCACCATGCACAGCATCAGTCACCTGCTTCCAACCAGCAATCTGCTGCTCGCTGTGAATGCCGGGTGTCCAGGCATAACCCTGACCCTCAGGTGTAATTTGCGTGCCTTCACTGATAATCAAACCAGCGCCCGCCCGCTGGCGGTAGTACTCGGCATTCAGTGCGTAGGGTACATTGCCCGGCTGCTGACTGCGTTGGCGGGTCAGCGGAGCCATTACGGTGCGGTTGGGGACTTCAAGACTGCCAATGCGTGCTGGCTGCAGTAATAGCGGGGTACTCATGCGGTGGGTATCTCCTGAACGGGGTATCTGGTTGATACCTTCATGCAGGTCATTATGGGGGTGGCATTCCTTATAACAAGTACGTACGATTTTAGCAGTTACTTACCTATTGGTAAGTTAAGGTTTTGGAGGCGAGTAGATGGCGATCAGTGAACAGCAAGCCAAGATGGCGGAAGGCAAGCGTCTGGTGCAGGGTGATAAGGTTTACAGCACGCCAATTGAGGTCACGCTGGAGGTGATTGGCGGCAAGTGGAAGTCGGTTATTACCTACCATATTATTCAGGCGCCACAGCGGTTTTCCGAGCTGAAGCGATTGATTCCGGATGTCACCGAGAAGATGCTGACGCAGCAGCTGCGCGAGCTCGAGCGTAACGGGGTGATAACCCGCACCGTCTTTGCCGAGGTGCCGCCGCGAGTGGAGTACCGAATTACCGAGCACGGTGCTAGCTTGCGACCAGTGCTTGAGGCGATGTGTTTATGGGGTAGGGGGCATTGGCAGCAACAAGCTGCCAAGCCCTAGTCGTTCATCAGGTGATCAGGCTGCTTTGGCGTCGGCTTGGCGCAGCGCCCGGTTCAGCGCGCTGAACAGCGCACGGAAGCTGGCAGTGGTCAGATTCTCGTCAATGCCAATACCGTGCAGTGGGCGGCCGTTTTCCAAGCGGATTTCGACATAGGCCGCCGCCTTGGCGTTGCTGCCAGAGCCAATCGCGTGCTCATGGTAATCCATGATTTCTACCTTGACGGGCAGGCCGGCGACCAGCGCTTCCAGCGGGCCTTTGCCCAGGCCGCGCCAGTGCAGCGTCTCACCCTTGTTCAGGACTTCCACATCGACGGCGCTGGTGCCGTTCTCTTCCTGTAAGCGGTGACGAATCAGCGCGTAGGGGTTAGTCGCCTGCACGTATTCACGCTCCAGCAGATCGTGGATCTGCGCGGCAGTCAGTTCCAGACCCAGGCGGTCGGTCTCGCCCTGTACTACCTGGCTGAACTCGATCTGCATTCTGCGCGGCAGACTGATGCCGTATTCCTGCTCCAGCAGATAAGAAATACCGCCCTTGCCTGACTGGCTGTTGACCCGAATTACGGCTTCGTAGCTGCGGCCGATATCAGCCGGATCAATCGGCAAATAGGGAACTTCCCAGACGCCCTCGCTCTGTTGCACTGCAAAGCCCTTACGAATCGCATCCTGATGCGAGCCGGAGAACGCGGTGTGAACCAGATCGCCAACATAAGGGTGGCGCGGGTGAACGGGCAGCTGATTGCACTCTTCAACGACCTTGCGCACGGCGTCTATGTCGGAGAAGTCCAGACCCGGGTTAATGCCCTGGGTGTACAGATTCAGTGCCAGGTTGACCAGGTCAACGTTGCCAGTCCGCTCGCCGTTACCAAACAGGCAACCCTCGACCCGATCGGCCCCTGCCAGCAAGCCCAGTTCAGTAGCGGCGACGCCGGTTCCCCGGTCGTTGTGCGTGTGCAGGCTGATCAACACGCTATCGCGGCGACTGATATGGCGGCAGAACCACTCGATCTGATCGGCGTAAATATTGGGAGTAGATACCTCAACAGTCGCTGGCAGATTCAGAATGGCCTTGTTCTCTGGCGTCGGCTGCCAGACATCCAGCACGGCATCGCAGACCTCAATGGCAAAGTCCAGTTCGGTAGAGGTAAAAATCTCCGGTGAATACTGAAAGGTCCATTGGGTTTCCGGTTGCTTGTCGGCCAATTGCTTGATCAGCTTGGCGGCGTTGACCGCGATATCGGTTACCCCCTGTTTGTCTTGCTTGAAGACAATACGGCGGAAGCTCGGAGCGGTGGCATTGTAGACGTGGATGATGGCTTTTTTCGCGCCACGTACCGACTCAAAGGTACGTTCGATAAGGTCAGCACGAGCCTGTGTCAGCACCTGGATGGTGACATCATCGGGGATGTGGCCGTCTTCGATCAGGGTGCGCACGAAATCAAAATCGGTTTGTGAAGCGGAGGGAAACGCCACCTCGATCTGCTTCATACCGATCTGCACCAGGGTCTGGAAAAAACGCAGCTTACGCACCGGATCCATCGGCTCAATCAGCGACTGGTTGCCATCACGCAGGTCAGAGCTGCACCACAAGGGTACCTCGGTGATGGTTTTTGACGGCCACTGACGGTCTGGAATGTCGATGGCCTTGAAGGCGCGATATTTGCTGGATGGATCGTTGAGCATGCTCATTTTTGTATGTCCCTGCTGCACCAGCCTCTCGTGAAGGCTGGGTGGTTAATGTAGGTGTTTGTTGCAGTAAAAGGTAATGACTGGCCGAGAATATTTCAATAGGCAATAAAAGTTTGGCAGAAATACGCGTACTTTCTGTTTTTTGCGCATATTTTTCTGTGCTGTGGCGATTTTGTGCGTCAGTTTTGCGCAAAATGCGACAGTCACTTTTCAGGGTTTGAAAGCACCGATGAAAATAGCCGGGTCTACCCGGTTACCATTGAGGCTCACGTTCCAGTGCAGATGGGGTCCGGTGGCGCGGCCGGTGGAGCCGACCTTGCCGAGCACGCCGCCACGCGGCACCTCGTCGCCGACGGCGACGTCGATGCGGGAGAGGTGACAGAACATGCTGATCAGCCCTTGGCCATGGTCGACAAAGACGGTATTACCGTTGAAGAAATAGTTGCCAGTCAGAATGACCTTGCCTGCGGCGGGCGATTTGATGGGGGTGCCGGTAGCCGCGGCAAAATCGAGGCCTGAATGCGGGTTACGTTCTTCACCATTAAAAAAACGGCGCAAGCCGAACGCGCTCGATAGCGAACCGGGTACCGGGCGGTCAAGCAGTAGATTGCTCGGCTGGCGTGGGCTGAACTGGGCATAGGCGTTCAGCTGGGCGTCCAATTCGCGCTGAATACGCGCCAGTTGCGCGGGTGCCGGGTTTACCTGACTCTTGTTGCGCAGGGTGATGTGTTGTTCTTCGTAGCGTTTGCTACCCACATCAAAGCTGATCTGCTGCCCGCTATCGAGTTGCAGCTGCTGCTCGCCGGGTGCTGTTTTCAGATCAATGCCAACAATGGCAATCCAGCGCTCTTGTTCTTCGCGGATGACGAGTACCGGCTTGCCCTGGTATTCAGCGCGTGGCGCGGTTGCCTGCTCGGGCAGCGCGATAACCGCCACGCCACCGGGCACCGGGTGATTGAGCAAGCGAGTAATAAAGCCATCGGCCTGGGCGGAGAGGCTGAATAGGCCGAGCAGCGCGGCGGCGATTAGGTTGCGAAGCATGAATTAGTCCAATAAAGAAAGAGTGTAGGGCGTTTCGGCCTCGACCCGCACGCTGAGTTCACCGTCGTGCAGACGCGCTTTCAGTCGCTGACCGGCGCTGGCGGCGCTGGCGCTGCGTACCGCGGTGCCGTTGTCGTCCAACAGAATACTGTAGCCGCGTCCCAGGGTGGCCAGCGGGCTCACCAGGTGCAGCGTTTGCGCTAGTTGCTCCAGCTGCTGGCGCTGCTGCTTGAGTTGATTGTGCATCGCGCGCGGCAGGCGCGCCTCGAGCTGCTCCAGTTGATCGCGCAATTGGCTCAGGTGACGGCCGGGATGCTGGGTCTGCAGGCGTGTGCGCAGGTGCGTCAGTTGCTGTTGCTGTTGGGTTAATTGCTGGGTCAGTGCCCGGCGCAGGCGCAGCTCCAGCTCATCCAGTCGTTGTGCCTGCTGAGCCAGGCGCTCGCCAGGATGGCGAAGGCGTTGGCGCAGATTATCCAGTTGCAGTCGCGCGCGACCAAGGCGCTCGCGCAGGCGCTGCAGCAGACGACGCTCAAGCTGCTCGACCTGGCGCAGCAACGCCTGCGTATCCGGACTAAGCAGCTCGGCGGCGGCTGAAGGCGTGGGCGCGCGTACATCGGCGACAAAGTCACTAATGGAAATGTCGGTTTCGTGGCCCACGGCGCTGATGGTGGGTGTCTGGCAATCGGCTATGGCGCGAGCAACCATTTCCTCATTGAACGGCCAGAGGTCTTCCAGCGAGCCGCCGCCACGGCTGACGATCAAGGCATCAAAGCCGGCGCGGTCAGCCTGCTGCAGTGCTCGCACCAATTGCGGTGCGGCTTCACGGCCCTGAACGGCAGAGGGCACGATAACCAGCTCAATGAAGGGCGCGCGGCGTTGAAACACGCTAATAATGTCGCGCACCGCCGCGCCACTGGCTGAGGTGATGACGCCGATCCGCTGTGGGTGGGCTGGCAGCGGACGCTTGAGGCTTTGCTCGAACAGCCCTTCGGCCTGCAGCTTGGCCTTCAGTGCCTCAAACGCCTTACGCAGTGCGCCGTCACCGGCCGGTTCTATACTGTCGACAATCAGTTGATAGTCGCCGCGCCCTTCATACAGGCTGACCCGACCGCGCGCGCGCACCTGCAGGCCATCCTTCATGGCGACCTTCAGGCGGGAGGCATGCTGGCGAAACAGGGCGCAGCGAATCTGGGCGCGATCGTCCTTCAGGCTGAAATAAAGGTGCCCAGAGGAGGGGCGCGCCAGATTCGAGAGTTCGCCTTCTACCCAGATACGCGGGAAAACATCTTCCAGCAATTGTCGGGCGCGGGCGTTGAGTTGGCTGACGCTGAGCACGTCGCGCTCGGCACCAAGCTGTTTAAACAGGGCATCATCATTCATGCGAGCATTCTAGTGCATTCGCTGCTGCTCGGGTACGCGCCAAGTAAATTCGCATTGAAGCATCATTGTAATTGAGTGTAGGGCAGTGGATAGGTATAATGGCGCGCTTCCATTTTCCCGCTCGGGAGCCCTGCTATGCTGCGTATTAGCCAAGAAGCCCTTACCTTTGACGATGTTCTGCTGGTGCCCGGATATTCTGAGGTGCTGCCGAAAGACGTCAGCCTCAAAACCCGGCTTACCCGGCGTATTGAATTGAATATCCCTTTGTTGTCCGCTGCTATGGACACTGTCACCGAAGCCCGCCTGGCCATCACCATGGCGCAAGAAGGTGGCATGGGGATTATTCACAAAAACATGACCATTGAGCAGCAGGCTCTTGAGGTGCGCAAGGTCAAGAAGTTTGAATCCGGCGTGGTCAAGGACCCCATCACCATTGAAGCGGATGCCACCGTGGGTGATCTGGTTGAGCTGACGCGTCAGAACAACATTTCCGGTGTCCCCGTCGTCGCTGGCCGCGACCTCGTTGGTATCGTCACTGCCCGTGACATCAGGTTTGAAACGCGCATGAATGCGTTAGTCAGTGATGTTATGACCCCCAAAGACAAGCTGGTTACTGTTAAGGAAGGGGTCGCCGCCGCTGAAGTACGTGAGCTGTTGCATCGCCATCGCATCGAAAAGGTGCTGATCGTCGACGACGCTTTCCACCTCAAGGGCATGATGACCGTCAAGGATATCGAGAAGGCCAAAGCTTACCCCCATGCCGCCAAGGACGACCAGGGTCGCCTGTTGGTGGGTGCTGCGGTAGGCACTGGTCCGGAGACGCCGGCTCGCGTTGAAGCCCTGGCCGCTGCGGGTGTGGATGTGATCATCGTGGATACGGCGCATGGCCATTCCAAGGGCGTGTTGGATCGCGTGACCTGGGTCAAGCAGACCTTCCCTGACATTCAGGTAGTGGGTGGCAATATCGCCACGGCCGCTGCTGCCATCGCGCTGGTTGAGGCGGGTGCCGATGCAGTCAAGGTGGGTATTGGCCCTGGCTCTATCTGTACTACCCGCATCGTCGCCGGGGTTGGCGTGCCGCAGATTTCGGCCATTGCCGATGTGGCTGCTGCGCTTAAAGGTACTGACGTACCGCTGATTGCTGACGGTGGTATCCGCTTCTCTGGTGATCTGTCCAAGGCGATTGCCGCGGGTGCTTCGGTGGTGATGATGGGCTCCATGTTCGCCGGTACCGAAGAGGCGCCAGGTGAAGTTGAGCTGTTCCAGGGGCGGTCTTACAAGGCATACCGTGGCATGGGCTCGATGGGTGCCATGTCGCAGAGCCAGGGCTCTTCTGACCGTTACTTCCAGGATTCCAGTGCCGGTGCCGAGAAACTCGTACCCGAGGGTATTGAAGGTCGCGTGCCTTACAAAGGCTCGCTATCAGCGATCATCCACCAGCTGATGGGTGGCCTGCGGGCGTCCATGGGCTACACCGGGGCCGGTGATATTGAAGAGATGCGCACCAAACCGGAGTTTGTACGTATTACCGGTGCAGGCATGAGTGAGTCACACGTACATGACGTGCAGATCACCAAGGAAGCACCGAACTACCGGATTGGCTAATCCGTAGGTATGCGACGCGACAGACCCTGCATCATGCAGGGTCTGTAGTTTTGATTTCCCTTTCAGCTCAGGCTAGAGACAGATATGGCTTCCCACGATATTCACGCTCACCGCATTCTGATTCTTGATTTCGGCTCCCAGTACACTCAGCTGATCGCACGCCGCGTGCGTGAAATCGGTGTCTACTGTGAGATTCGCGCCTGGGATATGACCGAGGCCGAGATTCGCGAGTTTGCCCCCAAGGGTATTATTCTGGCTGGTGGGCCTGAGTCTGTGCCGCAGGCAGGCTCGCCACGCGCGCCGCAGGTGGTATTTGAACTCGGGCTGCCGGTGTTGGGTATTTGCTACGGTATGCAAACCATGGCCGAGCAGTTGGGCGGCAAGGTACAGGGCTCCGAAAAGCACGAATTTGGCTACGCCCGTGTTGATCTGGTCGCGCAGGGTGCGTTTCTAGAAGGCATCGAAGATGCCGTCAGCGATACCGGCGCCTATGCGCTTGATGTGTGGATGAGCCACGGCGACAAAGTGATCAGCCTGCCGGAAGGCTTCCATATTCTGGCCAGCACACCCAGCTGCCCGATTGCCGCCATGGGCGATGAAAGCCGTCATTTCTACGGCGTTCAGTTTCATCCTGAGGTGACTCACACCAAACAGGGGCTGCGCATTCTGTCGCGCTTTATCCTTGAGCTGTGCGGCTGTGAGGCACTCTGGACTCCGTCCAACATCGTTGATGATGCCATCGCTACCGTGCGCGAGCAGGTGGGTGATGCCAAGGTGTTGTTGGGATTGTCCGGTGGGGTTGATTCGTCTGTAGTCGCGGCGCTGCTGCACCGCGCGATTGGCGACCAACTGACCTGCGTTTTTGTCGATAACGGCTTGCTGCGTCTGCACGAAGGTGAGCAGGTGATGGCCATGTTTGCCGAAAACATGGGCGTTAAGGTGATTCGCGCCGATGCGGAAGACAAGTTCCTGTCGCGCCTGTTGGGTGTCACCGACCCGGAAGAAAAGCGCAAGATCATTGGCCGCACCTTTATCGAAGTCTTCGATGAAGAAGCGACCAAGCTTCAGGGCATCAAGTTTCTGGCGCAAGGCACCATCTATCCTGACGTGATCGAGTCAGCCGGGGCCAAGACCGGTAAGGCGCACGTAATCAAGTCGCACCATAACGTCGGCGGCCTGCCGGACGATATGCAGTTCGAGTTGGTTGAACCACTGCGTGAGTTGTTCAAGGATGAGGTTCGCAAGATCGGTCTGGAGCTGGGTCTGCCTTACGATATGGTCTACCGTCATCCTTTCCCCGGTCCAGGCCTGGGCGTGCGGATTCTGGCGGAAGTGCGCAAGGAGTACGCAGAGATTCTACGTCGTGCCGATTATATCTTCATTGAAGAGCTACATCGCGCCGATCTGTACCAGAAGACCAGCCAGGCCTTTGCGGTCTTCCTGCCGGTCAAATCGGTTGGCGTGGTGGGTGATGGCCGTCGCTACGAATGGGTTATTGCCCTGCGCGCGGTGGAAACCATCGACTTCATGACCGCCCGCTGGGCGCATCTGCCCTACGATTTCCTGGAGCTGGTATCCAATCGCATCATCAATGAGATCAGCGGTGTATCGCGAGTTACTTACGATATCTCCAGTAAGCCGCCCGCCACCATCGAGTGGGAGTGACCGGTACTTGGCTGGCAACGTTAGGCTCTATGCCGTCTGGTAGATGGAATTACAGGGCACCCTGCTCAACGTGCTAACCTGAGCCTGTAATAACTTCGCAAGGATGCAAGCATGTTGCCGTTGCCGGTTGGTAGGGAAGCCAGCCCGAGTGTCGGCGCACCGCTGCATTTACGCCATCGGCCGGAGCGCACCCTTCTTTATCAACTTTCGGCTCGTGGCTTTATTGCGATTGTTGAACAGCTGCTGAGTCAGAGCCAGTGGCTGGCCGGTGAGCACTACAGCATGGCTGACAGTATGCTGACGCCATTTCTCGATCATCTCCCTCGAATGCCGGTACTGGATGAGCATAGGCAGCTTATTCCGGTGGAATCAGCTTGTGCGGATTATTTACAGCGGGTCAGGACAAGAAGCTCCGCCTGGGTGCTTGCGGAGACTTGATATCTTTAATACTTATATGCATTTGGCATGAGTTTTAGTTACTAGCAATTCAACATTGAGGTTAGTCAATGACGTTTAGGGATTTGTTCACGCTAAATACGGAAGCAGCGGCACCGGTTATTCAAATCATCAGTCACGAAACCTTGCGTATTCGCGCTTGCTGCATTCAGGCAGCCACAGACCTAAACAGAGACCTCTACGCATGGAACATGCCGCAGGGCTTGAGAAAATACGATTTCGAAGACGATTCCTGGGAATCGGAGGATGAGGGTGAACAGCCTCAGGAAGCTCTGGAATGGCTGGTTGAATCTTCGCAAGACCAATCTGAATTCATCCTGCTTCTGGAAGACTTCCATCATTTTCTGAATGAGCACACCCTGACCAGCCGCTTGCGAGCGTTTGCAATTGCCGTTGCCAGCCGTGAAATCAATAACGTCACTGTTGTGCTCTCCCAGCCTGCTCCGCTGCTGCCTGCAGAGTTGGAGAAAGAGGTGCAGGTGATGGAAATGCCATTGCCGGATGTCGATGATCTGAAAACTCTTATGCTTCAGGCCAAGCAGCGGTATGAACTGGATGACAGGGATTATCAGGAGTCATCCGCTCTGATCGAGTCTGCGCTGGGTCTGTCCACCAGTGAGGCACAACTCGCTTTCTCAAAGGCTGCTTGCCAGTTCAAGCGCCTGACCGAATCTGAAATCCCGTTTATCGTCAAAGAAAAGGAGCAGGTGATTCGCAAAAGCGGTCATCTGGAGTACTTTCATCCGAAAGCCACGCTCGACGATATTGGCGGCCTGGACAACCTCAAGTCCTGGCTGATCCGCCGTCGTCAGTCGTTTACCGAACATGCTCGTGAATTTGGTCTGGAAACACCGCGAGGGATGTTGCTGCTGGGTTTGCCGGGTACGGGCAAAAGTCTTGCAGCAAAGGCAGTGGCCAATGCCTGGCAGCTGCCGTTGTTGCGTCTGGACATGGGCAAAATCTACGGCGGTATTGTGGGGCAGTCGGAGGCTAACATCCGTTCGGCACTACAAACTGCCGAAGCACTGGCGCCCAGTATTCTCTGGGTTGATGAAATCGAAAAAGGCCTGTCAGGCATGCAGAGCTCCGGTGCAAGCGATGGCGGCACTACGTCTCGGGTGCTGGGTACCTTCCTGACCTGGATGCAGGAAAAGGAAAAAACGGTGTTTGTGGTCGCGACTGCCAACCATATCGCCCAATTACCACCAGAGTTGCTACGGAAAGGTCGTGTCGATGAAATATTCTTTGTCGATCTGCCGGTGCAGCAGGATCGCAAAGAGATTATCTCTATTCATCTGAAAGGCCGAAATCGGCTGGATGATTTCTCTTCTAAGGAACTGGATGAGCTCGCGATTGCCAGCAAGGGCTTTACTGGTGCTGAACTGGAAGAAGCCGTTAAGGAAGCCATGTTTCTGGCTTTTGACGAAGGCCACCAGTTAAACAAGGACGATATCCTCAAGGCGATTCAGGCCACCTCGCCACTGTCTTTAACCATGGCGGAAATGATTCAGGATACCCGTGCCTGGGCCAAGGGGCGCGCTGTGGCTGCCAGCTCTGCCGAGCCAGAAGCTCTGGATCTTTCCAGCAATAAAAAGCCCCGTCTCAAACAGGAAGGCGAAAACCCGTTCGTCAAAAAATAACCAGGACCGTTTGTTATGGAAAACCCGTTTTTTACTGCCCTTGAACAGCAAGGCTTCAAGGCAGGCACACTGGACAGCCAGACCAATAGTGTCCTGATGCCGTTTATGCATTACCTGAGTAACAGCATCAAGGCACTGGAGAACAAGGAAGTCAGCTGCGAATGGAAGCCTGTCGCCAACAAGCGCTATCAGCTCAAGCCTGACAAACGGATCTGGCAACTGTTGCCGGTGAGCGAAATAGAAGTTGTGGCTGGTAAGGAAGGCTGGTTTGAGATTCTCACGGTCGATGACGAGTTACCTGATGCCGGTTTTGACCCGGATGAGGACGACCCCATTCGACAAGGCAAAGGCAAAGGACGACGAGAGACGGGTATACCCGACGGTGGTTATAGCGCCTCGGATTATCAGCTGTACTTACCTGAGCTTGAATTAGATGACGACCCAATCTCATGGAGCGGTTATCAGCTGGAACTGCGTCCATTGGCCCGTCAGCTTGACCAGTTAAAGTTGGTTTATATCGACGGCCAGCCATGTACGGTGACGAAGCAGATTGACGCTCGTCTGGTGCTGCAAGGCCATGTGAGACCCAACAGCACTCTGTCCGTTGACGGGCAAGACACGCCTTTCACCCTGATTAAAGGGTTGGACGAATCCCGTCTTAAACAATGGCAAGCCAAATCAGAAGGTAATGGTTGGCTGCTGTTTTCAGAGTCGCGGCCTCAACTGGATGGACACAGGCTGGAAGATGTCACCAATAAAGAACTGGCGAAACTGGGTTGCGGTCATTTTCAATGCCGAGGCCAGCCCCTGCAAAGTGATCACTGGGAGTTGCGTGTAGAAGGCAAAAAACAAGCGCAAAGCCTGATGCTAGAAAGTCGTACTAAGCAGGAATTAAATGATTCCTATTCTCTCACTTGCTCCGCATTTCCAGCTATCGCTTGGCAACTGGAAGTAGCGGATGTCGAAGAACAATGGATTCAACTGATCGAAAAAGAAAGTCGCGACGAGACTGGTAAATCCGATCTGGATTACTTCTTTGGTGATAACCAGAACATCAAGATTCTGGATTCGACGCAACGCAAGTTTGATGACGGCTTCCGTGTGCTGAAAGCACGTCAAGAAGAGCGCCAAATTTTGCTGGCCAGAAATATCAAAGGCAAGAAAAACTGGCACAGTGAGTATCCATCTCAACAGGGAAAGAGAAGTGAGATTCGTGTGAGCGTGGATACCAGCCAGCTCAAACGTCAAAAGGACGCGATCAATCAACTGATGAATCGCCCTTCAGCAGGTCATTGGCCCCTGATTCAGATGTTGCAAAAACGTGGGCAAACCCGTTGGCCGGATGTGCAACCAGCAAAAATCCTGGAGTCTGACTGGACAGTACTGACAGACCCCAACTTTGATGGTTGTGATTGTCAGCGCGCGTTTGTCGCCAAGGCCCTAGCGAATGAGGACTTCACCATTCTGGATGGCCCACCAGGTACAGGTAAAACTACCACCATTCTGGAACTGATCATGCAGCTGGTGTTGCAGGGCAAGCGTGTTCTGTTGTCAGCTTCGACCCATGCTGCGATCAACAATGTGCTGGAACGCATCAAGGAAAATCCAGCGCTGTCAGCGCAAATATTTCCGTTGCGCATCGGGGATGAAAACAACGCCATCGGCGTTGAAGAATTCCAGTTTGATAGACTGTTTGATGACTTAAAAAGAACAAATGGATGCGCAGAACTCAACAAGCAGCTAATGGTGGACTCATCCAATCTGGTCTGCGGTACCACCATCGGCATCCTGCGGCTGTTCAACGATCGAGAGGTATCGCTGGATACCGGTGAGCCGCCGTTTGATGTGATGATCATCGACGAGTGCAGTAAAACCACCTTTCAGGAATTTCTGGTGCCCGCGCGTTTTGCCAAACGCTGGGTATTGGTAGGCGACGTGCGTCAGCTATCACCGTTCACTGATCGTGAGCAGATCGTCGCCAACCTCGATAATCTGATGCTGGTTCCGCCGAAAGGCAAAACACCTGCCCAGAATCTTCCAGGCGCAGTCCAGCAAGCCTGTTTCCTTTTGGAGGAGTTACGAGGCGATCATCAATCTCCGTATTCTCAACCAATGCTAGTACCTGTAACTCGGGACGTAGCAAACGCTTTATCAGCAGAAATTAGTGCCCGGCCCTCGACGCCAAAACTCGCCAAGGGCTTCGACAACCTGTTGGTCGTGATGGCAAACGAGGGGCGAAATGCTGATAGCCATCGGGTTGGGCTTAAACAAATTCAGCAGAATCCTGAACAGCTGTATCGCCACAATTTATGCTTTGTCGAAGAAGGCTGCTTGGGAGGCCTTACTCGATGTATCCCGGACGATATGTTGATACTGCATCCCGACTGGTGTCGAACCTCCCAAGCGGTGCAGCATAAGGTTTCGGGGACTGGCTGTAAGTCCTTTAAGGTAAAAACTACCGGTTACACAGATACCGTTCAGGTTCATAAGGAATTGCTCGATCGTATCGATAGCACCAAATGGTCGGAGGAGGTGTGCTGGCGGCTGGAGCGCGAATACTGGCTGCGGTTATCTGTCAAGCAGAAGCAAAAAACCGGCTATTTGGAAGATACTTTGGAGCGGCTGTTTCCCAAGTCGGTTAAGGCTGATAGCCGAATTCATGTACTCAAAAATATTGCCTTCCCGTCGATTCTTGAGGCGTTATCGGGGGGGGGACTGGTCAAACGCAAGAGCGATGATCCAACGACCCTGAATCAGGGTTTTGATTCTTCCGAAAAATCCCAACGCCATACGACGCTGACCTACCAGCACCGTATGCACCCGGATATTTCGGTATTCCCTCGGCGGCAGTTTTACCCACAAGGTGTACTGGCCGATGGGGGTAAAACAACTGCCGACCGGGCATGGCAATACACAAGGTATAAGTCTCGAAATATCTGGCTGGATGTTCGAGGAACGACGTTAAGGGGCAATAGCAACAAGCAAGAAACTCAGGCTCTGATTACTGAGTTGGAAGCGTTTTGTGATTGGGCAGAAGGAAAGAGCAAAAACAAACAAGGCGAAGCCTTTAATGTTGCGATTTTGACCTTTTACAAAGGTCAGGAAAAAGCCCTGAGGGAAGCCCTGCAGCAATTGCCGGGAAATACCAACCGTTACGCACGGTTTAATTACAAAGGCATCTCGATCAAGTTGGCGACAGTGGACTATTTCCAGGGGCAGGAAGCCGATGTGGTGTTCTTGTCGATGGTGAATACCCATCGTGATGGTTTTATGGACTCACCCAACCGCCTTAACGTTTCCATTACCCGTGCTCGCTATCAGTTAGTCATTGTGGGGCATCATGAATATTTCTCTCAGCGCTCCCGTACGCTTGAACTGAATAAACTCGCAGAATCCTGCTGTGTGTTGACTGCAAGTAGCCAAAAGCAATCGCACCATCATACAGGTAAGAAAGGGAATTCTCGATCATGAGTAATCGTCAAAAACGCCAGATGAATTCCTTTTCAGATTTGAAAGGAATCACTGACCCCAAAGAACTGGCAGGTGAGGCTAAAAACCACTCCTCGCCTGTCAAAGAGAATGTAAACAAAGCAGGCTCTCTAGCCTTAACGCTCAGTCGAAATGTTCAGCTAAAGCGTTTTCCCATTATCGCCAAGGTTACGTTTTTGCGTGATCGGCCTGATTTAGTGTCCTTGTTAAAGGGTGTGCAAAATAATTCTGCTGATATGCCACCTCGACTGAGGGCGTATCTCAAGCGGGAAGCGCTGTGGGATGATTCGGGCATTACGGATAAAGGCCAGCAGGTTATTGATAGTGGCTTATTCGAAGCTAAAGAGCGCGGCCTTTACCATATCTGGTACACAGATAATGATCTATTGCTGGGGACCCGTCCAGTCATGATGCAGCGGGATACAGCGTTCTTTGAGCCCGATATGAAAAGCTGGAAAAAAAGGGATGATGCAGCCCGGTCAGAATTTCGGGTAGAGCGGCCTTTAAAGCTGAATGTCCTTGAGGAGTCCTTCGTCGATCGCAACAAGACCGAATTGAAGAATATCAGCTTGCAGCTGGCATCACTTGATCCTGAAGTGATTTGCTCGCCTGAGAAGTCAGAAAAGATTCAGCTCGAATGGACACTGGACTTTTCAGCATCGCAGCTCAGCCTGAAAGGTCAGCTGGATATGTTGCAATTCAATCAGAATAAAACCAGCTCACGCCTAGAAGCTCTGAAAATCTCCATTGATGATTTTGGTGATCGTCTGAACGATGTCATGGTGGCTATCGCCGGAGAACTTGACGGCCACTGGCTGCCTGAAGAGCGTCGTATGAAGACTTCGCTGGAGTCGCTGAAATCGCTTGAGGATTATCACTTAGCTGTTCAGAAATTTCAGATCGGCAGTTTTAATTGTTCAGATCTGGAAACCGGTATGGGTGAGTTCCAGTCGGTTCAGGTCAAACACATTCCTATTCAGCCAGCTGACCAATCCGATGCTAAATATTGGCATCATTTCTGGTTGGAAGATTTCTACAGCAGGCAGTACCACTCATCGGCGGAAGCCCGTAAACAACAGTCACAATGGCTGGATCACATCGCCTTGAATGACTTTGCGCTAGCGCTAAAAGAACAGCAGTCCTTGTTGTCAAAGATTCGACGCGAAAGTCAGCCGCAGGCCTATTGGTATATTGCGACGATGGCGGATCTGACACCCTCCAGAAGCCGCAAACTGCGCATGCCGATCAGTCTGGTAAAAGATGATGCATTGGATCTCGGTGAACTGCTTAAACAGTTGTCAGCCGGAGAATACATCGAACACTTCATCTATTCAGATCGCTATGTACATACCTCACGTCAAAGCCGCAACCTGAACTATGTAGCTGCGTATTTTGATGATGCTGAAGGCTTACTGCTAACTCTGGATAAGCAGAAAGGAAATGAGGCAGAGCTGCCAGATAGATGGTCGCGCAAAATCCTGCAAAAGCAACATGATAACCACGGCCGTTACTGGATTTTTGTTGGTACGGAGCATACCTGGTGCTGGGAATGTAGCAGCGGGCTGGACTTTATTCGCGAGGATGGTGATCTATTCAGTATTGATGGTTCACCAACCTTTACGCCTAAAGAGGTGATAGAGCTGCCTCGATACTTGCAAGACCAGATTAATAACACCGCAGCGGAGGCTCTCTGATGACACGGATCATACCTCGTCAGGAACAATTTCGAATTGACTACCAGAACGAGCATTTACCAGCTTTGTTCAGTAAGCAGTCGTCCGATGCAGACTTCAGCAGAGACTTGCCCCAGCCTGATACTGACTTTCTAATGGATGTTGTGTCCAAATCGCGCCTGACCCTGTTGATTGCCTGCGAGCAACTGAAAGAAGAGTCATTGATTCAGACCATCAAAGAACAGGCCGAAAAAGGCGTTCGTATTTATCTGCTGCTGGGCGACAAAAATGCCAACCAGGTGGCGATTGATACCCTGTCTGGTCGTTGCCTGATTCGAACAGGCGTGAGTCAGCAAGGCGCCCTGATACTGGTGGATCACACCACCACTCAGGCTCAAGGGCTACTGCTGATGTCGGGTCAACTTCTGGTATCAACCGATCAATCGGCTTGGGGAATCCAGCTGGAGCCACAGCAGATCGATGACAGTTTCCGCAGTTACTGCAAACTGTTCTGGGAGCAGAGCCACGAGGAATACCTGCAACAGAACCAGCAACAATCCATCGTACTGCATCCGGATGGCGAGGTTGTTACCAACCATTCTCATCAGCTATGTGGCACCTTACGCGATTGCCTGGGCGATACGCTGGAACACCTGCAAGCAGCTTCTCATTCTGGTTTCGGTGCTTCCGGCAATGGCTGGCGTTTATTGTTAGGAACTCAGTCCAGTGACATAAAAGAGCAGGCTCGCACAGGCGTTGCACTCAGTGATAACCCGATTCCGTCTTTATTGTTATCAAAGGACGGAAACTGGTTGTTGCCAGACCAAACGGATTTTACTGCGGCCAATTGGTGCCTGAAATTATCAGCACAGCAAAGCCAGAAACTTGGTCAAGCATACGACCAGGCATTTGAAGAAGCTGCATGGCAGTATCAAGACGAAACTTCGATTCGTGAATGCGCTGATCAGCAGCGACTTCGTTTCGCAGACCAACCGGGTCTGGAATGTGTGGTCAAGGACGTTCGTAAAATCGAGCTTAAGGATATCAGCACCCAGAGTATCGACAGCTTCCTGAATGATGATGCCAGACAGCTGGCATCCGGGGTGACTGGCTGGCAACGCAGTCAGCTGGCTCACTTTATTGATTATGACGTGGTGGTGCATCCACCTTACTGCCCTGAGTCTGCAAAGCCCGATGCCTTGTATCAGGCCTGGGAGAATTCAAAGCATGACTGGCAGCAACACCTCGAAGTACTCACCAATGCCCAGTCCAAAATCGACCAGCAGCAAGCTGGTATCGCTGACAAATTAAGAGGCTTTATCAAGGGGTTCTTGCTCGGGCAGGGACAATCGGTGAAATCCCTGAATCAGGAAATAGACATCCTTAAGAATTGGTCTGTCACCAAGGCTACACCGGCAGAGCGAGAGCAGCATCGCCAGCAATTAGAGTCCTTGCAGGATAAAATTCGCAAGCGTGGCGCCGAAACCGAGCAGGAGCTGGACAAGGCCGAGCAAAATCAGCGTTGGGAGCAACGACATGACAGATTGAAAGCCGATCTGTCGGAGGCGAACGAGTTGTTAAAACAGATGTCGTCAGCGCTTGATCAGCTGGAAAAGAACAGGGCCGAGGCCACTTCTCAACTTGAGAAAAAATTCAGAAATAGCTGGATATCAGCTGCTGAAAAACTGACGGATCAGCAGCTGAATGACACCGAAGTCAACGACCTTAAGCCTGAACAGTTTCTTGCAGAAGCTTTGCCTGAGATTCCTCAGTCGGCACCCAAAGACGTTGATGAGCAGAAAAAGCAGGCTCGACAGGAGGCTATTCAACAAGCCAAATCCAGACGTGAAGAGCTAACACAACAGGCTCGTCAGGCCTGTATGAAAGCCAAACGAGAAGCTCTGGAATCTATGGATGTGAGCCAGGCAAATAACTGGAAAACATCCATCAAGGAAAAGGCCTGGAAAAAGCATTACAGCGTTTTTGAACGCTGCTTCGAAGACCGTGAACAAGGCCTGAAGAAAATCGAGCGTGATATTCAGGAGGCTCAAAAAGCACTGGATAACAGCAGATCTGAAAAGGAACGAGCAGAAAAGGCACTAAATGAACACGGTTCATCGTTTGTGTATCAGCCGAAACAAGCATCCGATGCCTTTGCCAAACAGCTCGGTCTGAAAGGTAATACAGCCGTTGAAAAGCAATTCCAGTGGCCACCAGAAGAACTGCCTGTCAATGGTACAGAGCTACGTAAGTATCAGCAGAATCGTTATCTGGTGGTATTTAATACCGATCAGATCGAGCAAGCCAGTCGAGATGCAGAACGCCTGAAAGCTCAACTTGTGTGTGACAAGGAGTCCGCCAATGCCTGAACAGAAAATCACCCTGACGATTGATGAAGATGGAGCCATTACCGCCAAGACCAGTGGCTTCAAGGGCGAAAGCTGTCTGGAAGCGTTGGATGAGTTGCTGAATCTGGAAGGCGTCGTCAGCAGCGTCAAAAAGACCGATGAATATCATCAGCAACAGACTCAACAAACGCATCGGGCTCAGTCTCTCAAGGGGAAGTCCTGATGAGTGCCGTGATTAAAACGGCTACGCCGTTTGTAGTTGAAGAAGTGCTGATGGAAGCATTGCAGGCTGTTGGAGCTGAGCCGGTGAAAATCACCTCATCGAAACTGCAAACTGTCAGTCATCGTGGAGGCCTGATTGTTGGCGATATTCTCACCAATCGGTCGGACTACTACGGGCCACAACATTTTCGACTGGAGGGGGGGCGCTGGATTTTGCGTCACGATTCCAGCGAAATGAATGGCCGCATAAGTAATAGGCTTGCAGAAAAGCATTACTCAAATGTTGGCCGCTTTCTTGGCGAGGTCGGGTCTGCTTACGAAGTGGCCTATCAAGGTTATCTTGCACGGATTGCCGAGCAGGAACGAATTCGCCTTGAGGAAGAACGTAAAGCCCGTGTTGAAGCAACGCGCCAGCAGGCGATTGACAAGGCTAAAGCCCAAGGGTACGCCATTAAGGAAACTACCAACAGTAAAGGCCAGATCCAACTGGTTCTGACCCGGATGGTGTAGCCGTGGCCAAAGATTACGGCGAATACTTCAACGTTGCCCATATTGAACCAGAAAGCCATATATATGGCCCTGGTAAACGTTACGTTATTTGGCTCCAGGGTTGTTCGTTAGCTTGTGAAGGATGCTGGAATCAGCAGATGTGGTCATTTGAGTCAAACCAATTGATACATCGGGAGCAATTGTTGGATGAAATTCTTCAATACAGGGATATTGATGGCATAACCCTACTTGGAGGTGAGCCTCTACAACAGGCACCAAGCACACTTTGGTTATTAAGTTCTATCAGGCGTTCCTCGGGCTGCTCAACGGTTTTATATACCGGTTTTACGTATAGTGAGCTAGTAAAACGCAAGGATTGGGCGTTACTCAGAGAACATTGTGACTTGATGATAACCGGTCGCTACTCTTCTTCTTTAAGAAATACGAATCTTCGTTGGAGGGGCTCGTCAAATCAGGAATTAATTTACCTGGCGGGGGGCAGAATTCCTCTGGAGCCGCCAGAAGACGCTAACGAAGTCGAAGTCATTATTGATGAAAATGCTGCTATCAGAGTTCTTGGTTACCCGGACAGCAGCTTTTTCAGGGCTTTAATAGATTCAGAGTGACTTGGATTTGTCCAGCCAGACTTCCACCCCCTGGATGTTGAGGTCGGCACCTGTTGCCGCGCGGGCCTGTTGCAGGTCTGCCGCCGGGTTGATGGTCGCCAGTTGTGCTGTCAGCCAGTCGAGCATGGCTTCGGCAATGCGCTGGTGACGACCTTCAAGCGGGCTGGCGTGTTGTTCGGCGATGGCGACAAAGGCATCCAGTGATGCCAGTAACTGCCGGACATTCGCGGCCGTCGGCTGCACCGGCCTGTAGTGGGTCAGGTACATAAACCTGGGTTCAAGTTCGATGCTGGCACAAATGGCGAGCGGGGTCGAAGTACACCGTGACCTTTCCCCTGAATTAGCACCACTGGTTCGATGAGATTCCTTACGTTACGCCGCCCTTCGAGCGTACTCAACTGGCGACAAGTAGTTCAGTGAGCTGTGCGGTCTAACATGGTTGTAATGTTCCCTCCAGGAGTCGATTTCCACTCGGGCCTCGTCCATCGTTCTGAACCAGGACCGATTCAGACATTCATTCCGGAGTTTACCATTCAAGCTCTTCACGAACGCGTTCTGGGTAGGTTTGCCGGGCTGAATGAAGCCCAAACTTACACTCGTTTCCTTGCTCCAGAAAAACATCGCCTTGCTGGTGAATTCAGTGCCGTTATCACAGATGATTTTCCGCGGCTGGCCTCTGTGTTCGCAAAGCTGCGACAGGAAACGCGTCACTTGGCGCCCACTGATTGATACTGCTACCAGCTGCCCGACCATTTCGCGGGAGAAATCATCCACCACGTTTAGCACTCGGAAGCGGCGGCCATTAGCCAGCTGATCAGCGACAAAATCTATAGACCAACGTCGTTGAAGGCTCTAGGGACTTCAAGTGGTTGCCGGGGACGCTGCAGCTTCTTACGTCGCTTGGTGCGTACCTGCAGTTTTTCCTCGGTATATATCCGGTACGTTCGCTTGCGGTTGATCACCAAGCCCTCGGTCTTAAGCATGCTGTGCAGAAACAGATAGCCATAGGCTGACTGCTGCGCAGCAAGCTCTCGGAGCCTCGCTCTCAATGCATGATCGTTCCTGGCTCTGGCTTGGTACCGAAACGCGCTACGGGAAATGCCTACAAGCTGGCAGGCGCTCCGCTCACTGATTCGGTGCTGCTCAATCAGGTGCC
>TARA_R110002049_G_scaffold307773_2_pt1 | contig 34167 bp, 35 predicted proteins | sample TARA_R110002049 | Tara Oceans TARA_R110002049 (sample SAMEA4396941) | marine metagenome | biome: Polar Biome; feature: [SRF] surface water layer (ENVO:00010504); material: water (ENVO:00002006), including particulate matter (ENVO:01000060) such as... | depth 5 m
GTGGTCATCAATACTTAAAAGCAATCTTTTTTACCTTATAAGCGAGTGCAAATATAATTTTTTTATACAATACCCAAACTTATATTTTGTTTAATTTTTACAAAAAGATACCTTTAGCGTTTTTTAAATTTCAGCGAATCTTTTTAACCGTTTCATTTCAAAATGACCAAAACTTTAATCACAGTCATCAAAAAAACAATATCCTTTAGTTGTTTCTTGATATTAAGCACCCAATCCACTTATAGTCAAAACATTATAAAAGGAAAAATTATGGATAGTGAAAACGGCATTCCTATTGGCAATGTTCAAATCACTAATCTAGAAAACAATAACACTACAACATCCAATGATTTAGGCGAATTTGAAGTTTCAGAAACTGGAACTTACCGAATAAAAAAAACAGGTTATAACGAAAAGGATTTTAAAATTGATACTTCTGAGTTCATCATCATCCAACTCAAAATAAATCCATCAGAACTCAATGAAATTATCGTTAGCTCAAACCACTTACCAATTCAACTAAGAAAAGCAGTTGCTACTATTGACATCGTTTCATCTGAAGCTATTGAAAGGGCAAACAACACCAATATTAACGCCACATTAAACCGGTTGCCAGGTGTTTTTATGCAATCTGGCTCGTTGAACACCAATAGAATTACCATCCGTGGTATTGGCTCAAGAAATTTATATGGCACTTCAAAAATCAGGGCTTATTTTCAAGATATTCCTTTAACGTCCGGCAGTGGCAGCACCAATATTGAAGATTTTGAGTTAGATGCCATAGCACGCATGGAAATTATAAAAGGAGCGGCTTCCAGCATTTATGGGGCTGGTTTGGGTGGCACCATTCACTTACAACCTAAAAACGCCTATTTGAACCAAACGAATTTAGAAAGCGAATTATCCATCGGGTCTTTTGGCTTGATGAAAGGCATTGTAAATATAAACCACGGCACAGACAAACACAGTTTCAGGGCTATTTATAGCAATACGCACAGCGATGGTTACAGGGAAAACAACAAATACGACAGACAAACTTTTACCATAAACTCCAATCATTTTTTAAGCGAAAAAGACCATTTGAGCTTTCTTGCCAGTTATGTGGATTTAAAGGCATTCATTCCCAGTTCCATCAATGAAAATGCTTTTATCAACAAACCCGAATCGGCTGCATTTATTTGGAAACAAGCCAAAGGCTACGAAGATTCCCAAAGAGGTATTTTCGGACTATCTTGGAACCATCAATACACAAATAACCTAAAACAGACCACCAGCGTGTTCTCCTCTTTTAAAAAGAGCTATGAGCCCAGACCTTTTGATATACTTTCAGAAAACACCTCGGCTATTGGTATTCGTAGCCGATTACTTGGCAGCAAAAAACTATTCAACAATGATTTAAATTGGACGGTTGGTGGCGAGTTTTTTAAAGACTCAAACAAATGGGGGAATTTTGACAACCTATATGAAGACTTCCCACCTGAAACAGGTAGTGTGGAAGGCAATCGGTTTTCTGATTTCAAGGAAAAACGCTCTTATTACAATATTTTCTTTGAGACCAATTATAGCCTTACAGAAAAAACCACGCTTTCGATTGGGCTAAATTTCAACGAAACCGCTTATGATTTAAAGGACAGATTTGTTGAAGCTGGCAATCCAGACCAATCTGGTACTTATAATTTCGGGAACAAACTATCGCCCAAGTTTGGTTTATCGCATCTTATTACAGAAAATTTCAGTCTGTATTCCAATGTGAGCCACGGGTTTTCGCCACCATCTCTTGAGGAAACCCTATTGCCAGGTGGATTAATCAACACAAATATAAAACCAGAAACGGGCTGGAATTTTGAAATAGGCACCAGAGCCTCTCTTATTGACAATAGATTGCAATTCAACATCGCTTTATACCGATTGGATATCAAAAATCTTTTGGTTGCCAGAAGAACAAACAACGACCAATTTGTTGGTGTAAACGCAGGAAAAACTCAACATGATGGTTTAGAACTCTCATTGAATTACCAAATTGTTAAAACCGAAAACATCAGCATTAAAAACTTCATTTCTTACACAAACAACAACTTTAAATTCAAGGAATTTATAGATGACACCAATAATTACTCTGGCAATAAACTAACTGGTGTGCCATCAGATATTTTTAATGCTGGTATAGATATCACAACCAAAATTGGCATTTACGGGCACCTTAATTTTCAACATGTGGGCAGCATGCCAATAACAGATAGCAACACGCTTTTTACTGATGATTATAACCTAACTAACATGAAAATGGGTTACAAAACAAATGTCTCAAAAAAATTGACTTTGAACGCCTTTTTAGGAATCGATAACATTTTTGATGAAGCCTATGCCTCTCAAATCCTGATTAACGCAACTGGATTTGGAGGAAGCGCCCCAAGGTTTTATTATCCCGGAAATCCTGTAAACTATTATACGGGCATTAATTTAAATTATAATTTTTAACGTAACTTTACGTTCGAAAAAAAATCATCAATTAAGTTCCATGTGACTATGGAACATCACAATTGAACCTTTAAAACAAAAATGAAAATGAAAAATTTAGCTTTTTTAATCACAATAATTACTTCTTTTGTAGCCTGTGCGCAACAAACAGAATCTTCTGTAAAAGCAGAAACGCCCGAAAACGTTCATTATATCACAGAAACCGTCGTGTCAGACATCAACATCCCTTGGGGCATGGTGCAATTGCCAGATGGCAGTATGCTGATAACAGAAAAAGCAGGAGCACTTATCCATTTTAAAAATGGAATTAAAACCAGTATTCAAGGCGTTCCAGAAATCTATGTACGTGGCCAAGGCGGGTTTTTGGATATTGAATTGCACCCTAATTATTCTGAAAACGGCTGGATATATTTTACGTATGCTTCCGAAGAAGGCGAAGGCGATGGTGGCAATACAGCCCTTATGCGAGCAAAACTAAACGGAAATACTTTAGTTGAAAAAGAAGTCTTGTATAAAGCAGGGCCAAACACCAAAAAAGGACAACATTTTGGTTCTCGTATTGAATTTGATAATGATGGCTATTTATATTTTTCTATAGGAGAACGCGGAGAACGTGATGTAAACCCACAAGATATTACCCGTGACTGTGGAAAAATTTACAGATTGAACGATGATGGTAGTATTCCAGCAGACAATCCTTTTGTTGGTGTTGAAAATGCCAAAACGGCCATTTATAGTTACGGACACAGAAATCCGCAAGGCATGATAAAAAATCCCGAAACAGGAGCCATTTGGGAGCATGAACATGGCCCGCAAGGGGGCGATGAAATCAATATTATTGAAAAAGGCAAAAACTATGGCTGGCCCGTGATTTCCTATGGCATCAATTACAATGGCACATCTTTTACAGATATTACAGAAAAAGAAGGCATGGAACAACCTTTATTCTATTGGGTGCCTTCCATTGCGCCAAGTGGTATGACTTTTGTATCTTCAGACAATTATCCAGATATGAAAGGCAACCTACTTGTTGGTTCTTTAAAGTTTGAATATTTAGAACGCTTGATATTGGAAAACAATACCGTTGTAAAAAGAGAAAAACTGTTTGAGAAAATAGGCCGTGTAAGAAACGTGCTGGAAGCTCCAGATGGCTTTATTTATCTGGCTGTGGAAGGTGTTGGTATTGTAAAAATTATTCCTAATTAAGTATGAAAGTATGAAACTATTAACTATCGCCTTTTTTTTATTGGCAACTTGCTCACTTTTCAAAGCTAATCAAGATACAGCACTCCAAGAAAGCATAAAAAGAGGCAGCGAAATTTATACCGATTTTTGCATGAACTGCCACATGCCATCTGGTGAAGGTGTTGCAGGAACGTTTCCGCCCTTGGCAAAATCCGATTACTTAATGAAAAACCGTGAAGCCAGCATTAAAGGCATCAAATACGGGCAAAGTGGTGAGATGACCGTAAACGAAAAAACATACAACGGCACCATGGCGGCGATGGGCTTGAACGATGATGAGGTGGCCGATGTTATGAACTACATCACCAACAGCTGGGGCAATAAAAATGATAAAATAATTACTGAAGAAGAAGTTTCCAAAATCAAAAAATAAAAGTTTCAGTAAGTATTTAACTTTCTATTTTAACTAACTTTGTAACGTGGCGTTAAAATAAAAAATCATGCTTATTATAGGAATTTCTGGAGGTACAGGTTGCGGAAAAACAACGGTGGTCAATCAGATTTTAAATGAATTGCCCGCAGGCGAAGTAGGTATTATTTTGCAAGATTCCTATTACAAAGACACCTCGCATCTAACTTACAATGACCGTGTTGAAATTAATTTTGACCATCCACGTTCCATTGATTTTGAACTTTTAACCGCTCATTTAAACGAACTGAAAAAAAGAAACGCCATAAGCCAACCCGTGTATTCGTTTGTGGAACACAACAGAACGGGCGACACGGTTTTAACACACCCCAGAAAAGTCATGATTGTGGAAGGGATTTTAATTTTCACCCATCCTGAGTTAAGGGACTTATTTGATATTAAAATATTTGTGCATGCCGATAGTGATGAACGATTAATCCGTAGGTTGAAACGTGATATTACAGAACGTGGCAGGGATTTGGATGAAGTTTTGACGCGCTACCAAACCACGCTTAAACCGATGCACAATCAGTTTATAGAACCCACTAAAGAGTATGCAGACATCATCATACCTAACAACAAACACAATACCGTTGCCATAGATATGGTACGTACCATCATAAACCAAAAATTGTAAATGGCCGCTGCTTTCAACAAAAAAAGATTACTGAAACCTTTCAAAAACGTGTTCATTCTCATTTTAACAGTATTTATTGTTTGGATGCTGTTTTTTGATGCCAACTCATGGCTCATCCATCATGAATTGAACAACGATATTGACGATTTACAAAACGAAAAAGAGTACTATAAAAAAGAAATTGAAAAGGACAAAAAAGCCCTTAAAAAGCTAAGCACAGAAGAAGGTTTGGAAAAATTTGCCCGTGAAGAATATTATATGAAACGGGACAATGAAGAAATTTATATTATTGAATACGAAGACAGCTTAAAGCTAAAAAACGATGAGTAAACCACTTTTTGACGAATTTGACGCCGTTTCCGCTAAGCAATGGAAACAAAAAATACAATTCGACCTAAAAGGTGATGACTATAACGAAACGCTTATATGGAAAAGCAATGAAGACATTGCCGTAAAACCCTTTTATCACTCCGATGATTTTAAGGAACTTCCAGAAACCACAAACACACAAGCAACCGCTTGGAACATTTGCCAATCCATTTATGTAGCTGATGTTAAAAAATCAAACAAAAAAGCTTTAAAAAGCATTGAAAAAGGCGTGGAAAGTTTTTTGTTTATTGTGCCTTCCAAAGACATTTCTATAAAAGATTTATTGCAAGATATTGATTTAGATACGTTTCCTGTTTATTTTGAATTGCAGTTTTTATCCTCTGAATTTGTTGAAAAACTTTATGTCATTCCTGCGAAGGCAGGCATCCACATTTCAAACGACATCATTGGCAATCTAACCAAAACCGGTAATTGGTTCACTAACTTAAATGATGATTTCAACACCTATGAAACCATTGTAAAAACCACAAATGCATGTAGCGTCAATACATCGCTTTATCAAAATGCAGGTGCCAATATGGTGCAACAATTGGCTTATGCCCTAGCCCATGCCAATGAATATTTAGACAAAATTGATGATTTGGAATTTACAAATGATAAAAAGCAATCTCTTAATGTAACCTTCAAGATTTCTGTTGGCACCAATTATTTCTTTGAAATCGCAAAATTGCGCGCCCTCAGCTTACTTTACAAAACAATCGCTTCAAAATATGGCGTAAACACATATTGTAACATCATGGCAACCCCAACCAAACGCAATAAAACCCTTTACGACCATAATACCAATATGCTCCGCACCACCACGGAATGCATGAGTGCCATTATTGGTGGGGCAAACACCATTTGCAATATTCCTTTTGATGCCATTTACCATAAAACCAATGCTTTTAGCGAACGTTTGGCACGCAACCAACTGCTTATTTTAAAACACGAAAGTTCTTTTGAAAAAGTCAGCAATCCTGCGGATGGTTCGTATTACATTGAAACGTTGACCAATCAATTGGCAGAAAAAGCATTAGAACTTTTTAAAGATATTGAAGCCAATGGTGGATTTTTAAAACAATTGAAAGCAGGCACCATTCAAAGAAAAATAAAAGAAAGTGCAGAAAAAGAACAAAAGCAATTTGATGCAGGAGAAAACATTTTAGTCGGCAGCAACAAGCACAGCAATCCAAACGATAGCATGAAAAATGAATTGGAATTGTACCCTTTTGTAAAAACAAACCAGCGCAAAACCTTAATTGAACCTATTATTGAAAGACGATTGTCTGAAACTTTAGAAAAGAAACGATTGAAAAACGAGGATTGACATGTAAGCTGACAGTTCGTATTATTAACTTTTAAATTAACACTATTTTAATTCGGATAAATTTGTCTGTTTTAAAAATTAATTATAAATTTGTCCAATATTATAACATAACTATGTTTTCAAAAGCTTGTGAGTACGGTATTAAAGCGACTATTTTCATTGCGATTAAATCTTTTGAAGGTAAGCGTGTTAGCCCAAAGGAAATTTCAGAAGAAATCAATTCTCCACAGGCTTTTACTGCAAAAATACTGCAAGCTTTGGTCAGGCATCATGTTATCACTTCTATAAAAGGCGCTTACGGAGGTTTTGAAATAGATAAAAATAAAATAGAAACCATCAAACTTTCACAAATTGTAAATGCTATTGATGGCGATAGTATTTATAACGGTTGTGGCTTGGGTATGGAAACATGTGATGAACACCACCCATGCCCTGTTCACGATAAATTTAAAAGCGTTAGGGACGAACTCAAACAAATGCTGGAAAACACCAGTTTAGAAGAATTGGCACTAAATATCAAATCCGGTGCATCATTTTTAAAGACTTAAAAAAATTTGAATACAAACAGGATAAATTTATCCGAAATAAACAATGCTATGAACCGAGTCTTACATCTTATGATTAAAAAGACGAACACATTTTTCGGATAAAAAACAATAAATAACACAAAATGAAAACATTACAAAAAGACTCACAAAAACAGATTGGACAATTTGTTGCAGACGATTTTAGAACCGCAGCAGTATTTAGCAACTACGGCATTGATTTTTGCTGTAAAGGCCACAGAACCGTTGAAGAGGTTTGCAAAAAAAACAGTATTGACACCAACGAATTATTAGACAAACTGGAGGTTGTATTAAACTCAAACACAGATCAATCCATAGACTACAAATCATGGCCTTTGGATTTATTGGCAGATTATATTGAGAAAAAACACCACCGTTATGTGGAAGCAAAAACCTCCGTATTACGTCAATTTTTAGATAAGCTATGCAAAGTTCATGGCGACAGACATCCCGAACTGTTCAAAATAAACGAATTGTTTACCGCTTCTGCTGGAGAATTGGCCGCACACATGAAAAAAGAAGAACTTATTCTTTTTCCTTTCATTAAAAAAATGGTTTCTGCTACACTAAGTCAAGGTGCGATAGAAGCCCCACATTTTGGGACGGTTGAAAACCCAATCGCCATGATGATGGAAGAACACGATAACGAAGGCGAACGTTTCAGACAAATAGCAGCATTGACAAACGATTACAACCCGCCCGCAGATGCCTGCAACACATACAGAGTGACTTTTGCCATGCTAGATGAATTTGAAAAAGATTTGCACTTGCACATTCATTTAGAAAACAACATTTTATTCCCTAAGGCCATAAAACTAGAGCAACAATTTGGTTAATAGCATACCACAATTTGGTAAATCCTATTGTCTAGTTTTATAATTCAAAATTCCAGAAAGGGCAACTTTTCTGGAATTTTTAGTTTTAACCAAACTCATTAGGTTTCTTATATTTATCATTCCAAAAAATAGAAATGAGCAAAAAACTGGTAATTACATGCTTGATTAATTTTTTAATTGCAGCCTTGATGGGTTTGGTATTGCGGTATTCTTTTATTGAAGCTATTCCCATTAATTATCGGTATTTAATCCACGCGCATTCACACGTGGCCATGCTGGGCTGGGTCTATTTAATGCTATGTGTACTTATTGTACATTATTTTGTCCTTGAGAAAAAACCCATTTATAATCGATTGTTTTGGGTTACCCAAACCACCGTTGTTGGCATGATGCTCAGTTTTCCGTTTCAAGGCTATGCTGCTGTTTCTATTTCGTTTTCAACCTTGCATATTTTTTGTAGCTATTATTTCGCATTTCTTATTTGGAAACAACACAAAACAACATCTATTGTTACCAGTTATTTATTAAAAGCGTCACTTCTTTTTATGCTTTTATCAACCCTTGGCGTTTGGTGTTTGGGCCCTGCGGTTTCTATGCTTGGCCAAGCTTCGGCATTTTATCAAATAGCCATTCAGCTCTTTTTGCATTTTCAATTCAATGGTTGGTTTTTAATAGCAGTCATTGGAGTTTTTTTTCATATTCTAAAACTTAAAGACTCCAAACAATTCCGGTTATTTTTTAAACTTTTAATAGTATCCACCATACTTACAATGGCATTGCCCGTTTATTGGTTTGCTCCACATCAATCGCTATTATGGATGAATGGATTAGGTGTTTTAATTCAACTTTTTCTATTAATACTTTTTTTAAAACTTATAATGCCCTATCAATTTCAGCTTTTGCAACAAAACACAAAACTCATTATTTACGTGTTCAGCTTTTCGGTGTTTTGTTTCGTTTTGAAAATAGTGCTTCAATCGTTTTCCCTCATTCCAGAAATTGCAGCGGTGGCCTATCAGCACCGTAATTTGGTTATTGGTTTCATTCATTTATTGATGATTGGGGTTATTACCGGATTTTTATTTGGTTTTATTTTACAAGGCAAATTGGTTACCTTTAACCTAGGCTTACGCCTCGGAATTTTTACCTTTATTTTAGGCTTCGTTTTAACGGAATGCCTTTTAATCATTCAAGGCGGCATGTTTTATTTCGCCAAAGGCATCATTCCTAATTATTACCTTTTGCTTTTCATTTTCAGTACCCTTTTACCGTTGGGAATCGCATTTATTATTTTTAACCTATTAAAACAAAAAACTCATGGACACCAAAAAACCCCAAAAACGACATAAAGCCCTGCAACCATTAAGCCGAGAACACCACCATGGCTTGTTGTTGTCTTGGAAAATACGAAGCGGCTTCAGTAAAAATATCGCTCCAAAACGTATAAAAACCTATGCCGATTGGTTTTTTGAAAATCATTTGATTCCGCATTTTGAAATGGAAGAAGCTCATGTTTTCACTATTTTAAATGAAGATAATGAATTGGTCAAAAGAGCCTTGGCAGACCACAGACAATTAAAACGTTTATTTACTGAACCCAATGATAAAACCAAAGCTTTGAGTAAAATTGAAGAGGAATTGGATAAGCACATCCGTTTTGAGGAACGTGTGTTATTTCCAGAAATCCAAAAAGTGGCTACCGAAGACCAATTGGCTTTAATTGAAGACATCCATCAAGAACACGGATTTGTGGACAAGGTTGATGATGAATTTTGGAAATAAGCCATCAATTCATAACAAAAGACAGATTCACATAAAAATTACGCCCTTGCCGTGCTATATTGTTCCAGTCTGCATAGGTTGAATATTTCGTGTCCAATATATTTTCTATACCATATTTTAATATGAATTTATTTCCATTGGTATAAAAAACATTACCTAAATTAAGATTTAGCACACCATGAGCAGGTGTTTCATCTTCGCCATAAAAACTGCCATATCGGGACTGGTTTCCGTTGCCCTCAAATTGAATGGCCGCATTAAAACGTGCCGTATTGTAATTGGCTTCCACCAAATAGGACACTGGCTTTATCAATGGCAAATTTTCATTATTACTGCCTTTTCCGTAGTTATAACCAACAGTCCCGTTGGCAGAAAATGATTTTGAAAATTGATAGGACGTATTCAAATACACATCAAAAATAGAGGTGTGAGATAAAGCTTCGTACAATTTCACGCCATTGGCACCAATGGTCATGGAACTTAACGTAGTATCAATGCCGCCAATAATATAATCCATGATATGGAAATAAGACGATTCCACACCAACGTGGAATGCATTAAAATGATAATTTACTTTAATATTAGCTTCCAAGGCTTTTTCATTTTTTAAGGTAGGATTGCCTATATAATCAAAATTATCAAAACTGTTGAACAGGAAAAACCCATAACCCTCGCTTACCGATAGCGCACGCGCTCCAAACCCCAAACCAAAAGACACATCGTACATTTTCTTTTTAAACGTATAATCTGAAGATATGCTTGTCAGCAATCTGTTTTTGGAATCATCTATATCTGGATAAAAAATCTGGAGACTTTCCAACCCAACATCTTTAGCGATTTTATTTCGATGGAAACCCAATCTCAATGCCGTTGAAATAGATTCGTTTTCATTTAAAACAAAATCATCTTTAACATAGAGCCCCGTGTAAAGCGTTCGGATGTCTGGCCACGTGTACATAAACATGTCTGGCTGGTTGGAATCGTTGGGATACATGGTCATTTCTGCTAAAGAACGGTTGTGAAATCCGTTTACGTTTAATGATAACGCGTGTTTATTTTCTTTAACAGATGCTTTACTATAAAATCCATAAGTATCGCTCCACCCTGGCATATCCATACGAATGGGCACAATGGGGCGTTTGGAATCGTCCATAATATGCGTAATGGTATTGAAATATAATTTAGATTCCAATGATTTTATAAATGTGTCACCATTGCTATAATTATGAGTCACAGATGTGATTAACGCCTCTGCCAACGATACATCCATGGGCAATGCAGGATAGCCAACATCTGTGGCTTTATCATAAATAACATTCGCGTAAATCGAATGGTTTTCTGACAGTTTGTAACCGGTTTGCAACGACATGTTGTACTTCTCAAATTGGGAATATAGAATTTCTTTGTTTCCACCAGCATCATAATTACCAGATTTTCTGTAAATACTCTCAACGCTCATGTAGAATTTGTTTCCCGAATATGCCACATCCAAACCTGTGGTTTTGTAATTGCCATTGGTTTCATAGCCTAAATCAGCACTTGTTTTGAAGCCCGAACCCTGAAATTTAGATTTTGGCAATTGCAAATCGATACCACCGCCCACGCAATGGCCATTTTCTGAACCCGATTGGCCAGAGCCCACACTTACTTTTTCCAAATTTGAAACATCTACATATGATGTGATGGGATCCATTTTATCGGTACACGCACCAAAAATATGCATGCCATCAATGGTCACGTTCAAACGTTCACTATTCATATTGTTCATGGACGGTTCCCAGGCGTAATTGCCACGTTTTATCATGGTAATCTTATTCGCCTTTTCTAAATAATCATCAATACTGGACAAGGTTTTCTTCTGGCGATATTGGCTCAGGTTACGTCTGTTTATAACGATGACTTCTTGCAATTGGGTAGTGTCTTTTTTAGTGGTATTTTCAACATCTTGCGAATAGATGGACGTACTAAAAAACAAGCCAAAAAAACTTATAATGATATTTTTCATTGGTAAAAAAGGTATTACAGGACATGATATTTTTCAATGTACCTGTAATCAGTTAGAAATTCATTAAAATTCAAGTTCTAAATACAACGAGCTTTTTTCGTTGGTATCGGTCACGCTTTCGCCTTTAAGCACTTCGTTTTGGGCATTCAATAATTTCAAATTCAGTACCCAATAGCCTGTCATGGTCAAAGATAAATTGCCGTGGTACATTCCATCGGCAGCATTAAAAGTTAAATCCGTATTGTTTGGAGAACTGTGGTTTCCCATCCCTGGCATGCGCGGATCCAAAGTTATTTTATAGTTTTCAACCTCTGGAAACGACATCATAGTTTCCATTTTGAACAATCCAACTTCAAACTTGTTTATGGCTATTTTTGGAGCGTTTGGAGCCATCATGGCAATAATATATCGACTATTGTCAATTCCCATAAAACTGGTCACGTTTTGCTTTTCAGATGGCATTACCATAATGGTTTTGGTTTCTGAATAATCCACCCCATCGATGCTATAATTCAAGGTCAATGACCACCCCGAACCATCTAGATTTGTCATTTGATAAATAATAAAACCTTCATAAACCGTATTTTTCCCAGCGGCTTTTGAAATAGCAGATTTCGGACAAGAGTGCTGCATGTTAGGCATTTGCATCATGGGGTTCCAAGACACAGATGCATTTTCAAGATAAGCATTGGTAACGTTATCTTTTATTCTGATGCTTATGGCATTATAACCTGTGTGAAACACGCCACTTTGGTTGAACAATTCAATAGTGTGGTTGCTGTTAGCAATGTCTTGGATTTTCACAAGGCCTGCCACTTCATTTACAACAGCGTCGTCGTCATTATCAGTAGAGCAAGAGGTTGCAAAAAAGGCAAGCGATAGTATGGGTACTATATATATTAATTTCATTTTATTAGTTTTTATTTAAAAATGTGGAAAAAAACCCTTTGTTCGTTTCAATGAACGAACAAGGATTGAATTAAAATCACAATGATTTCTAAACTGAAAAAAACTAACAGAAATTTGGTGGAGGCGTATCTACTTCCAGATACATTTTAGTGAGTCGAGAAAACCCAAGATGCAATTTTTCTTTTTTTGAAAGCACATGAATACTTGGTTTTTCTACTTTTATAACGTTTGATGGATAAAAAACATCCAAGGTCATCCGTTTCGTTTCCTGCAAAGGTTTGCTGGATTTTGAATCTGGTTCGCTCTTGGCAAGCTCTTTATTCAAATGGCATTTTCCGTTACACCCTTGTTGATTCTCTTTTTGAATACACAGGGTTTTTGCAATAAAATCTTGATTCGCAATAAAATCGCCAATAATAACCAGCGTGTTTATATTGTGTGCAAATAAGATAAACACCAATACAAATGCTACTGTTTTATGAAGTATTGCTGAAATCATACAGCGAAACTAATTTTAATTTTGAAAATAAAACATGACCAATGTCACGCCGTTTAATGGCCGATATTTCATTGTTCAATCAAATAAATGAAGGTTTTCACTTTGTTGTTAAATTGAGAATAACTGCTACGGTTTCTTTATTATCAACCCCCAACCCTTCTTGCTGATGTATCAGTTCGCCTTTGGGATTGAACACGCTTATGATATTGGAATGTGAAAAATCAATAGGTGAAATCTGTTTATATTTCATGGCCAGCACATTGGCAAACTCCCTAACACCGCTTTCTGTTCCTTGCAAAAACGTCCATTGGTCGCCATCCATAAGGTTTTCTTTCGCAAACGCTTTTAAGCGTTCGGGCGTATCTGTTTTAGGGTCGATGCTTACCAAGACAAAATTCAAATCTTTTATGTTTTCTTTAGGTATTTGCTCTTCTATGTGGCGCATATCTGCCACCAATCGTGGACAAGCAGCCTTACAACTTGTGTAAATCATGACCATGACCAAGGTTTTTCCTTTTAAATCTTCCAGTTGAATGGCTTCGTCCTCCTCGGTATGCCACGCAGACGTTAAATTGAAAATAGAAGTTTCTGAAATACCGTCATCCGATTTTTTTTCAGAAGGCTTTTCAATAGCTTGCATTGCCATGTTGCAAACTGGGCAACTTCCTGGTTTTTCATAAGTTTTATCGCCTTCGCATTGCATGGGACATTGATACACTTCGGCACTACTGACTGTTGATTTTTTATTGAAATTACAGCTTTGGAATGCCAAAACAACGCTCAGCACCATCAAAATATTTTTTAAACCTTTCATAACTCATTTTTATCTTTTACACATCTGAAACCTAAATTTTTCATGGAATATTTAGCCTTTAAGCTTCCACGGATGGCATAGCGCATAAAAGCGGCATAATTCATCAAATCGGTAGCGTTTACGGCTGCACTTCCGCAGAACAGATTGCTATCTTTATCCACATCTTTTCTGGATTCGCCCGTAATTAAAACCGAATTGAAATCCAGCGTCCACTCCCATACCAAACCATGTAAATCATGCACGCCCCAGACATTTTCGGGGTGCTTCCCAATGGTATTTTCATTAGATCGCGGTGCTTCATACCATGCTAGAATCTGTTCATTATAAGAGGGCTTCACACGGGCATCTTTTGTGGTTTCATCAGCCATGGCGGCATACTCCCATTCATCAACCGTTGGCAGGCGTTTGCCTTCGCACTCACAATAATCTTTGGCTGCAAACCACGACACGTAAGTTACCGGACTGTTTGGTTTTTCAGAATTTTTAAGTTCAAGATCATTTTTCCAATTGGCCAAATAACTGTCATCTGCAAATAATTTTATGACGTTTGATTTTTGCCATTTTGGATACTTTTTTACAAAATCTACGTATTCAGCATTGGTAACGGGATACACGTCCATATCAAAATCCCTAACCTCAACAACCGTAGAATCTCTGCCATACAAGGGAATGTAACGACTGCCTTGAATAGAAACCATGCCCCCAGACTGCGCCAAAAGCGTAGTTCGGAACACTAACAAAACAAATATCAGTCTGAAGGCTTGGTTTTTCATTGTATTGTTTTTTTTTTGGGAATTTGGAATTTCCTCTTTTTTATTTACTGTTCTTTACCTTTTCAACCATCGCTTTAGTAACTACTTTTCCAGAGTTGCCCCAGCTGTTGTAAACATAGGTCAACACATTGGCAATTTCATCTGTAGATAACATTTGTCTGGTCATCACACTATTATATTTCTGGCCATTGACTGTAATTTCTCCAGTTTTACCATGCAATACAATATCAATGGCCCTATCCACATCTGCATTTAAGTAATCTGATTTTGCCAACGGCGGGAATGCATTTGGGATTCCTTGACCTTCAGCTTGGTGACAAGCAAAACAGGTTTGCATATAGGCATTTTTACCAAACTCCATTTGTTCTTCAACTGATTTTGCTGGAATTTCTGAGGCCACAATCTCATCGGTTGTTGGCATCGATTGGATACCAGGACCTTCTGGCAAGTAAATATCATCTCTAATTTCGCCAGAATAAATTTTCTTGTCTTTTTCGCCTTCTACTTTAAGCATCCCTAAAGCCCCTTTATTAAAAGCTCTAAAAATGGAGTGATCCACCAAAATAAATGTTCCCGGTACATCCACTCGGAATTCTACCATGGCTGCACCACCAGCAGGAATCATTGTGGTTTGTACATTTTCATTGATCATATCGCCGCCTTCCACATGCACTTTATCAAAAATTTCTCCAATCACGTGAAAAGAAGACACTAAACCGGGGCCGCCGTTACCTACAAATAATCTAACGGTTTCACCTACTTTGGCAGTTATGGCATTATCACCGGTCAAGGCGCCTACTTTTCCATTGAACACTACATAATCAGCTTTTTCATCTACCGCTTTTTGCATATCAAAAGGTTGCAAACCACGTTCGCCATTAGCGCCTTTGGTATAAAAATCGCCTTGCATGATGTAATATTCCCTATCCACAGGTGGCAAACCACCCTCTGGCTCTACTAAAATCAATCCATACATACCATTGGCAATGTGCATTCCTACTGGTGCTGTAGCACAATGGTACACGTACAATCCTGGGTTTAAGGTTTTGAATGAAAACGTTTTTTCATGGCCTGGTGCCACAAAAGACGATTCGGCCCCACCGCCCGGACCTGTTACGGCATGCATATCAATATTATGTGGCAATTTATTATCTGGGTGGTTTTGCAAATGGAATTCTACTTCATCGCCCACACGGGTCCTTATAAAACTTCCGGGAACGGTGCCTCCAAAAGTCCAATATACGTATTTAACGCCATCGGTCATTTCGCCTTCTTTTTCAAGAATTTCCATTTTCACGATAAGTTTTTTTGCACTACGTTTACCCACGGGTGTTGGTACATTTGGTGGTGATGTCAATTCTGCTATCATTTCTCTATTTACAGGAATATCTGCACTATTGGCATATTCCTTTTTATCATTATTAACGCAGGCGCTAAAAAATAACATAGAAAAAAACATGAAACCTGACACCTTTATAATAGCATTCAATTTTAATGGTTTTTGTACTGTTTTCATATAAAAATTATTTAGTGGTTTTTAATTAAGACTCTTTTATCCTTTTTATCGTGTTATGGGTCAAAATTAATTTGAAACATTCTCAAAAAATATGATTTTTATCAGTTAATATGCTTTTAATTTATAAAGAAATTTCTTTATAAACAAATGCGTTAAGAAATGTTAAATAAAAATACTTTCTTGAAAAAAGTGTAACTTTATTCGGATTTTATTTACAAACATATATTCATCAAAAATCAATTCAAAAATGAAACTACCATCCATCCTCGTTTTAAGCCTTCTTGTTTTCAATATCAATAGTCTGTTTGCTCAAAACAATGCAAAAGCTGTTGATTTAAACAACAGAATTCCCATTGCAGAAAACGTAAAAATGGGAAAATTAAGCAATGGTTTAACCTATTATATAAGGAACAATGAAAAGCCCGAAGACAAAGTAGAACTGCGCTTGGTAGTGAATGCAGGTTCCATTTTGGAAGATGATGACCAATTAGGCTTGGCCCATTTTATGGAACACATGAATTTTAATGGCACCGAGCATTTTCAAAAAAACGAGTTGGTTGATTATTTACAAAGCATTGGTGTAAAATTTGGTGCTGACCTTAATGCTTACACCAGTTTTGATGAAACCGTATATATTTTACCAATACCCAGCAATGACCCTGAAAAATTGGACAAAGGCTTTCAAATTTTAGAAGATTGGGCGCACAACGCTTTGCTCGATAATGAAGAAATTGACAAAGAACGTGGCGTGGTACTTGAAGAATACAGATTGGGCAGAGGTGCCGATGAACGCATGATGCAAAATTACCTTCCCAAAGTGTTATATGGCTCCAAATACGCCAAGAGGCTTCCTATCGGAAAAAAAGAATTATTGGAAAATTTTGATTATGAAACTCTAAAACGGTTTTACAAAGATTGGTACAGGCCCGATTTGATGGCCGTTATTGCTGTGGGCGATATGGATGTGAATACACTTGAAGAAAAAATAAAATCACATTTTAGTAAAATCCCTCCTGCTAAAAGCCCAAGAAAAAGAGCTGTTTTTAACGTGCCAAACCACAAAGAAACATTGGTTGCCATTGAATCTGATAAAGAAGCACCTTTTTCAAGAGTACAGGTTATGTTCAAAGATGAAAACAATGTTGAAAAAAAAGAAACACTTTCTGATTATAGAGATAATATGATTGAGTCCCTATTCACGCAAATGATAAACAACCGTTTGGATGAATTACGCAACAGCGAAAACCCGCCTTTTGTTTATGGATCTAGCTATCATGGTGGCACTTGGGCAAAAACGAAGGAGGCTTACCAATCGGTTGCTATGACCAGCGAAACAGGCCAATTAAATGGCTTAAAAGCTTTACTTGAAGAAAATGAACGCGTTAAAAAATTCGGATTTTATGAAGGCGAATTCAACCGTGCCAAAGAAAACATTTTAGCTGGTCTTGAAAAAGCTTATAAAGATAGGGACAAAGCGCAATCCAACCAATTGGTGGGCGAATACATCAGGCATTTTTTAAGTGGGGAACCCGTTCCCGGCATTGCTTGGGAATACAAATTTCAAAACGAACAAATGCCAACCATTCAATTAGAAGAAGTAAATAGCGTTATTGGTAATTATTTGAAAGACGAAAATCGCGTGATCGTGATTACAGGCCCCGAAAAAGAAGGGGTAAACAAAGTGACCGAAAACGACGTTGTAGAACTTTTAAAGGCTATTGAAAATACCGAATTAGAACCTTATAATGATAAAGCCGTTGCCACGTCATTAATCACAAAATTACCAGAAGCTGGCAGCATTATCAGCAGTACAAAAGACGACACTTTAGAAACCACTACCTTGGTTTTAAGCAATGGTTCGACCGTTACCTACAAAAAAACGGATTTCAAAAATGATGAAATTCTGTTTGATGGATTTAGTTTTGGTGGTACTTCGCTTTATTCTACCGAAGATTATTTAGCAACCGCCATAGCAAATAGCGGACTTACCGAAGCTGGCGTCAATAATTTTGATAAAATTGCATTGGGGAAAATGCTTTCAGGAAAAATTGTATCGGTATCCCCAAGCATTGGCAGTATTAGCGAAAATATTTCAGGCTCGGCCTCGCCAAAAGACCTTGAGGAATTGTTCCAACTGACGCATTTATATTTCACGTCTTTAAATAAAGATGACAAAGCGTTTGCGTCTTTCATCAGTAAACAAAAAGCGGTATTGGGGAATATTTTGGCAAATCCACAATATTATTTTCAAAATGAAATGGGCAAATTTATCAATGGCGATAATCCCAGATATATTGGATTCCCTACGCCCGAAGATTTAGATAACGCCAATTATAACTTGGCCTACAAAAAATACAACGAACGCTTTAGTGATGCTGGCGGTTTCCATTTTTATTTTGTTGGAAATATTGATGAGAACCAACTCATCGATTATTGCAAAAAATACTTAGCAAATTTACCTTCTACACACAAAAAGGAAACTTACGATGTTCCCGATTACAGACCGCTGACCGGGCAACACACCAAAATCATTGAAAAAGGCGAAGATCCAAAAAGTACCGTCATCATGCTGTATCAAGGCGAAACCGTTTATGATGAAAAAGAAGCGCAAGCCCTGAAAAGTTTGGGCGAAATATTAAGTATTAAACTTGTTGAAAAACTACGTGAAGAAGAAAGTGGTGTTTATGGTGTTGGTGCGCGTGGAAGCATCAGTAAAACCCCTTACGGATGGTATAATTTCAGCATCAGTTTCCCATGTGGCCCTGAAAATGTTGACAAACTAAAAGCAGCAGCTTTAAAGGAAGTGGAAAATCTTATAGCCAATGGTCCAACCGATAAAGATTTGGTAAAAATAAAAGAAACCCAAATCATAGAACGGAAAGAAGCCCTTAAAGAAAATAGGTTTTGGTTGGGCTTACTAAAAAATGGGGATTTTAACGATAAAGATATTTTCAGGGTTTTTGAGTATGAAGAAGATATTAATGCGTTGACCAAAGCGCGCATTCAAGATGTGGCTGAAAAATACTTGACAAATGGACCTATTTTATGCATCCATAATCCTGAGAAGTAAAAAAATATGTTTACGACAAAACAAAGAACGCTTTTCAACCACTTTTCAAACAGCTTTTTCAGGCCTATACGTTGTTAACAAATTCAACTTTTTATTCCTAATAAATAGTTGTATTTTTACCGCTTCAAAAAACCAAATCACTAATGGGTAAAATCATTGCAATTGCTAATCAAAAAGGAGGCGTAGGAAAAACAACCACCTCCATTAATTTAGCGGCTTCTTTAGGTGTACTAGAGAAAAAAATACTACTTATTGATGCTGACCCACAGGCTAATGCCACTTCTGGATTAGGGATTGATGTAGATGCTGTTGACATAGGCACTTACCAACTTTTAGAACATTCCCATAGTGCCAGAGAAGCCATTATCAAAACAGAAACGCCAAATTTAGATATCATTCCAGCCCATATAGACCTAGTTGCTATTGAGATTGAATTGGTGGATAAAGATGCACGCGAATACATGTTGAAAAAAGCGTTGGCTGACATCAAGAACGATTATGATTTTATCATTATTGACTGTGCTCCGTCATTAGGTTTATTAACACTCAATGCATTAACCGCTGCTGATGCTGTTATCATTCCTATTCAATGCGAATATTTTGCTTTGGAAGGTTTAGGCAAATTGCTCAACACAATAAAAAGTGTTCAAAAAGTGCACAATCCAGAACTGGATATTGAAGGCTTGCTGCTTACCATGTACGATTCACGCTTAAGGCTATCAAACCAAGTGGTTGAAGAGGTTCAGAAACACTTTAACAACATGGTGTTCCAAACCATTATTCAACGTAATGTCCGTTTGAGCGAGGCCCCAAGTTATGGCGAAAGTATTATTAATTACGATGCTGGCAGTAAAGGTGCTACCAATTACTTAAGTTTGGCAAAGGAAATCATCAACAAAAACGCTTAATCTATGGCCAAGGCAACAAAGAAACAAGCTTTAGGAAGAGGTTTATCGGCACTATTAAAAGACCCTAGCAACGACATACAATCGGTTAGCGATAAAAATGCCGATAAAGTTATAGGCAATATTATTGAACTTGATTTGAATTATATTGAAGTCAATCCGTTTCAGCCCCGCACCAATTTTAATGAAGAAACCTTACAGGAATTAGCCTCTTCCATTAAAGAATTGGGGGTCATTCAACCCATAACCGTTCGCAAGTTAGGCTTTAACAGCTATCAGTTGGTTTCTGGGGAACGCCGTTTTAGAGCTTCTAAATTGATTGGTTTAGAAACCATTCCCGCTTACATCCGTATTGCCAACGACCAAGAATCGTTGGAAATGGCCTTGGTTGAAAACATTCAACGCCAAGATTTAGACCCTATTGAAATCGCTTTATCCTATCAAAGATTGATTGATGAAATTAATTTAACGCAAGAACAGATGAGTGAACGCGTGGGCAAAAAACGCTCCACTATCGCTAATTATTTACGTTTGCTGAAACTGGACCCAATTATCCAAACAGGAATGCGTGATGGTTTTATTTCCATGGGCCACGGCCGTGCCATTATCAATATTGACGACCAAAACATCCAATTGGATATTTACGAAAAAATATTATCCAACAAACTTTCTGTTAGAGATACCGAAGCTTTGGTAAGGAATTTCAATTCAGACCCTAATGCTGATGAGAAGCAAAACAAACCATCAAAAAATCAAAAAACTGAGTTCCCCGAACATATCTCAAAAGGCATAAAAGAGTTTTCAGAATACTTTGGACACAAAATAGACGTTACCGTTTCTAAAAACGGTAAAGGTAAAATTACCATTCCTTTTCATTCCGAAGAAGATTTTAATCGCCTTAAAAAATTAGTAGAACGTGCCAAATAAATTTCTAATACTGGGAGTGCTCGTGTTTTTTTATTGTTTTTCATTGCAAGCTCAAGAAAAAAACGATGAAGGAATCACGGAAACACCCCCTGTTATAGAAACCGATTCTCTCATTGTTGAAGCGAAAGAACCGATGGATGCCCTATCCCCCGCCCGTGCTGCTTTTTATTCCGCCATTTTACCTGGATTGGGGCAAGCGTACAACAAAAGATATTGGAAAATCCCCATTGTTTACGGAGCTTTAGGAACCGGTATTTACTTTTTTGTGACCAACCAAAAAGAATACAACCGGTATCGTGATGCCTACAAAAGCCGATTGGCAGGTTTTAAAAACGACGAATTTTATTTTGATGCGGCTGGCAATCCGCTTGCCACACCCAGAATTACCACACAAAATCTACAACGCGCCCAAGAGCTTTTTAGAAAAAACAAAGACCTATCACTTTTGATTACCGCAGGCATTTATGCCTTAAATATTATTGATGCCAATGTAGATGCCCATTTGCTTCAATACAATGTAGATGAAAACCTAACACTGGCACCGCATTACAAATTCAATGAAGTAGATGCCACCAGCAACCTTGGATTAACTTTAAATTTAAAATTTTAATATGAAAATTGCATTACTTGGATACGGAAAAATGGGAAAAGCCATTGAGCAAGTGGCTTTAAAACGAGGCCATGAAATCGTTATAAAAGCTGATGTTGGCACTGTTTACAATATAACCGATGCCGATGTTGCTATCGATTTCAGCATTCCATCCGTGGCATTTAGCAACATATCAAAATGTTTGAATAACGGCGTACCTGTTATTTCTGGCACCACAGGTTGGTTACAAGATTATGAAAAAGCCGTAGCACTTTGTAATGAAAAAAAGGGCGCTTTCATTTCGGCCTCCAATTTCAGTTTAGGGGTCAACATCTTTTTTGAACTGAACAAAAATTTGGCAAAAATGATGAGTAATTTAAAAGATTACAACGTAGATATAGAAGAAATTCATCATACCCAAAAATTGGATGCACCAAGCGGTACCGCCATTTCATTGGCTAAAGATATCATTGAAAACCATTCCAATTATAACAAATGGGTTTTGGATTCTGAAGAAGATAACGCCGTACCCATTATAGCAAAACGTATAAAAAACGTGCCCGGAACGCACACCATTACCTACAAAAGTGATATTGATTTTATAGAAATGAAACACCACGCCCACAACCGCGAAGGCTTTGCTTTAGGAGCTGCTGTGGCAGCGGAATGGATTGTTGGAAAAACAGGTGTTTTCTCTATGAAAGATGTGTTGAATATTAGCTAAAGCTGTAATTACAGTTCTTAGTAAAATTAATGATTAAAAAAATACGATTATGACATTAATGCAATGGTTTATATTTTTCATGATTATTCAGGTAATTCATGGATTGGGCACTTGGAAATTATACCAAAAAGCAGACAGACAAGCTTGGGAAGCTTTTGTTCCTGTTTATAATGCCGTCGTGTTGATGAAAATCATCAATCGTTCGCCGTGGTGGACTATTTTATTATTTTTACCCATTGTAAACATCATCATGTTTATTGTGGTTTGGGTAGAAACTGCTAGAAGTTTTGGCAGAAACCAATACATCGATACGTTTTTAGCTATTGCAACTTTAGGTTTCTATAACTACTATTTGAATTATTTTGCAGATGTCACTTATATTGAAAATAGAAGTTTACAACCTAAATCAAGCTCTGGCGAGTGGACCAGTTCTATTTTGTTTGCCGTGGTAGCGGCCACTATTGTGCATACGTATTTTATTCAACCTTATACCATCCCGAGTTCATCACTTGAAAAGTCGTTATTGGTGGGCGATTTTCTATTCGTCAGCAAATTTCATTATGGTGCCAGAGTGCCCATGACCACAGTTGCTGCGCCTATGGTGCATGACACCATTCCTGTTTTAAATAAAAAATCGTATTTATTCAATGACGATTTTTCAAAACGGAATACGGCTTGGCAAAACAAACTTCAGTTACCCTATTTAAGAATTCCAGGGTTTGAAAAAATTAAAAGAAACGAGATTGTAGTGTTCAACCAACCTGCCGACACGCTGTTGGATATGAATAATTTCCGCCCCGATAGAAATTATTACAAACCCATCGACAAAAAAACCAACTTAGTAAAACGTTGTGTGGCTATAGCTGGAGACTCTTTGGAAGTACGTAATGGCTACGTGTATATCAATGGAAAAAAGAATGAATTGCCAGATAGAGCGCATTTGCAATTCTCATACATGGTAAAAACCAAAGGGAGCACATTTAACAATTTACAATTGGCAAATAGGTATGATATTACCGATTTTCCCCAATATAGCCAAGATTTATCGGCCGCTTATTTTCCAGCAATTAGTGATGAGGCCTTGGCAAAATTCAAAAACCACCCGAATGTTGCCAGCATTACCAAAAACATACAAAAGGAAGGAATAGCTGACACCAGCCTTTTTCCTCAAGATCCTGAATACAAATGGAACAATGATTTCTTTGGGCCACTTTACATTCCTGAAGCAGGAAAAACCATTGCTATTAATTTGAAAGTCCTCCCATTATACAGACGTGTAATTTCAGAATACGAAGGCAATAAAGTCACTACACAAGGCAACCAAGTTTTAATAAATGGCGAAGTGGCTACCCAATACACCTTTAAGCAAAATTACTATTGGATGATGGGTGATAACCGTCATAACTCTTTAGACGCCCGTGCTTGGGGTTTTGTACCTTTCAATCACGTGGTTGGAAAACCTGTGTTTATCTGGATGAGTTGGAACACCAACGGCGAAGGATTAATCAACAAAATACGTTGGGAGCGCTTATTTACCACCGTTAATGGTACAGGAAAACCAATTTCATTTTTTATTCCGTTTTTAGTGTTACTATTTGGATGGATAGGGTTTAACAAGTGGAGAGCACGCAAGAAATAGTTTATTTGTTTTTTGTTTATCTCATGATTTAAAATGTACACTTATAGTTTTGAAAAATTAGAAGCATGGATTGAAGCCAAAAAGCTTTCAATAGATTTATACGTTTTAACCAAAAAATTTCCTTCTGAAGAAAAATTTGGATTAACTTCTCAGTTACGAAGAGCATCCGTATCTGTTTGCTCTAATATAGCTGAAGGCTCTGCAAGAAAAACCAATAAGGACAAAGCCCATTTTACAATCATGGCATTTAGCTCTGCTGTTGAAGTTCTAAATCAGATTATTATTGCTAACGAGTTAGAGTTAATTACCACTGAAGATTACAAAACTTTAAGAAAACAAATTGAAATTATAACGAATAAGTTGAATGCGCTAAGAAACCACCAAATAAACAAATAAACGCATCAACAAATGAACATCTTGTTGCACCCCACATATTTCCCAAACATTGCGCACTTTGTCGCCATAGCGCAAGCAGATAATGTAGTGTTTGAAACCAATGATAATTTTTTAAAGCAGACTTACAGAACCCGCTCGTACATTTATGCTGCCAACGGAAAATTGTTGCTGAACATTCCTGTAATCCATTCCCAAAAAAACCGTCAGAAATACAAGGATGTCAAAATTTCCAATGATTATAAGTGGCAAGACCTGCATTGGAAATCATTACTTTCAGCCTACAGAACCTCGCCTTTTTTTGAATATTATGAAGATGAGCTTCAGCCATTGTTCAACGCCAAAACTGACTATATTTTAGATTTTAATTTGAAGTGTTTCGAAGTGGTTTGTGACTGTTTGCAATTAGAATTGAATGCTTCTAAAACCGAAATATTTGAAAAAACGGTGGAAAACAAAACAGATTTTAGGTATTTGGTAAACGCCAAAAAAGAATTTCACAAACCTTTTGAAAGCTACACACAGGTTTTTGATGACAAACATGGCTTTATAAATAATTTAAGTATTTTGGATTTACTTTTTAACGAAGGCCCGAATACATTGAATTATTTGGAATCGCAAGTTTTAAAACCATTTTTAGCAAATGACAGACTTCAATAAAATATCGAATGTCAGTCTGAGCCTGTCGAAGACATTAGGAATTTCGTTTTCAAAAAGCATTTCGACTGCGCTTCATGTGACACGTTCTATTTTTTATCATAGGGTCAAAAAACAGTTATAATGCTACAAACAATTGCTCATTATAGTTGCCACATTTTTCTCCCTTTGTTAGTGGCATTGGTTTGGTATAAACCCACTTGGAAAACAGCTTTTTTAGTGATGTTTTCGGGTATGTGGATTGATTTGGACCATTTGCTCGCCAATCCTATTTTTGACCCGAATAGGTGCAGTATTGGTTTTCATCCGTTGCATTCTTATTATGCCATCCTAATTTATTTGTTTTTATTGGTTCCGAAGAAAAGCCGTTTGGTGGCCTTGGGATTGGTGATTCATATTATTGCGGATTTGGTGGATCGTGCTTTCATGTGAATATATTCACGCAAAGGCGCAAAGGAGATTGTGAAAGGAATCGCAAATGTAGATTTTGGAATTTGATAGTTTTAAAACCAGATTTATAAACAGAATAATCTTTGCGCCTTAACGACTTTGCGCGACCATTCTTTTTTACGAAAACTAAAAACCTACTCCAAACCCAAAGTGGCCATAATAGGGAAATGGTCAGAATTATGTGTGCTGAAAGTTTTAAAACCGTTGACTGCAAAAGCTTCATCAGATAAAATAAAATCGATTCTAGCGGGGAAAAATTTAAAATCGTAGGTGCGTCCAAAGCCATTTCCAGCTTCTTTAAAAGCATCGTTCAAATCGTCTTTAATGGTTCGGTACACATACGAAAACGCCGAATTATTAAAATCGCCACAAATAATCATTTTATAAGGGCATTGCTTTTTGTGCATTAAAAACAGTTCAGCCTGAAACTGCTGCATTTCAAAAGTCTTCCCTACGCGCTTCAACAAACGCTCAGAATCTTCTTTTTTGAGGTTTTCGGCCTTGGTGTCAATCCGCATGGATTCCAAATGGATGTTATAAATTCTCAGCGTATCTTTTCCTTTTACCACATCTGCAAAAATAGCATTGTTGGGCGTATCTGGAAACTCCACAGAACCTGAATTTATAATGGGATATTGTGAAAAAATAACCTGTCCGTTCGTTATTTTTTTCCCTGAAAGATTTTCATATTTATATTTAAAAAAAGAAAAATCAATATGGTTATTGGGGTGGTATTCCTGCACGCATAAAACCTGCGGTGACGTTTCTTTAATAAAATCCACTATCTTCGTTTCAACGCCCTTTTCGGGGATCCAATCATACAGATTAAAAAGCCTGACATTATAGTTCATCACTTTAAAATTATTGGGATGCTCTATCGTTTTTGAAGAAGAAAATTTATAAAGCGACCCAAAAGACAGGTAACCGATGGTTATCGCCACCAATGATAAAATCATTTGTTTTTTTAGCTTGACCAACCAATAAAAAAAGAACGCTACATTGACCAAAGTTAAAAATGGCACACCCAAACTTAAAACGGAAAGGATAGAAAATGTTTTAGGCGGCACAAATGGCAATATGTATGATAACAGTAAAAGTGTGACTGCTATGGCATTGAGCACATAAATGATTTTGTCGAAAAACCCCAGCTGTTTCATGTTTTTGTTTTAAAAGACCAATGACGGGAGACGGAAGTGTCTTCGGTCATCTGTCATCCGTCATCATTTACTTTCCTGCTCTAAATAAAAACTCCTTTTCTTCTGATGTCAAACTATCATAACCGCTTTTGCTGATTTTATCCAGAATAACATCAATTTTTTTCTGATTATTAAACTGGTCGAATTCGCCTTTCGTGTAGCCCCCAACTTTCGATTTGTTTTTATGTACAGTTTTCAATGGCCTTTTCTTTGATGGCTTGAACATACTGGCAATAGCATCCATAAAACGTTCAAAGCCTTTACCAATATCTTGACCTTTTACGTATTGAATGGCATAAAAACACCCCAAGGCCGCGCCTCCCAAATGGGCTAAATTTCCACCGGTATTGATTCCGAACAAGCCAATCACATCCAATACAACGATGGCCGCTCCGAGATACCACAATTTCAATCTGAAGGTAAAAAACTGAACCTCCTGATGTGGCATATACGCACAGATAAAAATCATCAAAGTCCTTACCGATGCCGAAGCACCCACCAAATGAGTTTTTCCAAACACACTAGGAAACAAACTGTAAGCAACCATAAATAAGAAACCGCCGCAAATGGCACCAAGAAAATACACATTCAAAGCTAATTTAGGACTGAAAATATTTAAAAAGAACCGCCCTATATAATACAACCAAAGCATATTAAAAAGAATATGCAAAAAATCATAATGTACAAAAGCGTAAGTAATGATGCCCCATGGTTGCAGGATAAAATTACCAAAATCACTTGGCAGTTCTAGCCAACTTAAACTGATACTGAATAAGGATTTTAAAACTAAACCTATAAGAAAAACGATCACATTGATGGCTATCAGCTTTTCCAGCACATTAAGCCTACCCAACTTATATTTTATGTCTTGAATTGAAATCATTAATACCAACGGTTTCTGTTAAATTGTGTTCGTTTCCAATACCACATGATGATGAAGCCTGTTAATGCACCACCAACGTGCGCCATATAGGCCGTATTGCTCGGACTGAAAAAAGATTGTCCAGTAACCCCTGAAATTAAATCCAACAAAATAATACCTGGAATAAAATACTTCGCTTTTATAGGAATAGGCAAAAAAATCATCATCAATTCAGCATTGGGATTTATCATACCAAATGCCACTAAAATCCCCATAATACAACCAGAAGCACCGACCATAGAGGCATAATAAATCTCATTAAACTGCTGACCAATGGCTGTAAAGACCTTGCCATCCTTAAACACTTCAAGAATCTGTTCGTGTGTAGCACCAAGACTTAAAGCTTGAGCTTCCATAGGGATATATTTAAAATAATAATAGCCCACTTGTAACGCAACCGCACCTAATCCAGCCGAAAAATAGACAAATAAAAATCGTTTAGAACCCAACGTTTGTTCTACGGGTGTCCCAAACATCCAAAGCGCAAACATATTAAATAAAATATGCATAAAACCGCCGTGCATAAACATATGGGTAATAATTTGCCAAGGTTTAAAAGCCTCATTTTTCGGAAAATGCATGGCAAACAAATCATAAAACATAGCACCATCGTTTCCGATTGCCAACGTAGCCACGAACATAATCACGTTTATGATTATTAAATGCTTGACCATTCCTGATATCCTAATCATCTTCTATATAAATTTTTTATCCAGTTCGTCCACACTCATTGTAATGAAAGTGCGTCTGTTTGTGGGCGACACATTGGGTTCTTTACAGGCAAAAAGTCTATTTACCAAATGCTCCTGTTCATCTTTTTCAAGGGATTGCCCTGTTTTTATGGCCAAACTCTTTGCCATCGATTTTGCCAACAAATCGGTAGCACTAAAATGGCTGTCGGGCACTTCATTCTCCACATCGCTAATCAATTGCTCCAAAATAATAGATACTTCACTCTCTGGCACACTTACGGGCACACCGGTAATTTCTACCATTTCTTTTGAAACGTTTGAAAACACAAATCCCGTATGTTCCAAATCGGTTTTTAATTGGTCAATTAAAACCAATTCCTGTGGGGTAAAATGCAGTTGTAAAGGAAACAGTAATTGTTGGCTCGACGCTTCTTTAACCGTCATATTCTGTAAAAACTCTTCATACAAAATACGTTGGTGTGCCCGATGCTGATCCAAAACCAACATCCCTGATTTTATGGTGCTTACTATGTATTTATTATGGATTTGATGGGTGGCATGCACCTGCTCAGCTTGCGTTTCATCATCAAATAATGAGGTTGCTTGCTCTTCACTTTCAAAATGCACTTCGCCAAAATCCTCTTGAAAATCGTTGCCTTTAGATTCCAACCCCACATACAAACTATCCCAACTATTGGAGGATTGTGTTTTAAAAGCGGTAGTCTGTTTTCCCGAACTCCCAGTTTCCTTAAACGGATTGAAATTTCTATCGAATTCTATTTTAGGGGTACTGCCACCGTTATCTTTATAACTGTAAGGTGTATCCAGCGTGGCATCACGTTCAAAATCCAGTACGGGCGCAATATTGAATTGTCCCAAACTGTGTTTTACCGCAGACCGCAATAAGGCATACAAAGTATGTTCATCATCAAATTTAATTTCCGTTTTTGTGGGATGGATATTGATATCGATGGTTTGTGGATTGACCGTTAAATTCAAAAAATAGCTGGGATGTGTGCCGCCTTTCAACAAGCCATCAAATGCGGATGAAATAGCATGGTTCAAATAAGCACTTTTTATAAAACGGTCGTTGACAAAAAAATACTGCTCGCCGCGTGTTTTCTTGGCGAATTCTGGTTTGCCGACAAATCCGGATATTTGAAGCACTTCAGTATCTTCATCAACAGGCACTAATTTCTCATTGGTTTTTGTTCCGAAGATATTCACGATACGCTGTCTGTAATTGCTAATAGGCACATTAAAGGTTTCGCTGCCGTTATTGAATAAATTAAATGAAATACTGGGATGTGCCAAGGCTACCCGATGAAATTCGTCAATCACATGGCGCAACTCTACGGTATTTGATTTTAAAAAATTTCGGCGTGCCGGAATATTAAAAAAGAGGTTTTTTACCGCAATAGACGTCCCTTTTGGTGTTACAATAACCTCTTGCGAGACGATGCTACTGCCTTCAATTTCAATACATGTGCCAACATCTTCATTTTCTTGTTTGGTTTTCAGTTCCACATGGGCAATAGCGGCAATGCTTGCCAAAGCCTCGCCACGAAAGCCTTTGGTGTGCAATTGAAATAAATCATCCGCAGAACGGATTTTAGAAGTGGCATGTCGCTCAAAACTCAAACGGGCATCTGTAGGGCTCATGCCTTTGCCATCGTCAATTACTTGAACTAGGGTTTTACCGGCGTCTTTTATAATCAATTTAATGGTGGAAGCTCCAGCATCGATGGCATTTTCCATGAGCTCCTTAACAACCGAAGCCGGACGTTGTACAACTTCTCCAGCGGCAATTTGGTTTGCGACGTGATCTGGTAATAGTTGTATGATGTCTGCCATAAATTAGTTTGAAAAGAAAATAGATAAATCGAAATCGATGATAAAAAGGAACACTAAAACAAGTATGACAATAATAATCAAAATACGCCTATTGGCTTCTTTATCTGGATTGTTTTTAAAATCGTCTACAGCATTGTTTATTTTTGTTTTCAAACCTTTATTCGCTCCAACAGTCGTCCTGAATTCATCAAACTTATGCTTGATTTCATACGGATTCCCCTGACCTTTATCATCAAAATGACGTGGTGTGTAGCTAAATTGTTTGTTTTTACGAGTTTTAAAAAGTCCCATGATATATGTGTTTTATATGAATCCGTTATTTGAATCTATTTTCTAACAGATACATACAAATCAATAATAATACCAAAATAAACACGAGCAACTTCATGGAAAAACCACTTTTCCGTTTTCGTTTGTTTATATCGCGATGGCTGCTCCATTTTGAAACAAAACCTTCTTTTTCAGATCTTTTATTTTCATCTGAAATATCTTGGCTTTCCTTTGAAAGCTTAGATTGATATTGAAACGTTTTGTTTTTACGTTGTTTAAACAAAGTGCCTATTTACTTAGCTTCAAAAATACTTAAAAATAGAGAGATTTAGGGAAAGGGAATGCTAAAAATTGTTAACAAAAACTACAAGTTGGGAGTTGGAAGCACTAAGATGGAAGTTAGAAACCAAGCCAACTGAATACTGTGACTGAGACTGAGAACTAACTATTTTTCCGCAATGCTGCCATTTTAATAGCAGCCACCGCAGCTTCCGTACCTTTGTTGCCATGTTTTCCGCCAGAGCGGTCTATGGATTGCTGCATGGTATTATCGGTAAGCACGCAAAAAATAACAGGTGTATCATTTAAAACATTCAGGTCTTTAATACCTTGGGTAACGCCTTCGCAAACAAAATCAAAATGCTTGGTTTCGCCTTGTATCACACAACCAATAGCAATAACGGCATCCACGTTTTGTTCCTGCATTTTTTTACTGCCGTAAATAAGCTCAAAACTACCGGGCACGTGCCAAGTGATGATGTTTTCTGAAGCCACGCCATTTTCAACTAAAGTATCGTGTGCGCCTTGAAGTAGGCCATCGGTAATGGTATCGTTCCATTCTGAAACAACAATCCCAAACCGAAAATCTTTCGCGCTTGGGATTGCAGTTTTATCATACTCTGATAAATTTTTATTTGCTGTTGCCATGTATATGGTTTAGTTATCTGCCAACACTTGTGCTTTTCCTATAAACACATCTACCGTTGCTGCTTCTGTGGAATTGGAATAATCGTCTTTAATACGTTTAAAATAAGACAGCGCTTTATCCGCTTTGCCCAACTCTAAAGCAATGGCTCCCGCTTTGTAAAGATACATAGGGGTTGTGTACTCATTATTGCGCATTTCAGCAGCTTTTTCATAATAACCCAAAGCATCTTCTGGTTGGTTCAATTGCACGAACGCATCGCCAATATTTCCTTTTGCCAAAGGTGCCAACACCTCATCATCACTTTCAAAATCACTTAAATACTCAACGGCATTTTTGTAATCTTTCAATCTTAAATAAGCCGTCCCAGCATAATAGGTTGCTAAATTGGCCGCTGGAGTACCTTTATATTCTTCAATAATATCCAACATGCCAAATTTCCCTTCGCCACCGTTTAAAGCTAAATTGTACAACGAATCGTTTTCAACACCATTTACCGCTTCATCAAAATATTTTTGAGCTTGGAACATCTCGTTCATCGCTTCCAACTGCTTTGGTTTTGCTATAAATTCTTTATATCCTAAATAGCCCAAAACAACGGCCGCAACCAAACCAATGATTACAAAAATGTATTTTTGGTTCTTTTCAACAAACAATTCTGTTTTTGAAGCCGTTTCATCAAGGGTATTAAAAACCTCAGCCGTAGTAGAGCCTTCCTCTATATCGTGTTCTTTTTCTACTTTCGTTTTAGGTTTGTGACCTCGCTTATTATAAGTTGCCATATATTTTGTGTTAATGCGGGGCAAAAATATAATTTTCTTCTTAACTAAAAGCCTATTTATTTGATATTTTTCAATAATTTGCACATCCTTTTGCAGTATTCACTTCCCAAACACCGTTTAAGATTTCATTTTTATGATTTTAAAATCCCTTTCGCTACTTAACTATAAGAATTTTGATAGCAAATCATTCGCCTTCAACGATAAAATAAATTGTATTGTTGGCAACAATGGCATAGGCAAAACCAATGTGCTGGATGCTATTTATCATCTGTCTTTCGGAAAAAGCTATTTTAATCCCATAGCGACGCAAAACATTAAACATGATGAAGATTTTTTTGTGGTGAATGGCGATTACATTAAAAGCGACACGCCCGAAAAAGTAATTGTGAGCTTAAAGCGCGGACAAAAAAAGGTCATAAAACGAAACGGAAAACCTTATGAAAAGTTTAGCGAACACATCGGTTTTTTACCTTTGGTGATTATTTCGCCCGCCGATAGGGATTTGATTATTGAAGGCAGCGACACCCGCCGAAAATTTATTGATAGCGTGATTTCGCAAAGCGACAAAACTTATCTGGAACATTTGATACGCTACAACAAAGTATTGGCACAGCGCAATGCCCTTTTAAAATATTTTGCTTTAAACCATACCTTTAATAAAGACACTTTAGACATTTACAACAATCAACTAGATGACTATGGCACAACCGTTTTTGAAAAACGCCGTGCCTTTTTAGAAACCTTTATCCCTATTTTCAAATTGCGTTATGAATCTATCAGCAACGGAAAAGACGCTGTGGATTTGGTTTATGAAAGCCATTTGTTTGAAGACTCTTTAAATAATTTGCTAAAAAACGCCATCAATAAAGACAAAGCCCTGCAATACACGAGCGTAGGCACCCATAAAGACGATTTGCATTTTAATATTGACACCCATCCCATCAAGAAATTTGGAAGTCAAGGGCAACAAAAATCATTTTTAATCGCTTTAAAATTGGCACAATTTGATTTTATAAAGGCACAAAGCCACGTGAACCCTATTTTATTGTTAGATGATATTTTTGACAAATTGGACGAACAGCGCGTGTCACAAATCATCAAATTGGTGGATGATGAAAATTTTGGACAAATTTTTATTAGTGATACCCATGCAGAACGCACTGAAAATGCCGTGAAAAAAGTGCATCAGTCTTATGAGATTTTTAAACTGTAAGTATTTTGATAAATCTTGAAAAACATTACAACACACTTTATGAAGCATCTATTAAAAAAATTTTAGATGATGATTATGACATTGATGACATGATAAATGCATCTTCAGATAATCGGTTCGGAATTACATTGCTTATCAGGCCGCCTCTCGAAATAAAAAACAACATTCAAACATTCATCAATCAGCTTAAAACCGTAGCACCCAATCAATATTATTATGATAATTCTGATATCCATATTACGGTTATGTCAATCATCTCATGCTATAACGGTTTTCAATTAAAAAACATCGAGCTATCAGAATACATAAAAACCATTAAGAAAAGTTTGATGGACAATGCTAATATTGAAATCACACTTAAAGGCATTACCGCTTCGCCTTCTTGTATCATGGTTCAAGGTTTTATAAATAATGAATCTTTAAATTTGATACGAAACAATTTAAGGGAACATTTCAAAAACACGAACTTGCAGCAAAGCATTGACCAACGTTACACCATACAAACCGCTCATACAACCGTGGTTCGTTTTAGAGAAAAACTGATTGATAAGTCAAAATTTCTAAAAATAATCAATGAGTTTAAGAATTATGAATTTGGCACTTTTAAAGCTGATACCATAGAATTAGTATATAATGACTGGTACCAAAAAGAAGCGCATGTAAAAAAGCTGTTTGAATTCAGTATATAAAATACTCCCCCAAAAAAAACCAATTAGTTTGCCACTTGACTTTGTAAAAAATTTCAACTACCTTCGTTTAACGTCGGATATAAAACATTAAAACGATTTCAT
>TARA_R110002049_G_scaffold309155_1_pt1 | contig 34082 bp, 32 predicted proteins | sample TARA_R110002049 | Tara Oceans TARA_R110002049 (sample SAMEA4396941) | marine metagenome | biome: Polar Biome; feature: [SRF] surface water layer (ENVO:00010504); material: water (ENVO:00002006), including particulate matter (ENVO:01000060) such as... | depth 5 m
ATCCACATTGGCGCTCACGTCCGTAGGACAGGAAATGGTCGGTGGGGTTGTATCTTCACTAGTAGTTATTTCAAAACTTTTTGTAATTGAACATTCACTATCGGTATCAGTTACTGTTACCGTATAAGTGCCAGCTACTAGGTTTGATATATCTTGTGTGTCAGTATCAGGGTTTTGCGAGCCATTATTATCCCAATCATAAGAATAATTACCTGAGCCCATGGTTACAGAAATATCAATAGCACCATCATTTCCACTTGAGCAGGAAACATCGGTAATGTTTTCTGTAGTGATGTTGATGTTGCTATATACTGTTACTTTTATGGGTACTCTATTTGGGCTAATACAAGAATTGGAAAGACCTTCAGCAACATAATACGTTGTTTCTCCTGAAGTACTGGTTGAAGGTACTATAGAACTTTGTGCACTTGTAGATGGGTTATTATCTGTATAATAATATAAAGTAAATGCTGATGGCGAAATAGGTGAATCACTAGGTATAGCTGTTAATGGACTTGCGGTTTCATTTAAACAATAGCTAATGTCTTGGACGGTTGGAACTGAACTAACGTTTGATACATTTATTGTGAATTGGTAATAACATAATGTTGCTCCAGGGGGAATTGCATAGTAAGAGGAAGTCCCCAATGTTGGAGGAAAAGGATTTGAAGCATTGTATTGAACAGAAGATCCCGTTAATGGATATTCGTTATAATATTTTGATCCAGGAGGAAAAGCTTCTTTAACCTGAGAAGTTTGAATTGGTGTTGAACCAATATTACAAAAGTAAAAATCTCGTATTGAAGTATAATTGCCACAATTAGTATTTACATAATCTTCAGCATCAATGGCGATAACATTAGGAGTTGGTATGGGTTCTCCAATACAGTTGCCTGTTGTTTCATAACCTTGAATGATTTGCTGGTCAAAAGAAACGTTTGAAGTAGCCCCAGTACCACTAATAGAACCACCCAGTGCGATTGTAGAATCGCAAGAAGTATTAACTAAAAGGGAGCAATCTGTGGTAGCCGTTAAAGTAAAGCTAATATCTGCTAATACAGCATCCGGGTTACCTGAAGGTAATGTGCCTAAATTCCATACAATAGATCCGGTTGCACCCATATTTGGATCGTAATAAGGTACATTGGTAGTTGAAAATGGTGAAAATGTATGGTACTGAATACTTAAATCCTTGTAAGTTGACGTATATGGAATAGGAATTGTTATAACAGTATTACTAGTGGCTTCTGTTCCTTTGTTTTTTATTTCCAATATATAATCTGCAGATTCACCTGGTAATAGCGTTAGGGTACTAGGGTTTGGATTGCCGTTAACAGAAGTTGTTGTTAAAACACCCTCGGTTATAGGGACATAGGCATTTACAGAAAATGTGATGTTAAATATGTTATAAGTATCAATCGTAGAACCATATTGGAATCTTGTAGAAGTTTGGTTGTTGCCAATAATACTGTTATTTGTATTATTTATATTGAACATACTAATATCCAAACCAGTATTGTTTAGAAGATTAGGGACCTTGTTATTATTCCCGGTAACTATAGATGAATTAAAAAAGTTACCTGAGGTATTTCCAGAATGGCTAAGAGGTATCCAGGCGTTATTTGCAGCATTTCTGATATTGAAATAATCACCACCATAATAATTATCTCCTTCTCCAGCCATAATACCTAGTTTGACGTTAACATTACCACTTTGTACGGAGTTAAAACCAGAAATTGGTAATTCAAAATTTGCAGTTACGCTATTGTTTACAAAGGCGTGTCCATCAAAAACTGTAATATCTCTCCAGTTCATTTTGGAATTTTCATAAACCACTACCATTCCCCACCCTCCAAAAAAGCCAATATCACCACCGTTACCTTCAAGTAAGGCAATATCTGCAACATAGTAATTTCCTAAGCCATGATTTATTACGTACTCTGTAACATCTTTATAGGCAGAGTACATATCATTGTCTACCCCAGAAGGATAATAAATATCGTTTGTATCGGCAGTTAGGTTGGTGTATCCAGACGCAGTAGGGCCTTTTAAGGAGATTTGGCGTTTATTTAATTCTTTGCCTTGCAGTGCATAAGCATGATTTCTAGTATCGTTTTCATCTTCATTACTATCTTCATCTCTTTGAAAAGCTCTAACAGTTAGTTGGTTGCTTCCCGAGCCAAAAGTTATTGCGTCAAAATAAACAATAACACTATCGTTATTTGGTGAATTGTATTCAATGTTTTGGTTACTTATTACGGTCCAATTAGAGCCACCATTTGTTGAATATCTTACTTGGTAATTATTATCGTTCAAACATTCAAAAATAATCGTTGAACCAGAACCTGAAGGTGTAAAAGTATATCTTGGATAGTAATTTTTATTGCTACCCCTTCTTGTTACAGTCATGGTATAATTAGTTCCAAAATAGTTTTCGTTGTGTCCGGTACTGTGTGTTATTACTCCAAACGTATTTTCAGAACCAGCTCTACCTGTCCAATACAGGCCTGCATATATGATATTCGAACAATCTGGATTGGCACCGTTTTCGTTTGAAAGCTTTAGCTCGGCCATTGAGGAGTTTAAAGTATTTGGATCTCCATCAACATCCACATATATCATGTCCTTGGAACCATTATGGGTATTGTCACCATAATTAACCAATGTTAAGTTGGTGTTTCCCATCATGGTAAAATCACCTTTAACATTATAGATGGTCTTGCTTGGCGTATATTCCGATGCCCTGGCAGTAAAAGGAACCCTAACTTGGGCAAAACCCTTAAGACCAAATATTACTATAAAAAGTGTAACCAATAATATTGGTTTTATAGAGGTCTTTAATTTGATAGCGTATAGTTTGCTCATTTCTTAATTAGTTTTAATTAGACTAACCGTATTGTTATTATGATGGGTTAACTTGTTCGAAATAAATGTTTATTTCTGGATTTGCGTTTTTAATAAAAGCGCGTATTTGATTTTCAGTACATTTAAAATAACACATGATGTATATGTGTTTTAAGTTATTGAAACCATTTATACTTGAAACATCTAAATAATTATTTAAATCAGATAAATCATTCAATTGAATCTTAAGTATTTGAACACTATCGAATAAAGGATTTTCTGTTTTTAATATATTAAAGGAATTAGCATCAGATGTCGTTAGGGACACTGGCTTATTAGGCCCAGTAACTTTAATGATACTATTGTTTTTAATATAAATAGTAGGTTTTAGGCTATATAATAATTGGTATGGGATGATATTGTCATCATCATCATCATTACCGTCGTTATCATTTGTGTTTTTTGATGTTGTTGAGCCATGAATCCCAGATTCACTTTTTAATTCGAATATTTTATTATCCTGTGCATGAATCTGTTGTATTGAAACAAGTAATAAACATGTTATCAAGAAAATGTAATGTGTTAAGTGAGCTTTGTTTTTCATGTGTAATAATATTTACATCAACAATTTATGGTATAGACATTTGTAGCGATTAATGGCCTCAAAGTGACATTAAAAGTTACCGTTAATAAATAAAAGCGTTATCGAAAAAAAATGAGGGAAAAGAGTTGAGCTATATAGCTCGGTATGTACAATTAGATTTGGGGTCATAATTTTTATGTATTAAGTAGGTACAACAAAAAAACGTATATGCTTGTGTTTTATCAAATAAAAATGTCAAATCACATATAAATCCGACTAATTGATTATCATTTGTTTTTCGCCGATATAATGTTTCATTTCAGCGAAATATTATTTTTTGTATTTAATTGGTTTTATGCTGTTTGCATTTTATATTTATATATTTCTTATTACTTATAAGAAAAGCACCAATTAAAGAAGCAAATAAAATGATTTTTATCGATAAAAACAACATTTAAACGATAAAAATTGCGTTTAATCGAATTTATGAAAAAAATAATTATAGTGAGGCATGCCAAATCATCATGGGGATATAATGTGATTGATCATGAAAGGCCTTTAAGCGGCAGAGGTAAAAATGATGCAGAACAGGTGTCTAGGTATCTAATTAGCTATAACTTAAGCCCAGAGTTGATTCTGTCTAGTGATGCTGTGAGAGCTAAGACTACTGCTGAGATATTTATGGAGAACCTTAAATTTAATGGTAAAATAATACAACTGAATCATGATTTATATGATTTTGCAGGACATAATCTTTTAAGAATCATTAAAGATTGTAATGATTCTATCCATACGCTTATGGTTTTTGGGCACAACTACGCCATTACAGCTTTTGTAAATACATATGGTAATAAACCTATCGATAATGTACCTACATCTGGAGTTGTCGTAATTGAATTTGATATGGCAACTTGGAAAAATTTAAAGCCCGGAAATACAACTTTAACGGTTTTTCCAAGAGATTTAGGGCATTAAAATTAGTTGGCACTACTATGTGAAATAGACAGGATTTAATAGTTAAAGTTATCTTTCATACGTTAGGTTATAAAACGCATTAAAAATCTAATACTCTTCTTATTTAAGTTATTGATGTTGCTTCAATATGATTTAATCTAAAATTAATTGAAATATGGGAGTTACAAGGGTTTTCTTTTAGGTTTAAATAGAATATATTTGTTGAAAACTATAACGGAAAGAGTACATGGTTAAAGTTGAAAAACAAGAAAATAGTTATATAAACAGAGAGGTAAGTTGGTTACAATTTAATGCAAGGGTTTTGCAGGAAGCTAAAGATGTATCTGTTCCATTGATTGAGCGTCTTAGGTTTTTAGGGATTTTCTCAAATAATCTGGATGAATTTTTTAAAGTAAGGTATGCCACTGTCAAGCGTATTGTAGAAGCCGGTAAAGCTGGTAAAAATGAATTGGGAGGCATTAAGGCTGCTGAGTTGTTAGAAATCATTACTCAAATTGTTATCAAGCAACAAAGTGATAGTTTAGAGATTTTGGATGCTATTAAAGTTAGTTTGGAAAAAGAAAATATCTTTATAATTGATGAAACCCAAATACAAGACTCCCAAAAAGCTTACATAAAAAAATACTTTATTAAAACAGTGAGTCCGGCTTTGGTAACCATTATTTTGAGCGATCAAGTTCAACTGCCAAATTTAAAAGATACAGCGGCTTATCTGGCCGTAAGGATGGTTTTACAAAATGAAAACAAACAATTTGCTTTAATCGAGATTCCTAAAACCATAAACAGGTTTGTTGAATTACCAAAAAAAGATAATAAGAGTTACATCATCATGATTGATGATTTGTTGCGTTATTGCCTGAACGACATTTTCAATATTTTTGATTATAAAAATGCTTCGGCCCATATGATAAAAATAACCCGCGATGGGGAGCTTGATTTTGAAAGCGATTTAAGCAAAAGTTTTATTGATAAAATTTCAGATAGTGTTAAGCATAGAGAGGTTGGCGATCCTGTACGTTTTGTATATGATAAAACCATTCATAATGAAACTTTGGAATATTTAATGACCAAAATGGGCATTGAGACCACAGATAGTATCATTCCCGGAGGTCGCTATCATAACAGGCGTGATTATATGAACTTCCCCAGTTCTGGAAGAAAAGATCTCCTGTATGATAAAATTGAACCACTTGCCGTAAAAGGTTTGAGTTTAGAAGGTAGTATTTTTGAAAAAATAGCCCAAAAGGATTTTTTACTGTATGCGCCTTACCACACGTTTTCATACATCGTTAAGTTTTTAAGAGAAGCCGCTTTAGATCCTAAAGTTACTACCATTCGAATCACGATTTACCGACTTGCAGAAATTTCAGACATTGCTAGTTCTTTAATCAATGCTGCTATAAATGGTAAGTCTGTAACCGTTTCCATAGAGCTTAGGGCGCGTTTTGATGAGCAAGCAAACATCAATTACGCCCAACAGATGGAAGAGGAAGGCATTAATTTGATTTTTGGAGTGCAGGGGTTGAAAGTTCATAGTAAAATGTGCGTTATTGAAAGGGAAGAGGACAAAAAGATCAAGCGCTACGGGTTTGTTAGTACTGGAAACTTTAATGAATCTACAGCAAAGATATATACAGATTACACCTTGTTTACCTCAAACCAAAGTCTGTTAAAAGACTTTATAAAACTTTTTGGATTTTTCGAAACCAACTATAAGATTTATAAATACAAACACCTTATAACATCACCACACTACACCAAAAAAGCTATATTTAAACTCATAGACAATGAAATTGCCAATGTTAAAAACGGGAAAGAGGGCTATATTAGGCTTAAAATGAACAGTATTTCCAGTTATGTAATGGTAGATAAACTTTATGAAGCTAGTAATGCTGGAGTAAAAATACAAATGATCGTGAGAGGTATTTGTTGTTTGGTGCCCGGTGTAAAAGGCATGAGCGAAAATATTGAGGTAATCAGTATTATTGATAAATTTTTAGAGCATACAAGAGTATATATTTTTGGCAACGATAATGAGCCAAAAATTTATATTTCATCGGCAGATTGGATGACAAGAAATATTGATAATAGAGTAGAGGTAAGTTGTCCAATTTATGATGAACCCATTAAAAATGAAATCATCGATACCTTTAATATTTGTTGGAGCGATAATGTAAAGGCCCGAAAACTGGATGGATCACAAATGAATAAATACCGCACCAATCATAACAAAAAAATAAGGTCACAAATTGCAACCTATGATTATTATTTGAAAAAACTATAGAAAGAGAATATGCTATCAATAAAAAAATATGCTGCTATAGATATTGGATCCAATGCCGTAAGACTATTGATTTCCAATATTATTGAGCAAAAGGGAAAACCGGTTCAATTTAAAAAAAATTCGTTGGTTCGTGTACCTATTCGTTTGGGGGCCGATGTATTTATAAAGAACAGAATATCCAAAGAAAACACCCAACGTATGTTGGATACCATGTTGGCATTTAAACTCATCATGAAATCTCATAAAGTGGTAAAGTATAAAGCCTGTGCCACTTCTGCGATGCGGGAATCTGAAAACGGTAAAAAAGTGGTAGATTCAATTTTAAAGCAGTCGGGCATTAAGATTGATATTATTGGGGGTGAAGAAGAAGCTGCCATTATTGCAGCAACCGATTTGAATAAATACATTGATAACAGCAAAACTTATTTGTATGTGGATGTTGGTGGTGGTAGCACAGAGTTTACAGTAATAGACCAAGGCAACCAAGTCGCTTCAAGATCCTTTAAAATAGGTACGGTAAGGTTGCTTAACGATATGGTTATGAAAGAGGCGTGGCAAGAACTGGAAGCATGGATTAAAACCCACGTTAAAAACTATGATAAAATTGACGTTATAGGTTCTGGAGGAAACATCAATAAAATATTTAAAGTTTCAGGAAAATCTATGGGAAAACCTTTATCCTATTTTTATATGACGTCTTATTTTAATATGCTCCAAACTTATTCGTATGAAGAAAGGATCACCGAATTGGATTTGAATCAAGATAGGGCAGATGTTATTATTCCTGCTATGCGAATTTATCTTTCCTCTATGAAATGGAGCGGTGCTAAAAATATATACGTTCCTAAAATTGGGTTGGCAGATGGTATTATTAAAAGTATTTATTACGATACCGTTTCTAGCAATACACAGTAAAATTTTGCACTTTGCCTTTAAAATAACTGTTTTTTGATTTTATAATATATATTCGTTTCATAATAATTTGACGATTAAACCCAAACCTATTTATTGTTGATTCAGATTTTAAAACTTTTAATTTGAATTACAAATGGCTTATTAAAAACAAAACTTATGAAGAATATATTACTTTTAGTTGTATTGCTTGTGATATCTGCTCAAGGATTTTCACAAGGTGCAAAGTATGGTGTTAGAGGTGGTTATAATATATCCAATCTTGATTTTGATGGAACGCCCATTATGACCAATGAACACAGAAATAGTATGTATATTGGTTTTTTGGCGGATTATAGTTTTTCAAAAAGTGTATCTGTTCAGCCAGAGATTCAGTTTTCTGCTGAAGGTGCCAAAGACGAATCCATTCAATTAGATTACATACAAGCCCCCATTTTATTGAAACTAAGGTTGAGTGACAAAATATATTTAGGAGCAGGACCACAAGTGGGAATAAAAATTCCTAAAGTAGATGATGATCTCAGGAATATGGCATATTCTGGTGTTGGTGCTATAGAGTACAAATTAAATTATGCCTTGTTTGTAGATGCTAGATATACCTATGGATTTTCAAATATTTTTGATGAAGATTTAGGCGTTTCCGCTAAAAACACTAACATTCAAATAGGGATAGGTTATAAGTTCTAACCGTGTATTGTTTCTTTTGTTCCAAGGTTGCTCATAATTTCCGCTTCATATTCAAGAAGTTGTTGCCATTTGGTATCCACTTCCTTTTTGTTTCCGTATTGTCGCGCAAAACCTAAAAACATGGTATAATGATTGGCTTCACTTACCATTAAATTTCTGTAAAATGCAGCAAGTTCTTTGTCTTCCAGTTCTTCTGAAAGCAACCGGAAACGCTCACAACTTCTGGCTTCTATCAAAGCGGCATACAATAAACGATTTACCAATTGCGTAGTTCTGCTGCCACCTTTTGGGAAGAATTTCAGGAGTTCAATCACATAATCATCACGTCTGTCACGGCCTAGTGTCCAACCACGCTCAATGATTTTGTCATGTACCATTTTAAAATGACTGATTTCTTCCTTTACCAATGCCACCATTTCTTGAACCAAATCGGTATATTCCGGAAAACTCACAATTAAAGAAATAGCGGTGCTGGTTGCTTTTTGCTCACAAAAAGCATGATCGGTAAGTATTTCTTCTATGTTTTTTTCTACAATATTAACCCAACGTGGGTCAGTAGGTAATTTAAGTCCTAACATTTGCCATATTTATTTGCAAATTTAACGAGAATTTAAATTAAAAGCAGTTTACTATTTGTTATTTTTGGCATTAACTAATCAATCGATTTAGCCATTGTGATTTTAGCATTGCTTAAAACTCAATTTTTATTACGTATTGAATGCGTATCAAAATGTATTAAGAATAAAATAGAATATGTCATTTACGGATGTTTGTGAAGACCTTAAAAAGGCTGTTGAATATAATTTTAGTAATGAAGTAGTAATCTGGTTAAAAGAAAGAATACATCATATTATTGAAGAAAAATCTACTAAAGACCTGTTTTTGACTTATAGCTTATTGGCTTCTAAGGTTAATGGTAATGATGAATTGTTGTTACCTAAAAAGGGATCAAATGTGTTTACATATTTAGAAAACCATAAGGCAATGCCATTACAAGTTAGTAGAGTGTATTTGCTGGTTAAGGTTCTAGAAGCAGATACTACTTATTTTACGCCCAAAGTTTCAAATATTATACAAGTAGCAGATACTAAAGAGTTAGAGACTTTTCTAAAGTATTTGATTTTATTGCCAAACCCAGAGGATTACACCAGTACTGCTGTAGATGCATTAAGGACAAATATTGTAACTGTTTTTGATGCTATTGCACTAAACAATCCTTATCCTACTCAGTATTTTAACGATCAGCAATGGAACCAAATGTATCTTAAGACTGCTTTTATGGAACGGGATATAAGTATGATTATGGATATTGATGATAGGGCAAATAAAGAACTTGCTAGAATTATTTCAGATTATGCACATGAAAGATGGGCCGCTTCAAGGGAAATTGAGCCCTATTTTTGGAGGCCTGTTAGTAAATTTTTAGATAGTACTTTATTGAAAGATATGGAAAAACTATTTAAAAGTTCAAATAAGAAAGAAAATATGGCAGCAGGCTTATGCTGTTCAAATTCAAAATTTGATGACGCAAAAAAGTTGCTTGATGAATATCCTATCATAAAACAAAAGATAGCCCAAAATTTAATAAACTGGAAGCATATAAAGTAAAAAGAATAATGGAAGATAAATTAATGATAATTGACCCCCATGTACACATGACCTCAAGAACAACTGATGATTATGAGGCTATGGCAGCAGCAGGAATAGTAGCTATTATAGAACCCTCATTTTGGTTAGGCCAGCCTAGAACTCAAGTGGGGTCTTTTCAAGATTATTATAGTAGTTTAGTGGGATGGGAACCTTTTAGAGCCAGTCAATTTGGAATAAAACATTACTGTACTATAGGTTTAAATTCAAAAGAAGCTAATAATGAAGCTTTGGCAGAACAAGTGATAGAATTATTGCCATTGTATTTGCATAAAGAGAATGTAGTTGCTATTGGAGAAATAGGCTATGATGACCAAACAGCCGCTGAGGATAAGTATTTTAGAATGCAGTTGGATATGGCAAAAGAACTAGGTATGACCGTTCAAGTCCATACACCACATAGAGATAAAAAAGCGGGGACTATTAAAAGCATGGAAGTTTGCTTGGAACACGGGTTAGATCCTTCAAACGTGATTATTGACCATAATAATGAGGAAACAGTAAAAGCGGTGCTTGATCGTGGGTTTATTGCAGCTTTCACAATATACCCTAAAACAAAAATGGGCAATGATCGTATGGTTGAAGTGGTTAGAAAATATGGAAGTGACAATATTATAGTTGATAGTTCTGCAGACTGGGGGGTTAGTGACCCGTTAGCAGTGCCAAAAACAGCATCATTAATGCTTAAAAAAGGAATTTCTAAAGAAGATGTTATAAAAACATGCTATCAAAATGCTTTGGATGCTTTTGGTAAAAACGGAAATATGAAAGAGGAACACTGGTTAAACGATTCTAATATAGATCAAAGAAAATTATTTAACGACAATAGTGTGTTAAGAGGCCAAGCGCCTAAGGTTAATGGGGATGAAATCGTCTAAAAAAGCATCCGTTTTAAGGGGCTGTTTAATATTGATGCGCCCTGCAAATTTACCCACAGCGGCCGCAGATATCATTGCAGGTGCTGCTATTGTTGGCGTATTTTCAAAATTCAATTCGGCGTTTTATCAGTCTGAATTAATAGTGGATTTCAGTCTATTAATTTTAGCCTCTATATTTTTGTATGCAGGAGGCGTTGTTTTAAACGATGTTTTTGATGTTAATATTGATGCCAAAGAACGACCAGAGCGCCCCATACCAAGTGGCGTGGTCTCATTAAAAACAGCATCGGTTTTAGGGGCTGTTTTATTATTGCTGGGCGTGGTCATGTCGTTTTATTGCAATGTATATGCTGGTGGTGTATCGTTGATTATTGCGGGAGCTATTTTATTATATGATGCCCTTGCCAAACACCATTCGTTTTTTGGACCTTTAGTTATGGGATCTTGTAGAGGCTTTAACCTGCTATTGGGTATGTGTGCTATAGCAATGCCAAGCCCTTCGTTGCTTATTTATATGCTAATTCCTGTTATATATATAGCAGCCGTAACCTTGATAAGTAGAGGTGAAGTACATGGAAATAACAAGAGAAACATTGTTTTTTCAGGAGTTTTGTATTCCATAGTCATAATCTGTATTCTTCTTTTTATGTCAAAAACATCCTTTAATTTATTGCAAACATTACCGTTTTTATTGTTATTTATGGTAGCCATATTCAAACCACTTGTAAAAGCTTTTCGAATAAACTCTCCAGATAACATAAAAAAAGCGGTAAAAGCCGGAGTGCTTTCATTGGTTATCATGGATGCTACCATAGCGGTTAGTATTTCAAATTATTGGTGGGTTGGATTGGTTATACTTTTGTTGTTACCATTATCTCTATTTTTATCAAAACAATTTTCAGTAACATAATTATTTTTAAATGCAAATTCCCAAGTCAATCGAGCAATCTTTTAAAGTTAGCTATAACTATAAACTACATTTTACAAAGAATCTATTTGATGTGAGTAACAGGTTGTTTTTTGATGTTTTAAAAAACTATTCAGACACCAAACCAGTAAAACTACTTTTTGTATTGGATGGAGGTGTTGTTAAGGCACATCCTAATTTACAAAAACAAATAGAAGCATATTCTCATAAATATAATAATATATTAGAGTTAAGGGCTAGCGTGGTCATAACAGGAGGTGAAGATTCTAAAATTGATTCAGAGAATTTAGATAACGTATTGCAAGCCATAAACGATTTTAATATTTGCAGACATTCTTTTGTTGTTGCTGTTGGTGGTGGTGCTATTATAGATATGGTGGGCTATGCTGCTGCCATTGCGCATAGAGGTGTTAAATTAATTAGGGTGCCTACAACCGTACTGTCGCAAAATGATTCTGCTGTTGGTGTTAAGAACAGTATAAATTACTTTGGAAAGAAAAACTTTTTAGGCACATTTGCCCCTCCATATGCCATAATAAATGACGAAAAATTTCTTAAAACCTTAGAGCAAAGAGATTGGATTTCTGGTATTTCTGAGGCTATTAAGGTGGCTTTAATTAATGATAAGGCTTTTTTTAAAGACATAGCAGAGTCTGCAAATAAACTTAAAAATAGAGATGCAGAAAGCATGCAATATCTCATTTTTAAATGTGCCCAATTACACATGGAGCATATAGCACAAGGTGGTGATCCTTTTGAAAGTGGCTCTTCAAGGCCATTGGATTTTGGCCATTGGGCAGCTCATAAATTAGAGCATATGACGCAGTATAGTCTAAGGCATGGTGAAGCTGTTGCTATTGGAATGGTCATAGATTTAACTTATGCTAAGTTAATCGGGCTTATAAGTCAAGACACATTAAATTCGATAATTAACGTTATTGAAGCTATAGGATTCAACTTAAAATTACCAATTAAACAAGGAGACATAAGCACTCTAATACATGGTATAGAAGAATTTAGAGAACATTTAGGAGGCGAGCTTACCATTACACTTATTTCTGAAATTGGAAAAAAACATGATGTCCATGAAATTGATTTTTATAAGATGGAGATTGCAATAACATCATTATTATAATATATCAATATGCTAATTAACAACACATATCATGTAACATATTGTTCAAATATCCATCCAGGTAAAGATTGGGAAACCACATTTGAAAACTTAAAAACACATGTTCCCAAAATTAAAAATGAAATTTCAAAAAATACCCCTTTTGGTATTGGTTTACGCTTGTCTAATAAGGCTAGTGAAGAATTGCAGATAGATGATAATTTGTTGGATTTTAAAACATGGCTGTCAGATAACGATTGTTATGTTTTTACCATGAATGGGTTTCCTTATGGAAGCTTTCACAATACCATTGTAAAAGATCAGGTACATAGCCCAGATTGGACAACAAAAGAACGCCTCGTATATACAAAAAGACTGTTTGATCAACTTCAATTATTGCTTCCTGAAGGCGTTTCAGGAGGCATTTCTACATCGCCTATAAGTTATAAACATTGGTTTAAATCAGATGAAAGTATTACAAACGCATTTACAAAAGGTGCAGAACATTTGTCTGAAATCGCTATTCAGCTTTATGATATAGAGCAGCATTCTGGCAAGTATATGCATTTAGATATAGAGCCTGAACCAGATGGGCTGATTGAAAACACAAAAGAATTTTTAGATTTTTATAATGATTATTTAATACCAGTAGCGGAATCTATTTTAACATTAAAACTTAAACTAGACAAAGCAGAGGCAGCGCATATCATCAAAAGATATATAACACTTTGTTATGACGTTTGCCATTTTTCATTGGCTTTTGAAGATCCCAAATATACTTTTGAAGCTACCAAAAAAGAAGGTATTACAGTTGGCAAAATTCAAGTAAGTGCAGCACTTAAAATTTTATTTGAAAAGGGGCAAGAAAAAGATATATGGAATTCATTAGAACGGTTTGATGAATCGACCTATCTGCACCAGGTTACCGAAAAAACAGATGGAAAAGTGACTGTTTACAATGATTTGCCTGTTGTTTTACGTGAAAAAAAATCGCATAAAGAGTTAAGGGCCCATTTTCATGTGCCTATTTTTTTAGAAAAATTTGATAACCTGTATTCTACACAAGATCAGATTTTAAAAACCTTAGAGTATCTAAAAACAGATGTGGTTTCAACACATTTGGAGGTAGAAACATACACTTGGGATGTGCTTCCGCAAACTCTAAAGCAAGATATTGCTCAATCTATTTTAAGGGAATTAAAATGGCTAAAGGATAAATTAAAATGAAAAAAACAGTCGTTATTAATGTTGTAGGGTTGACCAATAGATTAATAGGAGAGCACACGCCTTTTATTAAAAAGTTTTTGGAAAAAGGCAAAAGCACCGTTATAAAACCAATTCTTCCAGCGGTAACCTGTTCTATGCAATCTACATACTTAACGGGCAAACTGCCTTCTGAGCATGGTATTGTTGGAAACGGTTGGTATTTTAAGGAAGAGCATGAAGTTAAATTTTGGCGACAATCCAACACTTTGGTGCAATCTGATAAAATTTGGGATGTATTAAAAAAAGAATCGGAAGCGTTTACATGTGCCAATCATTTTTGGTGGTATAACATGTATTCCAATGCAGATTATAGTGTAACACCGCGCCCCAATTACTTGGCGGATGGCAGGAAAATTCCAGATATTTACTCGTACCCTTCCAATCTTAGGGATAAACTCCAAAATAAATTAGGGACTTTTCCTTTATTTAGCTTTTGGGGGCCTAAAACATCTATAAAATCCAGTCAGTGGATTGCTGATGGCGCTATTTTAACAGATGAAATCTACGACCCAACGTTAACTTTGATTTACATTCCCCATTTAGATTATAACATCCAAAAGTATGGCGTGGATTTCAACAAAATAAGTAAAGATTTAAATGAGGTTGATGCTGTTGTAGAACAATTGGTAAACCATTACGAAAAAGCGCATACAAATATTATTTTGCTTTCGGAATATGGTATAACAACCGTAAATAATCCCATTCACCCCAACAGGATTCTGAGGTCTAAAGGATTTTTGGATATCAGAATAGAAAGAGGATTGGAACTTATGGATAGCGGAGCAAGTAGGGCGTTTGCAGTTTCCGATCATCAATTAGCGCATGTTTATTTGAATGATAGTACTCTTAAGAATGAGTTGGTCGCGTTATTTAAAGCAACGCCAGGGATAGAAAAGGTGCTTGTAGATGAAGATATTGTAAAAGAAAATTTACACCATGAGCGCTGTGGAGATATTGTTTTGGTCGCAGATAAGGAGTCTTGGTTTACCTATTATTTTTGGTTGGACGATTCTAAAGCACCAGATTATGCTAGAATGGTTGATATTCATAAAAAACCTGGATATGACCCGGTAGAATTAAAAACCGATCCTAAAGATATGTTTATCATTCCTAAAATTATGTTTAAACTCCTAAAAAAGAAATTAGGGTTCAGAACCGTTTTGGACATCATACCTTTAGACGCTTCGTTGGTAAAAGGCTCCCACGGACGAATTCCTGAAAGCTCAGAAGATTACCCAATTTTTGCATCAAACAATAAAAATTTACAGTTAAATAGTACCGTAGATGCTAAAGATGTAATGGGTTTAATTTATAATCATGTAACTCAATAAATAAGTTTATGAAAGTTTTTTTTAAGTTTTTTTCGTTTATTTTCTTTGTGTTTTTTACTTACGCTGTTTGCGTACAATGGAACGATCCAGATGCCGTTATATGGTATGTTATTTATGGAATTGCAGCATTAGCATCCATAATTTTTTTCTTTAATAAGCTCCCTTTTTGGGCAGGTATAACCTTATTTGTAATCTATTTTTTAGGTGTTTTTATAGATTGGCCCAGTCAATTTCAAGGTGTGAAAATAGGCGAGGGGGATATTAAAAACATTGAGGAAGGCCGTGAATCATTAGGACTTTTAATAGCAGCAATTGTAATGTTGGTTTATGCTGTAAGAACTAGAATTAAAAAATAGGTTTTTTTTTCTTGTTATAAGTGTGTTAAATATCCAAATCGAATGTTTTTCTTAAAACCTCAATACTGGGGTTTTTTTCTTTTAATTTTTCAAATTTTTCTCTTGTAGTGTAAGCATATTTTTTTTCTAAGACTTCGTTAACAGTTATAGATAAACTGATATCGTAATTATTAAGCGATTTACGTAAATAAAGCATTAAATCATACTGCTGGCGTTCCAATTCCACTTTATTGGTGTCATTCGGAAATTCCAAATGAATGGTGGTGCCTTTTAGCTTCGGAATATCCATTGAAAGTATAGAGGCTAAATTGTGTTTGCCTTGTTCCACCAAAATGTCTGTAAACTTATGCCAATGCTTTAAAAGTTCCTCTTCTTTGAAAGGTTCTTTGGGTAGTTTTTCCTCATCAACCACCACATCCATTTGCTTGATTAAATGTTCTTTTTTTGCTTTAATACTGCTCAAAGAAAGTCCCGAAGCTCGTTTTGTTTCTTGCTTTAAAACAATCTTTGGCGGTTCATTGACTGCCAAAGGCGATTTTTTTTCAGGTTCAGATGGTTTTGCACTATCCGTTTGTATTTCCGTGGAAGCGTTATTGTTTTCTGTTTTTTTTGGAATTTGAACAGGAATTGGCGTAATGCCTTTGCTCTTAAAGTAAGATGGCGGAATTATGTAACGTTTGCTATTTTTTTTTTCTCCATCAAAAGTGATAGAGGCAAGTTGCATAAGGCAAAGTTCAATGAGCAATCGCTGGTTTTTGCTCGATTTGTATTTGAGATCGGATTCATTTGCCAGATGGATGCCTTGGAGCAAAAAGGCTTGCGAAGCCTTTTGTGATTGCTCCAAATATTTCTTTTTGGTGTCTTCGCCAACTTCCAACAAATCGATGGTTTGCGGTGTTTTGCTGACCAACAAGTCCCTGAAATGCGCTGCTAATCCCGCAATAAAATGATGGCCGTCAAAACCTTTTGAAAGAGTGTTGTTGAATTGTATCAAAAGTTCTGGAATCTTGTTTTCCAAAATCAAATCGGTGCTTGTAAAATAGGTGTCGTAATCTAAAACATTCAAGTTTTCGGTTACGGCTTGTCTAGTTAAGTCTTTTCCAGAAAAACTAACTACACGGTCAAATATGGAAAGCGCGTCACGCATGGCGCCGTCTGCCTTTTGGGCAATGATGTGAAGCGCATCATCATCGGCATTAATGCCTTGTTCCTCGGCAATGTATTTTAAGTATTCTTTGGCATCTTTTACCGTAATGCGTTTAAAATCGAAAATCTGGCAACGCGATAAAATAGTGGGGATGATTTTATGTTTCTCGGTAGTTGCAAGAATAAAAATACAATGCTTGGGCGGTTCTTCCAACGTCTTTAAAAACGCATTAAAAGCCGCTTGTGAGAGCATGTGCACCTCATCGATAATATACACTTTGTATTTGCCAATTTGCGGTGGAATACGTACTTGGTCGGTCAGATTCCTGATATCATCCACCGAGTTGTTTGAAGCCGCATCCAGTTCAAAAATATTGAAAGCGAAATCTTCATCTTCCTTTTCAGAACCATCACTATTTATCATTTTGGCCAGAATACGTGCGCAGGTTGTTTTACCAACCCCACGAGGCCCTGTAAACAATAAGGCTTGCGCTAAATGATTACGCTCAATGGCATTCAACAACGTATTTGTAATAGCTTGCTGGCCCACTACGTCCTTAAACGTTTGCGGTCTGTATTTTCTGGCCGATACTACAAAGTGTTCCAAATGTATTGATGTTTTTTTGAATGGTAACAAAGTTAAAAAAACCATTCAGAATTTAGGATTTTGAATTCAGAATTTGATGGGAGTTATTAACAAATTCGAAAAATTTTATTAAAAGGTTTTACTTGACTTTATGAGAAAAAATGTCGTACTTCGTTTAACATAAGATATAAAATATTAAAACGATTTCATATCAAGTCGTTAAACAGACCTTTCTAAAAACAAAGCAACTTTCCATTTAAAAACATAAGCCAGCAAACAAGTGCGTTAAGGATTGAAGCGACATCCTTTTTATAATGGACCAGAGCTAAATTAGCTTTAGGTTAAATAATAAAAAGATAGCCACGTCCTTCGTACTCGCTATGACGTCAAAAAAAGATACAGCGTAAAGCCTGACCGTAGCTTTTGCGAAGGTAACGCCCAAATATTAAAATATCTCTAGATTTTAGAATTTCTTTATCGTAATTTTGTAGGCAAGTAAATCGCCTTATCGCTGTTCATGTAAATGAATGGAGGAAAGTCCGAACACCGTAGTGCAACATAGTGGCTAACACCCACCAGCCGTGAGGTTAGGAAAAGTGCAACAGAAAGTATGTACAGGTCATGCTGTAGTGAAACCAGGTAAACTCTATGTGGTGCAATGTCATGTAAACCAACGTTTGAGGGCGGCACGCTCGATTGTTGGAGGGTAGGCAGCTAAAGTGTATGGGCAACCATGCATTCAGATAAATGATAAGGGCTCTTTTAGGGTACAGAATTCGGCTTATAGATTTACTTGAATAAACAGGCTCTTTGAACTTTCAGGGAGCTTTGTTTTTTTAGTCTGTTTCTGTGTTTTCAAAAAAACTGAACATATTGCCGCCATAACTTTTAGAATGGCTAAAATTTGGTAAAGAAGCTAAAACGGTGTGTTTGGAATGTTCTATAATCAACAAACCATCTTCCAACAAAAGCTTGTTTTCAAAAACCAATTTGGCAATTTCAGAAAATTGTGCTTCAGTAAAAGCATAGGGCGGGTCTGCAAAAATAATGTTGTGCTGCATGGACGCTTTTTCAAGATATTTATACACGTCACTTTTAATGGTTTGGATGGGCATATCAAAAGCTTCTGCTATTTGGTTGATAAATTTGATACAACCAAAATCTTGGTCTACACAAATAATATGCTCGGTACCGCGCGAGGCAAATTCATAACTGATGTTTCCGGTGCCCGCAAACAAATCCAGTACTGAGACATCGTCAAAATAAAAACGGTTGTTTATGATATTGAAAAGCGATTCTTTTGCCATATCGGTAGTAGGACGCACCGGTAAGTTTTTTGGAGCTACAATTTTTCTGCTTTTATAAATACCCGATATAATGCGCATTAAAAATTTTTTATAAGTGTGAAATCTGAATAATTTGTTTTGGGAGCAGTTTGGTAAGTGTAATTATCAAACCTATTGCCAAAACTTACGTGGCGTATGTATTTGTAGGCTATGGCGTGGATGGCATCATCTTTAACAACATCGCCTATCAAGACCAAATTGAACGTTTCTGGGTTTAAGCCCAATTGTTCCGCAGCGAAAAGCAAATAATAGATAAAATCTTCGCTTGTAGCGTATTCAAACGTATTGTATAGTTGAAGCGCTCCTTTATTTACGACCACGATTTCAAAATGATTGGAACCCAAGTGCGCATATACTTTTTCGGTTTCAGCGTTTTTTTCAATGGATAGAATCTGCTCAATCAATACCGTTGAAAAATGTTTGAACGTAAACGCACCAAACTTTTCATAAATATAATTGTTGATGTTTACGTAAGGCACATACACATTCACACTATCGTTACTTGCAATGGTATCATAAGTTATAAAATCTGATTTTAAAATTTTAGTGTTGAACTTTAAGTAATCTGCCAAACAATCTTCTTGAAACAAGGGTTTTGGTACAAGGGCAGAAAGTTCATTGACATGGATGACATAGGTGTTCTTAAAGCTATCATTTAGTGCCATTTCAGTTTCAAAAGTTGATTTCAGTTGGTTTAAAACTTCAAAAGGGCTCAGTTTTTTATCAAAATCAATATGCTTTAAATGCGAAATGGTTTGGGTATCTGGCTGTAGGATACAAAAAGAAAGTCCACTCAAACTTATTTGAATGGACAGTTCTTTATCAATTATTTTTTCTAAATTATTCGTTTGCGCCATAGGTTTTTGGCCAGTTTCCAGTTGTGTTAACCTCATCCATAGAGCCTACTTTTAATGCGTCACCATTTACACCGTCAACAGATATAACTTGGTTTTCTTGCATAATAAGGTCTTTGTCTTGGTCATATAAAATCACTGCTTTTTTAACAGAAGCCTCAAATACAGGTATTTTTACATCGTTCTGTTGAATAAATCCAGCTTTCATGTCAAATTTGGCATCGTCTTTACCAGGAATAGGTACGTTCATCATGGTTTTATAGCGTGTGGATTTTTTGAATAAAGAATCTTTTATGGAAACAAATTCTAATGTATCTATAACAACAATGTCCTTGTACATTTCAACACCACCAAAACGTTTGGTCATTTCAACATCCAAGATACTGGAGTCTTTGCGTTGCGTAATGGTATATTGTGCCGTATCAATAAATTTCACTAGGTTATCAAAGTTGCCTGCAAATTTCCCCGTTACTTCTTTGTACGCTAATTGTGAATCCCTAATATCCTTTAAGCTTTCAATAACGGCTATATAACGCTTGTTTTTTAACTTATTAAATTGGATAGGTTTGTAAATAGACATATAGGTTTGGTAGCCTAAAAAGGCAATCAATACCCACAATAGGATATTTAAAATAGGCTTAAATTTTGAAGGGATAAATTTGTCTACCAATTTAACTAGACCAAAAGTCACTAAAATTACAGCAACCGCAACGAGAATTATTGTCCACATAGTGTATTAATTTATTAAAGATTTGTTAATGCTCTTCGCAAATCTACAATTTTTTTTCAATGGTTAAAACGTATGAGGATAAAAATCATCCTTATATTTGGATAATTTTTAATTTGTTAAACCACTAAATGACGTCACCCGAATTTTATTCACTTATAAAACAGCAGTTTCCATTTCAGCCTACCTTAAAACAAAATATTGTTTTACAGCAAATTTCAGAATTTATTTTTAATAAAAGTACAAATGCGCTGTATATGCTAAAAGGCTATGCAGGAACAGGAAAAACCACCATTGTGGGCACTATAGTTAATAACTTATGGAAAGCAAAGATGAGTGCTGTTTTAATGGCACCAACGGGCAGGGCGGCCAAAGTGATTTCAAATTATTCTGGCAAAGAAGCCTTTACCATCCATAAAAAAATATATTTTCCCAAAAAAGAAAAGGGCGGGGGCATTCGTTTTGTTTTACAGCCCAACAAACATAAAAACACCATTTTTATTGTTGATGAAGCGTCTATGATCCCTGATACGCCTGGCGATTCCAAATTGTTTGAAAACGGTTCTTTACTAGATGATTTGATGCAATATGTGTATTCCGGCCACCAATGCAAATTGCTTTTAATAGGTGATACGGCACAGTTGCCACCTGTAAAATTGGATATAAGCCCCGCTTTGGATGAAAATTTATTGGCCTTGAATTTTAATAAAGAAGTCACTAAAATGGAATTGGACGAAGTGATGCGGCAAGACCAAGATTCTGGAATCCTTATTAATGCCACTAGCTTGCGCCAATCTCTTTCAGATGAATTTTATGAGGCTTTTAAATTTGATTTAAAGGGGTTTAAGGATATTGTTCGGTTGATTGATGGTTACGAGATTATGGACGCCATCAATGATGCGTACAGTAATTTAGGCAATGAGGAAACCGCCATTATTGTGCGCAGTAACAAACGTGCCAATATGTACAATCAGCAAATACGCAGCAGGATTTTATTCAATGAAAACGAATTGACCGCAGGCGATTATTTAATGGTCGTGAAAAACAATTATTTTTGGATAAAACCAACTACCGAAGCAGGTTTTATAGCCAATGGCGATATTATTGAAGTACTGGAAATTTTCAGTATCAAAGCACTTTATGGGTTTCGCTTTGCAGAAGTAAAAATACGCATGGTAGATTACCCCAACATGCAGCCTTTTGAAACCGTGTTGCTTTTAGATACGATTGATGCGGAAACGCCTTCATTATCTTATGAAGATTCCAACAGATTGTACCAAGAGGTCATGAAAGATTATGAATCGGAAACGAGTAAATACAAAAAGTTTTTAAAGGTCAAGAACAATAATTTTTTCAATGCCTTGCAAGTCAAGTTTTCGTATGCTATAACCTGCCATAAATCACAAGGTGGGCAATGGAACACTGTTTTTGTGGAACAGCCGTATTTACCAAACGGGGTTGATAAAGATTATATGCGTTGGCTCTACACCGCCGTAACCCGTGCCAAGGAAAAATTGTACCTTATCGGTTTTAAGGATGATTTTTTTGAGGAAGATTAATTCAGTAAACAGTCGCAGTCCCAGTTTTCAGTTGCTCATGTTAAAAATGATTAAATCATATTAAAAGATTAAGTCAGCTAAGATTAAAAAATTAAACAATAAATATCCTATTTTTGAACTGAAATAAATACACTGTACAGTCAACTATTTATTTCTTTAAAAACAACAAAAATTACAGATGAAAATAATATCAATGATTCCAGCACGTTATGCTGCTTCACGCTTTCCTGGCAAACTCATGCAAGATTTGGGCGGTAAGACAGTTATCAGGCGAACCTATGAATCAACTGTTGCCACCAAGTTATTTGAAGATGTGTTTGTGGTTACAGATAGCGCCATTATTTATAATGAGATTGTAAATAATGGCGGCAAAGCCATGATGAGCAAAAAGGAACATGAATGTGGAAGCGATAGAATTGCCGAAGCCGTGGAATTTATGGATGTTGACATTGTTATCAATGTACAGGGAGACGAACCTTTTACAGATGAAGTTTCTTTAGGAAAACTCATTAATGCGTTTAAAACAGATTACAATAATGAGATTGATCTGGCATCGTTGATGGTTCACATTACGGATGAAGAAGAAATAAACAATCCCAATACGGTAAAGGTCATTGTAGATCAATCCAATTTTGCACTTTATTTTTCACGAAGCCCGATTCCTTATCCAAGAGATAAAAATGCAGGTGCAAAATACCATAAGCACAAAGGGGTTTATGCCTTTAGAAAACAAGCCATATTGGATTTTTATAAATTGCCCATGTTGTCTTTGGAAGCTTCGGAAAAAATTGAATGCATCCGGTATCTGGAATATGGTAAACGCATTAAAATGGTAGAGACCTCTGTGCAAGGTGTAGAGATTGATACACCCGAAGATTTAGAAAGGGCCAAAAAAATATGGAAATAACAAAGTCATTCCCTTAAAGAAGGGAGTCTTTTTTATCTTAACCAGAATATTTATTAGTTGGAAATAAATTATAAACATATCAAAGTTATAGGTTTTGATGCCGATGATACGCTTTGGGTCAATGAAACCTATTTTCGGGAAGCCGAAATGGAATTTGGCAAGTTGCTTTCAGAATATGAAACCCTAAACAAGCTCGATCAAGAATTATTTAAGAAGGAAATCGATAATTTGCCCATGTATGGCTATGGTGTCAAGGCTTTTGTACTTTCCATGGTAGAAAGTGCTTTAGAGCAATCCAATTACAGCGTGTCGCAAAAAGCCATTGGTGCCATTTTGGATATTGGCAAAAACATGCTCAATAAACCCGTGGAATTGCTTGATGGCGTAGAGGAGGTTTTAAAAACCTTGTCAAAAAAGTACCGATTGATTTTGGCAACAAAAGGCGATTTGTTGGATCAAGAACGAAAACTTGAAAAATCCGGGTTGACCGAATATTTTCATCATATTGAAGTGTTGAGCGATAAAAAAGAAGCTAATTATTCCAAGTTATTGAATCATTTAGAGATCAAACCCTCTGAATTTTTGATGATAGGGAACTCTTTAAAATCAGATGTTTTGCCCTTGGTAAACATAAAAGCGCATGCCATTCACGTGCCGTTCCATACCACATGGGCGCACGAACAAGTCAGTAAAAAAGAAACAAATGGCAAGCAGTACAAAGCCATCAAATCGCTAACCGATGTTTTAAAGTTGTTAAAATGATTTTTGAATAATATCTAAGTAAATTTTAAATAAGTAGTATTTTTACTCTTTATAAATAGAAACGTATAAATGAATTACAAAAACTTTCCAATGGTGCCAAGAGTTATTTTTGGCAGAGGTAGTTTCAATCAGTTAAGCGACATATTAACCCCAAATCGCCTAAACAGTAAAGCGCCATTTATTTATTTGGTAGATGATGTTTTTAAGAACAATGCTTGGTTAACATCAAGGATTTTATTGTCTTATGATGATAAAGTGATTTTTATTTCTGCGGAAGAAGAACCTAAAACATCGCAAGTAGATGCTTTGGTTGAAGACATTATTTTAACTTCCAAAGAACGTCCTTCAGGCATTATAGGTATTGGAGGAGGCACTATTTTGGATTTGGCGAAAGCGGTCTCCATTATGTTGACCAATGAAGGAGAGGCAAAAGATTATCAAGGTTGGGATTTGGTGAAAAATCCCGCTATATACCATGTTGGCATCCCCACTATTTCTGGTACCGGCGCCGAAGTTTCCAGAACAACGGTGCTTACGGGGCCCACTAGAAAACTGGGAATCAATTCAGATTATACGCCTTTTGACCAAGTTGTTCTCGATTCAGAACTGACTAAAGAGGTGCCAGCAGACCAATGGTTTTACACCGGCATGGATTGCTACATCCATTGCATTGAATCTTTAACGGGCACCTACTTAAATACCTTTAGCCAAACCTATGGCAATACAGCGTTGGAGTTATGCAAGGAAATATTCTTGGAAAATAACCTTTCCGATGAGGAATCGCAGGAAAAACTCATGATGGCCTCTTGGCACGGCGGTATGAGCATAGCCTACTCCCAAGTAGGTGTGGCGCATGCCATGAGCTACGGATTGGCTTATTTATTAGGTGTTAAGCACGGTGTTGGCAATTGCATTGTTTTTGATCATTTGGAAGAGTTTTATCCAGAAGGAGTCAAGATTTTCAAAGAAATGAAAAAGAAACACAACATTACTTTGCCACAAGGCATTTGCGCCGATTTGAGTGATAAAGATTTTGATACCATGATTAAAATTGCCATGGGACTAGAACCGCTATGGGAAAATGCCCTTGGTAAACATTGGAAAAAAACCATAACCAAAGAAAAGCTTAGATCGCTTTATCAAAAAATGTAATATGCAATGGCTGGCCAAATTTCTATACTTTAAAGTTTTAGGTTGGCGTGTAGTTGGAAATACCAATTTTTCAATAACCACCATTAAAAAAGCAGTTATTATTGCCGTGCCACATACCAGTTGGCACGATTTTTATATAGGCGTTTTGTTGCGGGCCGTTTTACAGGTTAAAACCAATTTCATAGCTAAAAAAGAACTATTTGTTTTTCCTATGGGTTGGATTTTTAGATGGCTGGGTGGTGCGCCCGTTGATAGATTTACTAAAGAAAACAAGGTGCAAGCCATAACAAAATTGTTTGAAAAAGAAGCCGAATTTCGGTTGACCCTGGCTCCAGAAGGCACCCGGAAAAAAGTAGAAAAATGGCGTACAGGTTTTTATTATATAGCTAAAGAAGCCAAAGTACCTATTATTATGTTTACGCTGGATTTTCAAAATAAACAAAATAAAATCTCCGAACCTTTTTACCCCACAGATGATATGGAAGTGGATTTTAAATTTATGCACCAGTTTTATGAAGGAGTTAAAGGAAAAATAGAAAAATATTCTTGATTATCTGTAAAATGGCATTAAATTTGCAAACTTTATAAATGTATTGACGGGTGAAACATAAAGTAAACAATTATTTGTTCCTAAAAAGAAACATTCGGCCATTCATAAAAGCAAAAGCTACCTCTTTATTGAAGTAGCTTTTTTGTTTTATAAGATTTTCATCTTATTTTTGTATCTTTATCAACTATGATAAAAGATCTAAAAATAGCCGTTTTGATTGATGGCGACAACATACCTTCAAAGTACATCACAGAGATGATGGAAGAAATAGCAAAATACGGTTCGCCTACCATAAAACGCATTTATGGCGACTGGACCAAACCGCATTTATCCAAATGGAAAAATATTTTGCTTGAAAATGCCATAACGCCCATTCAACAGTACGGCTACACCACAGGTAAAAACGCCACAGATTCTGCCATGATTATTGATGCCATGGATATTCTGTATTCTGAAAAAGTGAACGGATTTTGTTTGGTGTCTTCAGATAGTGATTTTACAAAACTGGCAACCCGGTTGCGAGAAGCAGGCATGCAAGTGTATGGCATTGGCGAAAAGAAAACCCCTAATCCTTTTATTGTGGCTTGCGATAAGTTTATTTATTTGGAAATTTTAAAACCGAATAAACAAGAACAAAAAGGAGATACAAAAACAAAGAAGCAAAATCTTTACAACATCACGGCGAAAGTGATTAAGATGCTTCAAAATTCAGTAAACGATGCAGCCGACGAAGATGGCTGGGCTTTTTTAGGCGATGTTGGGTCGCTGATTCTTAAAAAACAACCTAATTTTGACTCTAGAAACTTCGGATTTGAAAAACTGACGCCTTTGTTTAAATCATTGGATCAGTTTGAAATGGAACAGCGAGACCAGAGCAACGGACGCTTTAAACTGATTTATGTTCGGAATAAATAAACCTTTCTTCAATTAAAATACTTTTACAAACATTAAATTTATTTGAGTAAATCATCATTCAGTTTAGTTACTTTTGTTGTCTATTTTCTTCAAAATAAATCATCAAATGCGATATCTTAAAGATAAACCCAAATCTAAAACAAAACCAAAAGTAACCATGGCAAAAGCCTTTACAACCATTATTTGGCCACGCCGAAAATTGGTCATTATAGGTTTGGTTTTAATTGTATTAAGCCGTTTGTCTAGCTTAGTGCTTCCTTGGAAAAGTAAGGCTTTGTTGGATGATGTGATTCCCAATAAAGATTTTGACCAATTGTACAGCCTGTTGCTCATTGTGGGCATCGCTATTTTGGTACAGGCAATTACATCTTATTTATTGACCAAAATTTTAAGCGTGCAAGCCCAGTATTTAATTAGTGAGTTGCGGGCTCAGGTTCAGAAAAAAGTGCTGTCGCTCCCCATTAGTTTTTTTGATAACACAAAATCTGGGGCATTGGTATCGCGTATCATGACAGATGTTGAGGGCGTTCGCAATTTAATTGGCACGGGTTTGGTGCAAATGGTCGGCGGTACTATTACGGCGGTTATTTCTTTGGTGTTGCTTATCAATATCAGTCCATCCATGACTTTGTTCGTGCTCGTTCCCGTGGCCATTTTTGGATTTATAGCATTGAAGGCTTTTGGATACATTCGTCCTATTTTCAGAACACGTGGTATTATCAATGCCGAAGTAACAGGTAGGCTTACCGAAACCTTAGCCGGCGTTCGGGTTATAAAAGCTTTTAATGCCGAAGACCAAGAGAATAAGGCTTTTGAAAAAGGCGTGGAGCGTTTGTTCCAAAATGTGAAAAAGAGTTTGACCGCCACGGCATTAATGACCAGCACATCCACGTTTTTATTGGGGGTTGCTTCCACAGGCATTATGGGCATTGGTGGTTATAAAATCATGATGGGGCAATTAACCGTTGGAGATTTTTTATCCTTTACGCTTTTACTGGGGTTTATGATTGCACCCATTGTTCAAATGAGCAATATAGGGAGCCAACTTACCGAGGCCTTGGCAGGATTGGATAGAACTGAAGAATTGATGAATGAAACAGCTGAAGAAGATAACGCAGATAGAACCATCACTCTTAAAACCATAAAAGGCGATATTCAATTTGAAGATGTATCGTTTTCTTATGACGAAGGAAAAAATGTGTTGCACAATATCAGTTTTAAAGCGCCAGCGGGTTCGGTAACAGCTTTGGTGGGTAGTTCAGGTTCGGGAAAATCAACCATCGCAGGATTATCGGCAACGTTTTTAAATCCGAAATCAGGAACCGTCACTATTGATGATCAAGATGTTTCCAAAGTAAAATTGAGCAGTTTCAGAAAGTATTTGGGTGTCGTGTTGCAAGACGAATTTTTGTTTGAGGGCACCATTCGGGAAAATATTATGTTCCCAAGGCCAAATGCGACAGAAGAAGAACTGCAAAACGCAGTAAAAGCAGCCTACGTCAATGAATTTACCGATAGATTTGATGACGGTTTGAATACCTTGATAGGGGAGCGGGGCGTGAAATTATCGGGCGGGCAACGCCAACGTTTGGCGATTGCACGAGCTATTTTGGCAAACCCAAAAATCATTATTTTAGATGAGGCCACTTCCAATCTGGATACGGAAAGCGAAGCCTTGATTCAGAAAAGTTTATCAGAATTGATAAAAGATAGAACCACCATCGTTATTGCCCACCGTTTGAGCACCATACGTAAAGCAGACCAAATTTTAGTGATTGAAGCTGGAAAAATTGCAGAACGTGGCACGCACGATGAATTGATTGCTTTGGAAGGCCGATACTTTGATTTATATACCTATCAGGCTAAAATTTAAGATTAACGTTATGTTTTTTGTTAATCAAAACCAAACCATTAGCTGACCTAATTGATATTCAATCAACCTTTATCCGTTGCTTACTATTTGCCAATTCCCAAGCGGTATAGAAAACCAACCGGGCACGGGTTTCTAAAAACTCATAATTTATTTTATCTGGCGTATCTGATGGTTGGTGGTAATCATCATGCACACCATTAAAATAAAAAATCACTGGAATGTTATTTTTTGCAAAGTTGTAATGGTCAGATCTGTAATAAAAACGGTTTGGATCGTTTTCATCATTATAAGTATAATCTAAATCCAGATTGATATATTTTTTATTCACTTCTTCAGATAGGTTGTGCAATTCTTTGCTTAATTTGTCAGAGCCTATCAAATACACATAATTGTCTTTTCCTTCATGTGCAGGATCCACACGTCCAATCATATCAATATTCAAATCGGCTACCGTATTTTCTAAAGGAAAAACAGGATCCACTTCAGCATAATATTTAGAACCAAAAAGTCCAATTTCCTCGCCGGTCACGTGCAAAAACAGGATGCTGCGTTTTGGACCTTGACCAGCATCTGCGGCTGTTTTAAAGGCTTTAGCAATTTCTAAAATGGCTACCGTACCAGAACCATCATCATCTGCACCATTGTTGATTTTACCATTTTTTGAAATGCCTATATGATCTAAATGCGCCGATATTATGATAACTTCATCTGGTTTTTCACTCCCTTTTATGTAAGCCAAAACATTTTCGGAACCGCCATTGGCTTTTCCATTGAAAAAAGCTTCTGGGATTTCTTGAAAATAGTCCCCATCCGCAATCGGGGAAGTGATGCCATTGTCTTGATAATGTTTTTTTATGAACTCAATGGCTTTTTTCTGTCCGGGCTCTCCTGTTTTTCTACCTTCAAAATCGTCTGATGCGTAAGTGTATAGTGCATCTTTTAATGCTGCGGCGGTTATGGTTTTTGCAAAATCTGTAACATCTGCTGTTTTTGTGTCTGCATTTTTATTTTGGCATGCGCCACAAGCATAAATGAATACGGCAAGGCTTAATAAAAGTGTTATCTTTTTCATGTGTTTAATGCTATTTTGTTTTTTAATCATCAATGGTTTTATGGATTCTAATTACATATTAGCATCCACTTTGATACGGTTTTCTTGATTAGCAAGTTGCCATGCCGTAGCAAATATAAGTTTTGTGCGCTTTTCCAGCAATTTGTAATCAATTTTATCTGGCGTATCGGTTTCGCGATGATAGTCTGCATGCTCTCCGTTAAAATAAAAAATAACGGGTACGCCATGCTTGGCAAAGTTATAATGATCTGATCTGGTGTAATATTGGTTTCTATCGTCAATAGCATTATACCTGTAGTCCAAATCTATATTTGCATAGGTGTTGTTTACTTTTTCAGAAAGGTAATGCAGTTCATTGCTTAACCTGTTTGAACCGATTAGATACAAATAATTTCTGTTTTCTTCATGTGTTTTATCCACACGCCCAATCATATCAATATTTAAGTCTACAATAGTGTTTTCCAATGGAAACACAGGATGTTGGGTGTAGTATTCTGAACCTAATTTACCTAATTCTTCCGCAGTTAAATGAAGGAACAAAATACTTCTTTTAGGCCCAAAACCATCTTTTTTTGCTTCATTAAATGCTTGGGCCATTTCCATAATGGCCACAGTACCGGAACCATCATCATCGGCACCGTAATTTATTTTGCCATTTTTTGAAATGCCAAGATGATCTAAATGCGCAGAAATAATGATAATTTCATCTGGTTTTTCAGTACCTTTTATATACGCCAATACATTTTCTGAAGATTTGATATTCTTTGGAAAAAATGACTTAGGGATGGTTTGATAATAAATAGAATCGCCCATTGGAGAGGCAATAGTCTCATTTTGATAATATGTTTTAAGAAATTTGGCAGCTAATTTTTGTCCAACCTCGCCCGTTTTTCTGCCTTGGTAGTCGCCAGATGAGAATTCATATAGGTGAGTTTTTAATTCTTGGGACGTAATGGTGTTGGTGTATTTTGCAACTAAAATGCTGTCAACTAATTGGATACTGTTTTTTAAATCTTGAATTTTGGTAGAGTACTTAGTTGTAGCACAAGTGCCAACTAACGCAAATGCTGAGAGTATGCAAAAGGTTTTCATGGGGTTTATCCAGTTTTCTTTAATTGAAAAAGAATCTTTCGCAATTTACGATATTATCCTATGAGAAAATATTGGGCGTTGATTTTTGTCAAAAAAAGAGCAAACAACGGATTCTCATTCAGAATTATTCAACAGGGGCGTCCTCAAAATCAATTTCTTCTAAGTCAAGCGATTCTAATTCCTCTATAGCTTCTTCTTTTGAAGCTTCTTCTGTAGTATTTAAATCTTCGGTATCACCAACTTCTGTAGCGTTGAATACCGCTTTGTAAATAGTAATCGATAAAGAAATAATGGTTAGAAAAAACGTGAATTGAATGATTTTTTTTACATGACCTGCTTTTTTTGATAAATAAAAGGCGATAAAACCAAAAACCAAGGCAGCAATTGCCGGAATTACAGCAAGGTTTGATAATGGGAGTACAGATAAAATGATAGCTAAAAATGATGCTATAACTGCCAAAATGGTAAATAACTGTTTCATGTTTTTAATTTTTAAGTCCAGATGCTGATTTGATTTTCAATTCCCCATTTCCTACAGGAATACTGAATTTTCCGTAAACTATTATTTTGTTCTCGTCTGCTGTAAGCCATAAAAAGTTGCTATTGGAACCTCCCTTAAGCACTTCTTCATCGGCACCAATAGCCAATTTGTAACAAAGTTTGCTACCAATGGCGGTAGAAATGGTTTCCTTCCCCAAATAGGTAATTTGAGCTTTTTCTTCTTCTCTGTCAAAAAGAATGGTAAGCGATTTGCGTGTGCCCACTGCCATGTTTTTATAATCAAACAATCTGATATTATATAGCGTGGAAACAATATCTTTAGTGCCAGATTTTATGCTAACATCTTTCTTTTGCTCTTGATTGTTCTTTTTCCGCTGGATGGATTTTACCGTATTGGTTTTATAACTAAAAGTATATTGCATGAATTTGTAATAGCCCCCTTCATTAATATCGCGTTTATACAAATAAGGTGTTAATGTGTTTGGGTTTACATAACTTTCATACAAGTCCCTGATTTTAAAAAAACTATCCCATTTACTGTATGTGGCGGCTGTACATTTAAGCCTTAACAGGGTTGCTTTTGAAGTTTTAACGGCACTGGTCTCCATAGTCACTTCGGCAAGATTAGTAAGGATACCAGACATGTTATACGAAGCGGTGTAGGTAAGTTTTTCGCCAGCTGCAACTGCATTGTTTTGGGCGTTGATGGTTATAGTAAACAAAAAAATCAAAAAGAAATAAATACGTTTCATAGGGTTAAATTAAGTTTGATAATAACGTAGCATTTATCATTTATTGTGCCGAAAATACGATGCATTGCGTTATTATGCTAATTTTTATGCATTCAGTCCACAAAAATATACAACTGATATTTGTCATAGTTTAAAATAGTTTGCTATTATAAATTTACTAAGTATTGTAAAAACCGTATCATTATGAAAACCATATTGTTGCCCACAGACTTTTCCAAAAACTCCATGAATGCTATAGATTACGCCATGGCCATGTTTAAAGACGTTGCCTGCGGATTTTACATCATCAATGTACAAAAAGCGTCTTCTTTTATTTCAGATGATATGATAATGGTATCGGCTTCTGCAACCATTTATCAAACCATTGTGGATACGGCTAAAAAATCCATTGAAAATGTGATTTCCAAAATCAAGACAAAATTCCATAATGACAAACACCATTTTTATTCCATAGTGGATTATGATAATTTTATCGATTCCCTAAATCAAGCTTCAGAAATCAATCACATAGATTTGATTGTGATGGGGACCAAAGGGGCTTCAGGCTTGGAAAAGGTCATTTTTGGCAGTAATACCGTAAGGGTCATGCAACGATGCAATACACCAGTTTTGGCCATTCCAGATGGTTGTAAATTCAAAAGTATGGATGCGGTAGCTTTCACGACAAGTTTTCATTCTATTTATCATGAAGAAAATCTGAAACCATTGATAAACCTAACCAAAGGGTGCCATTCTAAATTGCACGTTTTGCACGTGGCAGAAAAAGATGCGTTGTCTCCAGAAATGGGTAAGGATATTCATTTTTTTTATGACCATTTTGATACTGTTTCCTGCGAACATATTTATGATACAAACAACAATATATTCAATACCATTGATGATTATATTAAAGATAACGATATAAAGCTACTTGCTATGGTAGGTAGAAAACACTCCTTTTTGGAACGGTTATTTACAACGCACACCGTTGAAACGATTGCATTTCAAATTAAAATTCCGTTTTTGGTAATGCATGATGTCTCTAAAATTTAAGTAAAGTAATAGTATAACATATGAAAACCATAATAATAGTTCAAAACATGCTATGTGGTGGCTGTGTCAATTTGATCAACTCAAGATTATCCGAGATTAAAAACATCACAAATGTAGAAGTCGATATGTATAGTAGTGAGATTATGTTTGATTATTTTCATGAAACAGATTTGTGTCAAGCAAAAAGGAAGTTGAAAGCACTTGGTTACCCTGAATTTAATGATAATACGTCATTGTTCACTAAAATAAAATCTTTAGTGAATTGTGCAATTAATAAGTTAAGCATCAATCCATAGAAAATGAAAACAACATATATCTTATTGCTATTGATAATAGCTTTCTTTAGTTGTAAAGATTCTGAAAACACAAGTCATAAAGAACGCCCTAATTTTTATGCCAAACAAACGGTTGAGCAAACGCATCCAGGAAAAAAGCTCATGGAAACGTACTGTTATGCCTGCCACGACGCTTCCACACCAGAAGACAAACGACTTGCGCCACCTATGATAGCCATTAAAAAGCGCTATATCTTTAAAGACACTTCAAAACAAGAATTTATAAATGACATGCAATCATGGATTAAAAACCCCAATGAAAAGGATGCTAAAATGTTCGGTGCCGTAAAGCGTTTTGGTATCATGTTAAAAATGCCTTATCCTGAAGGTGTTATAGAACAAATATCAGATTACATTTATACTAGCGATATAGAGCAACCCAAATGGTTTGATACCCATTTTAATCAAATGAATCGTGGTGGCATAAAACAATGATTTCCCTAAATTTATTTGTTTAGTCTAGAAAAGGATTTGTCCATCAGGGGTTGAATTCTTTTTTTTGTTTTGGAAGCTTCTTTGAATTTTTTTTGTAACATACTTATTGTTTTAGCGTCCTATAGTTAGCAATCAAAAAAAACAATCAAAATGCGACAAGATAATCAACTCATCGTCATTACCCATTTAAGCCAATTGGTCACTTTGGTTACCGGCTTTGGCAGTTTACTGGTGCCATTGATATTGTGGATAACCCAAAAAGAAAAAGTATATCAAATGGATGCCCACGGAAAGAATATCGTCAACTTTCAATTAAGCTTAATTGTGTATTGCCTCATTTGCATTCCTTTGATTTTATTGTTTGGCTTGGGTATTTTAGGCTTGATTGTATTGGGAGTTATTTCAATAGTTTTTCCTATCATCAATGCGATAAAAACCAGTAACGGCGAAGTACCTACTTATCCTTTGTCTTTCAAATTCCTGTGAAAACAAGAATCTTATACTTTTCGGAATAATTTAACGTATAAAAAAGGTAACTTAGACTGATTTTGGTACGGAAATAGCTATTTTTCAACTCCGTTCTTTGTTAGAAACAGTATTTATCCAATTTTCAATTGTTGTTAGATAATCAGGATGTAATTTAGACCAATATGGAAAATCACTTTCTCCAACATAATACAT
>TARA_R110002049_G_scaffold115854_14_pt1 | contig 33981 bp, 27 predicted proteins | sample TARA_R110002049 | Tara Oceans TARA_R110002049 (sample SAMEA4396941) | marine metagenome | biome: Polar Biome; feature: [SRF] surface water layer (ENVO:00010504); material: water (ENVO:00002006), including particulate matter (ENVO:01000060) such as... | depth 5 m
TTGCAGCACCAAGTACCTCGCCTGCGGCATAGAGATTCCCGATTGGCCGATGCTCTTCATCGATCACTTGCAGGCGATTGTTGACTGCCAATCCTGCGAACGATTTCAAAGTCCATCCCTGTGACCGGATGGCATAGAAGGGAGCCTTCAGAATCGGCCGAGGACGGTGTGTTCGGCCAAACTGATCAGCCGCCTTCGTTTTGATCGCCGCATTGTAGGTATTCACGCTCTGTTCGAGGCCTGCCGGATTGAGCTCTGCCAGTACACCCAACTCGCTCAGTGTCGAAGCGCGGGCAAACATTGGATGCGTGTCGAACATTCGCAATAGTTGCGTCTTGGGCAAGTCCGGGACGAGAGGTGGTGCGTGATCCAGAATTTCCTGGTCGAAGACTGCCCAGAAACGATGCCCGGGCTGTAGACCGAGCGCGCGCTCCTTGTGACTAAGGCTCGGATGGTCTTCCTGCACGAAGCGCTCACCGCGCGCATTGATAAATAGCTCCCATGGCGGGCGGGCTTCCGGATTGATCGACATACTTGCGGTCATGCCAGACGGGATACGATCATCGGCGAGGATCGACCCAAAATAACTCAAGTAGTTCTCTGCACCGCGCAGGTAGCCACCAGCGCCAAGTCCTAACATGAGCCCAGCCCCCTGACTGGTTCGATAGGCGACCCGGCTATACAGTGGCACGCCATGAAGGTTCTCGAACATTGTCGCATTCGCCGCACAACCTCCGCTTGCAATCAACACGTTGCGCGCCAGCAGGTCCGATCTCTTGCCATCTTCGTCTTCGGTGACAACACCGGTCACTTCGCCTTTGCGGTTCTTTATCAGGTCTACTGCACCCGCACCTAAGAGAACTTCGACGCGTTCACTCTCTACGAGCCCAGACAGTATCGGCTCCATGACACTGAGTATCGACAAACCGTTCCTGGGGCCCCATTGATAACGTCGTGTCGTGTACGGGTCGTAGCCACTACCTGCGTAAACAGGCTGACCGTCATTAATGTCAAAACCCTTACTTGCGAGCCAGTTTACGGTTTCACCACTGTGCTCTGCCCATAAGCGAGTAAGAGCCGGGTCAGAAGTGTTGTTGTTGATTCGCATAACATCGTCATAGAACGCATCCGCCGAATCTTTAATGCCAAGCCGTTGCTGAAAGACGGTATTTGCCGCCGCTAAACGCCCGCCCGAGACAAACAGCGTGCCACCAAGCCGCGTGGCTTTTTCGACGACCAAGACGCGCGCCCCGCGTTGCGCAGCGAATATGGCAGCAGGGATTCCGGCAGTACCGCCGCCCAACACGATCAGATCAAACTGTTCACTGGCCAGCGCAGAACGAAAACCACCCGACAGCGCCGACAGCATCATGAATCCACCGGCTCCTTTGAGAAGCCCGCGTCTGCTTATCGCAGCGCTACTTCTCTCGGTAACCGAGTAGTCTTGCGTCATACCAGGTATCTCCAAAAATCAATGATCGGTGGCATCTCTTGTTTCTTCCAACAGCCCCGCTTCTTTGCTGCAATCCGGGTCGTCGCTATCGCGCAAACCATCACCATCGTTGTCAAGATTGTCTTTACACGGCTCGATCGACTTCTTCGCCATTCCTGTCGGCACGATATGCTCGCCGACCGTAACTTCATTCGCTCCATGACACAGGTTGCAGGTGCCGATGCCACTGCTCCTGTGATGTTGTCGCAATCCTGCGCTTCGTTGGAGCCCCCCTGCGCCGTCTTCGTCACGCCCGTGGCAGTCTCCACACCGGGCTATCTCCGGCTGGTCGCCTTCAACACGATGGCATTCCATGCATCCGACCAATCGGTTCATGCCGTGCCCGGTCATGAGATCTGCCGGCCACAAGCGACTGTCGGTCAGCGAGGTGTACTTCTCACCGACGAAGCCGAATTTTCCATGGCACGTGGCGCAATTGCCGGTATCGGTCTCAGGGTCATCGGACCACGTCTCATAGGCGGTACTCGGGGACAGGCAGCAAAAGTAGAGCAAGACCGTCGCAATACCTGTCAACTTGATATCGGTCCTGAATTTGCGCGGTTTCATTGCCTCCCCCTCTACTCTGTCACTTGTGTTTCCGCACCGACCTGCAGCGTTTCGAGTACGTACTCCATACCGAAATGTGGCCATTCGTATTTCAGCAGAATATTTTCCTTGCCAGTAACCCAGATATGCGAGACTCGCCCCGATCCATCGTCACCGCCGAAGCTGAAATGTCGTGCTGTAAAAGTCCCGGCAGGCACCGTGATTTCCTCGGTACCGTGCAAAGTGAATCTTTGCGTCGTCATTCGCCCAAGGGGGCCTGACGTGCCGTTCCAGAGCGGTGAAGTTGTGTACACGGCAATCGTTTGCGATCCGCCTTCCTCAAGTTCATACGACCAGGCCGGCCACGCATCAAGCATGACGGCATGGGTAAGAATGTGGAACTTTTCCGGCACAGTTACAGACTGAATCGTGTGCCCGGTGTCAACGCTGTCGGTTACGACATTCATCGTGTTGCCAGACACATGGAAATAACCACTGCCTACCAATTCCTCATCGACCTGGAGCTGAATGTAGAGGCGCATCGGCCGACCATTCCGATCCAGCGTGTAGGTAACATCGCGGACAAACTTCGAATCGTCTGTCATGGCCAGACTCCGCATGGTGCGTGAGCCATCACGATTCCGGGTTAGCCACCACAGCTCCCGTCCTCGTTCAAAACCTGCGGGTGCTATTTTCCTGTAGGCCAGTCTTCCCTGGGAGAACTGAAAGTCGCTTTCCTGCCCAGTCGCACCCTGCGTGCCGTCAGCTCCGGCTGTGCAGGCAAGCGCAATCGACAAGGCGCCTGCTAATATTCGTTTGAGCATTTCTTCTCCCGCATTGTTATTTCTTCTCCCGCATTGTTTGCAATTTTTTTTGAGCTGCTAGCTCGTTTGGCACAGTCATAACTTTGCCCCGGCAATCTGCCCGCGCGAATTGATCAGAACACAAGAATCTTTCTCCCTAACAGTCGGCCAAATGTAAGCGCAGGTGTCACGTTCGAGCCATTGGTAAACGCCTTGCCACCCGTTGATCCTCCGCCCAGTACTTCGCCTGCTGCATATAAATTGCCGATCGGTTTGCCAGTAGTACTCAGCACCTGGAGGTTCCTGTCGACGGCTAGGCCAGCAAATGACTTTAGCGTCCAGCCTTGAGACTGAATTGCATAAAAAGGCGGGCTGTTGATCATTGAGGGACGATGAACCCTGCCAAACTGATCGGGATTACGCCGCCTGATTCCTGAATTGTAATTTTCGATGCTCTGCCTGAGGTTCGCTGGATGAATGCCGGCTTTGCCGCCGAGTTCTGCCAACGAAGCCGCCCGAAAGAACATTGGGTGACTGTGGAACTCCTGCTCAATTCGATCTTTCGGCCACTTCGGCAGGATAGACGGCGCCTGCTCGAGTACAGATTGGTCAAATATCACCCAGCATCGGTGTCCAGGCTGTCGATCAAGGGCACGGGCGCGATGCCCGACACTCGGATGGTCTTCCTGAACAAAGCGTTTGCCTGCCGCGTTGACAAACACTTCCCACGGTAAGCGTTCAGTTGAGTTTAAATCCAGCGTTGCATACAAAGCAGAAGGGATCCTGTTGTCGGCCGTTACAGAACCAAATGAGCTGATGTAGTTTTCGGCACCGCGCAGAAAGCCGTCTGCGCTGAGGCCCAGCGTCAGGCCATCCCCCTGGCTATAGGGATAAGCGAGCCGGCTATACAGGGGTACACCGTGTAAGTTCTCGTACATACTCGGGTTAGCCGCGCAACCACCGGTTGCTATTACAGTGTTGCGCCCTTTGAGGTCGAGCCGCACTCCATCATCACTCTTGGCAACGATCCCCCGCACTTCTCCAGCTCTATCCCTGATCAGGTCTGTTACTTCAGTGCTCACGAGCACCTTGATATTGCCCCGACCTACGTGCCTTGCCAGCATCGGCTGGAGCACATTGAGTATTGAAATACCCTGGGCGTCGCCCCATAAGTAGCGCGCAGTTTCGAAGGGGTCGTAACTCTTGCCGCGCACCGGTGTTCCTTGCGCTGTCTTGAAGCCGTTCTTTGCCAGCCAGTCAATAGTCTCTCCGCCATAATCTGCCCAAAGGCGGGTGAGAGCGGGATCCGATGTTCCCTTGTTAATTCTCATGATGTCGTCGTAGAACAATTGCGACGAATCATCGATATTCTGCGCTTTCTGAAACACAGTGTTGGCTGCCGCCATTTCCCCGTGAGACATAAACAATGTCCCGCCAACCTGGTGTGCTTTTTCGACGATGAGCACGTTGGCGCCGCGATCGGCGGCACAGATTGCGATCGGGATCCCAGCGGTACCGCCGCCAATGACAATCAGATCGAATTCTGTTTCACGCAATAGTTTGCGCAAACCTCGGCACTCCCTACCAGGACGTGGCCAGAAACTGAGAAATGTGCCGATAAAGTGGACCCGGCAAGGCAGTGACGCGATCTGGACCGTTTGATAACGCCACTGCCCTGCCGGAATCCATTAACTAAGTTTGCTGCAGCACGGGATCGTCAAAGTTCGACAAAATCACAGCAAACTCTGCTGGCAGCAGTTGTCCTCGCTGCCTGTATCGGAGATCAAAATTCATACACTGCTTTCAGGCCAAAGGTGCGCTTGTAAGCGGGTGTAATGGCAATACCCTGATTGGTCAGGAAGCCAAGATTTATGCCCGTGGAGAAGTCCGACCAGCGTGCAGCCGACAGGTAGTGGTCGTCATCAAAGAGATTGTCCACGAACGCTTCGATGCGCAGGCCACTTTCGTTCTCGAATCCACCGCGCATATTGAAGCGCCAGAACTTGCCATACCATGCGAAGTTGGCTTCTTCACTGTAGGTCTTGCCCATGTAGTTGCCGTCACCGCGAATGAAGTAGCTCCAGTCCGAGCTATCCCCAAGCTGGTCGGTCCATGCAAGGCCGAATGAAGCCGTCATTTCCGGATAGCGCGCCGGCGTGTTGCCGGAACAATCACGAGGACCAAAGGTATTTCCGGGGAACTGTGGTCTCTGGAACGGGGAGAAACTGCATTGCAGCACACCGTATTCAGCTTTCACTTTCTCGATGGTGAATTGTGCGGAGAAGTTGTCACCGATAGAGAAGCCACCTTCGAGCTCGACCCCCTCGAAAGTTGCGTTGCCGGCATTAAACTGCACATTCAGAGCGCGCTGAGTACCGTCGTCCAGCGTGATCGGCACGCTTTGGCGGGTCTTCAGGTCGTCCCAGTCCATTTTATAAATGACCAGCGAGTAGAACAGGCGACCACCCATCATGGTTTGCTTCCAGCCTAGCTCAATATTGGTCAACGTTTCTTCGTCATTGAACAAGCTAACGTCACCTACCTGGTCACGCACCGCCTGCTGCTCAGTTGCACTCAGATCCACAAACTCATTATTAAAGAACCCCGGCATATTGCCTTCGGAGTAGGTAGCCCACACGGTGCTGTTGTCCATTGGGCTGTACGACAGCGTGAATCGGGGGAGGACGGCCGTAAAGGTCGACGAGTAGTCGAGACCGGGAGTTGTCCTGTCGTCCTGAGTTACCGTGTCGTCCTGATAGCGCCACTCAATATCGGCAGTCAGACGATCCGTAATGTCGTATGAGAATGATCCGAATACGCCAAGAGTCTCACCACCTTCAAGCGGGAAGGTCGTAAAGCCACCGACATAAGGCGGCGGTACGCACACGCCCTGCACGACTGTGCAGGCGGCATCCAGTCCGTTCACGCTCATACCCAGGCTGCCATGACGAATGTAGTCAGCCTTGAAGTAACTGAGCCCTAGTGACCAGCGGAAACTTCTGTCGCCAGGAGAAACCAGACGCACTTCCTCACTCCAGGACTGGTATTTGGAAGGGTCCTGTGACATCGCCGAATCGAAACTTGTCAGATCGGTATCGCGCACCCAGCTTGTTCTGGTGTCGTTGTAGCCAGTCAGCGACGAAAGCAGGTAGTCATTGAAGAATCCATCAGTATTAAACGTATAGTCTATGTTCAGCGCGTAGTTCTCGAGATCGCGTGCAAGACCCGGGCTACTAACGGTTGGCACGCCTGGGACCTTTGGCAACTCCACACCGAGCGCAATTGGCGTGTAGGTATCTGCCGCAAAGGCCTCAAGTGCAAATGGCGTTACTACGGTATTCACACCAATGTAGTCTTCAATATCGAGATCGCGTGGCAACTCACCGCAATAGTAGTCAGCGACCGCGCCGTTGGCTTGTTCTTCAGGTCGCGTCTCAAAACAATTGGTACCGGCATTGGCGCCGCCAGTTCCACCCAAAGAAGCGGGCCCGCCGAAAAAGGCCGCCGCAGGCGGGCCATCCCGGTCCTGCGAGACCAGCGCCCGGAATTTGACCGACAGGTTGTCTGTTGGCGTGTAATAAAGAGAACCCATGAAACTGTTTGTTCGTTCCTCGCCGAGGCGGCCACCATCACCGTTAGACCGATACTGTCCGTCGGTACCGTACTGACGAGCGCTTATTCTGTATGCCAGCTTGTCATCAAGGATTGGGCCCTCATGCGAGAACGAGGCGTCATACTTGCCATACTGGGCAATAGACGTACTGATTCGTCCCACATACTCGAATCCCGGCGTCTTGGTGACCAGATCGACCGCGCCAGCAAAAGTAGAACGCCCGAATGTCGCCGACTGCGGTCCTTTGATAACTTCAACTCGCTCGATGTTTGAGAAGTCCATGCCCTGGAGCCCACCAGGAAAGTAGGTGCCGTCAACAAAGACTGTCGCAATCTGCTGCGACGGTGCGGACTGGTTGGTATCCAGACCACGAAAACGCACGGCACTCGTGTAGCGCCCGGGTATCTGTCCACCCTGGTTACTAAAGTACATGCCTGCTGTGAAATCCGAAACCGACTCGAGGCCTTGAAATCCCCGTCGATCGAGTTCATCGAAGCCGAAAACGGTTACAGCGGTTGGAATTTCCATCAGAGTTTCGTCGCGGCGTCGTGCCGTAACAATAACTTCTTCCAGAGCTCCGCCCGATGCGCCCTCGCTGTCGTCTTGCTGCGACCTGGCCGGTGCGGAAGTGGCGAGGTAAGTAGTTGCAATAACGAACATTGCCGCCACCTTCCTTATGTGGTGTTTGTGTTTCATTTTCAGCTCCCCAGTACTCATGCGTATTGAACTCCGTTTAGGTTTCCTATTGCTTTATCAGGGTTGGTTCTTCGATCGGTCCGCCGCCGTGCTCCACGCCGGTTGCATACGTCACTTCCAACCAAACCGCCCCTAATTCTGAAACCCCCCCCGCGCCATAGCCCCAAATACTGCGAGCTGGCTGATATATAAAATAGTCTTCACTTACTTTGACTGACTGCGGCTTGCTGTCGTCAGGATCTTCAAAAAGCCAGACATTCATTTCACCGTAGATCACGTACCGGAGCCGGTTTGCTTTCTCAAAATAGCTGCCCTTCACATTCGCGGGAGGCTGCCAGCCAGGCGGTACCTTAATGAGCTGCGCCCGAAATCCATCTTGCGGATCGTCGTCCAGCCACTTCACGAAACGGCCGGGTACATTCGGGTCGGTTTCCCACTCAAGGTCTCGAATTGAATCGACCAGCCATGGGCGGGTGAATTTTTTTACGGATTTCCAGTCAGGCAGATACGGATCCGGCTTTCTGTCCGGGTATTCAAGAAAGAAATGATCGCCGTCCTCGCCGACGGTAACCACGCTGCCGTCGCCTTCCTCAAAAATCAGCAGGTGATAAGGAAGCTGTGCGCGTTTGCCTCCCGTCTCCCAGACTCCGCCATGCATGGAATACGGAGGGCGCGTTAACCAGCCACCTTCGCGCTTTCTGTAAAGCATGCCGTTCTTCTGGTAAGGGCTGACTGGCTCAGCCAGCGTCGAATCACCCTTCAGGGTATAGCCCCACTCCCAATACGGGTGATAGTGATTGCCAAGAATTCCTTTCTTTGGCATCTCAGCATTCCAGGTTGGCGAGAAAATGGAGTAGACGAGTTGACCGACTTGCGGTCCTTTGAAGATAGTCTTCGTGCGCGCACCAAAACGGGCCGGCTTGTCCCACGGAAACTCTTCAATGTTGACAATTGCCAGACTTGCCCAGCCTGAAGCTGGCTGTGCTGCAGCAACAATCGGCTCATCGACGAAAACATCCTCAGGGTTGGCATAGGCGGCTGGAGCAAGAACAGACGTCGCAATGACGAGGGTTAGAAAATAGACCCTGACATTGGAAAGGAACGACGGTTCTCCACTCGCGCTCAAAGATTTCTCAATTGACATAGTTGTACTCCGGAATCGGTGCAGGCTCACTGGTCCAGGTCGTTCCCCTGGCATACGTCACTTCAAGCCATACGACGCCGCCGGTGGTTGCATTTTCCGCAGCCAAACCGGCAATGCTCATGGCTGGGCGATCAAGAAGAAAGTGCTGTTCAAGGGTGTAGAGCTGGGCGGGCCTCTCGGTATCGCTATAGGTCTGGATTCGCAGGTCACCATTGATCACAAAATTGAACTGGTGGCCGTTCTCGAAGTAGTGTGGACGCATGAAATCGGGAGTTGCGGCACCGGCCTCAAGAAACCACATTCTGGCGCGGAAGCCGTGAGACACGTCGTCTACGAGGTACTTGACGGAAAGACCTGGGTACTCCTCCATTACCTGCCATGGCATGTCCTCCCACGTATCAATGATGCGGGGCGTGCTCCAGTATGTGACTTCCTTATAGTCAGGATTAAACTTCATCGAGTTGCTGCTGTCGTACTCAGCACGTCGGCAATCAGGGTCAACACACCAGCTTCCGACGCTATTTTGTCCTTCTTCCATGATCATGATCTCGGCGCCAACCTGCGATGCCATAAACTTTTGTCGACCACGTTCGCCACCGTGCAGGCTGTACGGTGGGCGCGACAAAAAATCGCCGGCCCGAAATCGTTGCAGTGGACCGGAGACTTGGTCGGGCGTAGTTGATTCGTTATTAGTAAAGTCACCCGCGATGTTGTAGGCCCACTCATGAAATTCGTGATAGTGAACCTTGGCGCCTTCGGCGCCCGGCGGCACATAGAGAATACGGAGACTGCTACCCGCTGGATCTTCAAACAGCGTCCTTCTTCCCCAGCCGGTTAAACCAGTTTCGCTTCTCGCTATTGGCATGGATTCACTGTCGACTACGCGGGTTGGCACAAACTGGCCGGACGCATCGCTTAGCAACTCGTAGGTGGCGCCTTCCTCAGCCGCGATGCAGGCTGTCGCCATCGACGCTAGTAGGCACATTGCGCCGACGCGTGGACGGGAAACTGATTGACTTCCGACACTGAGAGCGCTCATAACTAACCCCTGACTAGTGTTTCGATAACTAGGTTACCTTAGTTAGTTTTTGTACGCAACAATACTTATTGACAAACAAGAAGGGGCAAAAAAAGGCGAACAGTCGCACCCGCGCAACTGTTCGCCATACCTCGTCAGGTTCTCTTTCCGGGAAATTTGCGGCTCGCAAGAATTGCAGCCGCTTCGATCAATCGTCGTCCTGCACCGTTAGGGTGCGAAAACCGTCACCGGTGAATTCAATCTGTGTATCGTAAGAACAATCTGTAAAGTAGTCAGCCCAGAGCTGTGTTCCCGTCCTTACAAGTGCGACATTGTGGCTGGCTGTGCCATCGCCGTGCGACGTTGCACCACCATGACCAATGCCACCAGGACGCCACCAGTAAGACCGGTTATTGTAAGTGACCTGGGTCAGGCCGCTCTCCAGACACTCTCCAATAGTTGTATCGCCGGACTTATCGAGAAAATAATACTCCTCAAAGCTGGGGTGGACCTCGTACCCACCGCCGAAGTTTCCAGCGCCGTGACTCGTGGCGGGAATGCCGGCACTAAAGGTTACCCAGGTATTCTCACCAGTGTCCGGATCCTGGCGCAACAGCTTGTGCACGGCACCCGGGAAGTTACCGCCAACGCGGTAGGCCGGGAACGGATCGCCTATGTACCAGGGTTCATCGAAATGATTCCTTGCACCAATAAATGCATGCAACCGCGCCCCGCGTTTGCTCTTTGTGGATGCGATGAAGTCTGGCTCGCCCTTGAGCCAATGCATGATAACCGCCCCCTGCTTCGAGGACATACGACCGTGCGAGACCCCGGCCGGCAGGAAAGTATAGGAGTAGCGACGCAACTGCTGCACACCGTCAACGCTCTCGATCGTGAGGTCGCCCTCAAGTACAAAGATTTCTTCGTCAACAGAATGATAGCCCGCAGGGTGCTGCCAGCCATCCGGAATATAAGTCAGCTGGGTAATTGCGCCCATACTTGGCGATTCGCTAAGCAATCGTCGCTTCATCCCGTGCGGCATGCCGGGCACTTCAAAATCCTTCCAGGGGATCGAGTGCTCGGGCTGATAATGGATGACAAAATCGGGTCGCCCCTCAATTTCATATCCGGGCTCGGGCGGTGGGGGTGGCTCTTGCGCAAGAGAACTTTCGACGAACAACGTGGCTAAAATAATCGCCATAAACATCTGTAAGCCGGAATTCATCGCACCGCCCTCTTAAGATTGCTTACAGTTTGCGGTTCGTCGCATCTGTCGTGGTAAGTCACCCTGTGGCCGGGGCCGCTGCGATACAGCCAGATAGCTACAGAATCTGAGTACAGACTGGGCCCGCCATAACGTATACCCGCCGGTCTGAAGAAGTATCCGCCTTCCGTATAGCGACCAGCCACTTCACCCTGCGGCAGACACTCAGCCATTGTCATATCTCCGGCAATCATATAGCCCTCCTCCCAGCTTTCGCTTGAAGCCCACCGCGGCAGATGTCCCTCACCGTACATCGCCGGTGTACCGCCAGGAATGATGGCAATCCATGTTTTTTCTCCCGTTTGCTGATTATTGCGTATCAGCTTCAGGCGAAGTGGCGAGTCCTCGCGAAATCTCTCTTCTCTGTACTCGGGAAATTCTGACGGACCGATAGTCGGTGCGTCGCCGTAACGCCAACCCTCTATCATTTCATCAGTACTCGCTCCCGGCCGTGATTCGGCGCCCGCGACATAGTCTGGTTTTGCGCTCCACATTTGTAGGACAGTTGCACCGAATTCAGTACTGAGACTGTGCGAGGTACCGGCGGGGTAGTATGCGTATGCGTAGCGCCCGACCGCCTCGTCTCCCATCGTCACGCCACCTTCCACAACGAACATTTCGAGATCGGCTGAATGATAGCCAGGCGCTTGTTTCCAGCCGGGCGGCAAGCGAACCAGCATGGTTCTTGCGCCTGTCACCTCATCAAAACTCAGCAACTTATACTCTGCCAAGCGCACACCCGGCAGATCGTAAGGTCGCCAGTACAAGCGCGCAGGCTTCACAAAAGCCTCGAGCTCAGTACTGCGATCATGCGCCCTCTCCCGGTCCCATTCTTCGGCATGCGAGCTTGCAGTCAGTCCGAATATGAGTAGTGCGGCTAGGCACAACGTGAGTTGCTGACGATACTGTGGCTTTGTTTTGTCGTTAAGTCTCATAATTTACTACGAGCCCACCGGCTCCCATGATTTGGATTCATTGAAAGACACACGATAATGGCGCAGGTTGTAGGCAAGAATGCCAGTTGCGAATAAGCCCGCGAGTACCGCAACAGCGCCGACCGAGTAGCGCAACATGGATTCATCCCTGAATACATAATCCGTGAATACGGCAATCCCTGTAGGGCCAACCGTCAGGCCCAGAATATTCACTACAAAATAGTAAAGTGCCGATGCCTGTGCACGCATCTGGTTCGGCGTCACAATCATCAGGGCGGATATACCAGCCGAGGTCGAAGCTAGAACGCCGGACGTCATTGGCAGGAGCATGAACAGCGCCAGCATCGGGGACGGCATCAGTGGCGTCATCACTGCGCACACGACGCCAAGCATGTTCAGATAAAGGGCAGCACGCATATGTGCGTCCTGGTGACCGCGCTTCATAAGGAACTCGGGGAGCCACGACGCCAGCAGAATCGAGACAGGCCCGGCGATGAGTGTCACAACGCCGTAGGCAAGCCCGATATCCTGCACTTCCCAGTCCCAGGTTCTTATAAACATCGTCGGGATCCATGCGAAGAACCCGTATGAAAGAATACCCACGGTCGACATTCCAAAGAAATGGCTACCGTACATGCGCCAGCGCTGGGCGAAAAATCCCATAACAGTTTTCAGCGACAAATGTCCGTCTGCGTTATCGCTTTCGTCAGACGCCATACGCCCCTTTCTGGCTGGCTCTTTCACGGTCAGCATTAGCGCCGCCACCAGGATTCCCGGCAAACCGACCACCAGGAAAACTGTCTGCCATGCGAATAGCTCACCGACGACCGGCAATGTTACCGGAGGAGCCTTGCTTACCAGCGCAATTACCTGGCCGCCGAGGATCATCGCCAGACCCACGCCCATGGAGATCCCCATGGTGTAGAACGCAACTGCGCGTCCCCTCGTTTTCTTTGGAAAATAATCGCTCATCATTGAGAGCGCGCTAGGACTCAGAGCTGCCTCACCCACGCCGACACCCACTCGCGCGAGAAAGAGCTGTACATAATTTCTCGACAAGCCGCAGGCCGCCGTCATAACGCACCAGGTGGCGATCCCGGCGGCGATTATTCCTCGACGACTGTATCTGTCCGCCAGTCTTGCGATTGGAATACCGAGTAGCGTGTAGAAAATTGCGAACGCCAGGCCAAGCAGAAGGCTCATCTGGGTATCGGAAATCTGCAGGTCACGCCGAATTGGCTCGACCATCAGCGACATGATTTGGCGGTCAATAAAGGAAACCGTATAAGCAAGCGTTAGTACGACTACGACATACCAGGCATAAGCCGGGGACGGATAGCCGTCTTCTTCGCGTTGCGGCTCGGCACTCATGACACAGTGCCCGCGCAAGTAAAGCCAGCAACGATTCTTGGACTGAGAATTTCTTCCATACTTGTTGTCACCGTATTATTGGCCTATCTGAAGTTAGGCAGTATACTGAATCTAACTGAGTTATCTATGTTTAATTGTCCGGCGTCAACCCCACTTGCATCCGGTATGACCCAGCGGCAAACCCGCGGCGGCGGTAAATCCATAGAGCTCTTCGGCCGGCAAAGACTCCGCAACCTGGCGGCGAACCTCCAGCAGCTTGTGCATATCGATACCGGTCTCGTAGCCCATGGAATTCAGCATGAATACCAGATCCTCCGTCACGATATTGCCGCTTGCGCCTGGCGCCGCAGGGCAACCGCCAATTCCACCAAGGGAACAATCGATCGTTGTGATACCAACCTCAATTGCGGCGAGCGCGTTAGCGATACCGACGCCTCGCGTGTTGTGCAGATGCACGCCTGTTAGCCGGCGTTCACCCACCTCATCACGAACCAGCTTGACAAGACGCCTTACCTGCGCCGGATTTGCAGAACCCGTAGTGTCAGAAAGCCCAACTTCGTCTGCGCCAAGACTGATAGCTCTGGCGGCAAGTTCCACAACCTTGCCTTCCGGTACCACGCCTTCGATGCTGCAGCCAAATGCGGTTGCTATGCCAACCTCAAAATGTGGCCGTTGCTCACTTGGCATACCGTGCAACATGTCCACAATGTCGGCTATTTCGCGGAACATATCGTCGTGGCTCCGACGCAGGTTCGCCTTGCTATGGGTCTCACTCGCGGAAAGTGGCAACCCCATTTTTGTTGCTCCAGCCTCGGCGGCACGCTTCGCGCCGAACAGGTTTGGCACCAGCGCGGCTACTGACAGGCTGCCAAGCTCTCGCGCGAAACGCACCAGTTCGGCTGTATCGGCAAGTTGCGGCAGGAGTTTTGCGGGTACGAACGAGCCAACCTCGATCTCCGGAACACCCGCAGCCGCCTCGTCACGAATCCAGCGTTTCTTTGCCTCAGTCGGCATGATGCTATCGATGCTCTGCAAACCATCACGAGGACCAACTTCGCTGACGAGGATTTTTTTCGCTAACATGGGAACTTCCTTAACTAAGTTAGGTAACTGAGTCGGCACATAATGAACGGACAATCGATTATCGACAAGCTCTGGAGCTCACATCGCGTCATGAAGTGCACCGACGCGGCTGATCTCTTGTACATTGATCGTATTTTCCTGCACGAGCGTACGGGCAGTATCGCGCTGCAGAGTCTTGGTCGCGCGGGTTTCAGCGTGCGCTGCCCGTCCCGGGTTTTTGCGACCATGGATCATATCGTTGACACACAGCCTGGGCGCACCGATGCAACCAGGGTACCTAACGGCACCGAGTTCATTCAGGCCACTCGTGAATCTGCACGAGCCGCCGGGATTACGCTGTTCGATATTGGCGACAAAGATCAGGGCATTGCGCACGTTGTGTCGCCCGAGCTGGGAATTGCACTGCCCGGCCTGACGCTGGTTTGTCCGGACAGCCACACCGGCACCCTGGGTGGGCTGGGTGCGCTCGCCTGGGGTATCGGCTCTACCGATGCAGGGCACGCACTGGCAACCCAGACCCTCGTGGTAAAGCGGCCGCAGCAAATGCGCGTGCGCTTTAACGGCAGCCTGCGACCCGGCGTTACGGCCAAAGACCTGATTCTGCGCCTGATAGCACAATACGGTGCCGGCGGAGGCAAGAACATGGCTATTGAATTTTCCGGCAATGCGATAACGCAGTTGCCAGTTGAGGGCCGGCTGACACTGTGCAATATGGCAGTGGAGTTCGGCGCATGGACGGGCGTCATCGCACCTGATGACAAAACCATTGAATACGTACATGGCAAACGGTTCGCGCCGCAGGGGGCAGCATGGGACTCTGCCGTCGTGGCATGGCGCGCACTTCCATCCGATGAAACAGCGGTATTTGACGCGCAGCTTGAAGTCGATATCAGCGAACTGGGTCCGCAAGTAACCTGGGGCACGAGCCCGCAGCATGTTACGGGCGTAGGCGGTCGCGTGCCTTCAGCCAGCGCAAACACCAATGCAAGTAACCGGGACTCGATTGAGCGAGCGCTTCAATACATGCAGCTTGAACCAGGGCAGCCGCTGGCAAGCCTGGCTGTCGATGCTGCATTTATAGGCTCATGCACAAATGCGCGCCTGTCCGACCTGCGTGAAGCCGCTGCCATTCTGGACGGCAGAAAGGTTGCGCCTGGCGTGAGGGCACTTTGCGTACCGGGATCGTCTGCCGTGAAACGCGCAGCCGAGGCCGAAGGGCTGGATGCCATCTTTCGTGCGGCAGGTTTTGAGTGGCGGGAATCCGGCTGCTCACTTTGCTTCTACGCAGGCGGTGAAGGTTTTGAGCCCGGCGCACGGGTGATCAGCAGCACAAATAGAAACTTTGAGGGCCGTCAAGGCCCCGCAACACGTACGCATCTCGCCAGCCCGGCAACAGTAGCAGCATCGGCTGTGCTGGGTCGGATAGGCGGTGCCGAGGAACTCCAGTGACTGAATATTCAAATTTTTCGGGTATCGCAGCGCCTTTGATGCGCATCAATGTCGATACCGATGCAATCATTCCCAGCCGGGAAATGAAACACGTATCGCAAACCGGACTGGCCGAGGGCCTGTTCGCGAACTGGCGTTACCTTAACGCAGGCTCACGTGAGCCGAATCCTGACTTCATTTTGAACCAGGAGCCCTATGCACATGCGAGCATTCTCATTGTAGGGAGTAATTTCGGTTGCGGCTCATCGCGTGAGCATGCCGTTTGGGCACTCAAGGAGTGGGGCATCAGGGCCATCGTCGCTCCCAGCTTCGGCGCCATATTTGCGTCCAACTGCCTGAGCAACGGCGTGCTGCCAATACGACTCGAAGAAGCCGCTGTCCAGGCGATAGTGGACTATGTCACTGCGGACCCTGAAACCCATCGTGTGCACATAGATCTGGAAAAATGCGTCGTTAGCGCCGGCGGGTCGGACTGGGTGTTTGAAGTGGGAGAGCGTGAGCGAGAAATGCTTCTTCAGGGGCTCTCACCCATCGCACTGACACTCCAGAGCCGCGAACTCATCGACACATTTGAGGCGAACGATGCCAAGCTTAGGCCCTGGGCGGTACTCTAGGTGTACCCGCTGCAACGCCACGGTTTCTCCGAAATCGGGGCACGCCTCGGCCGCCCAGGGTCCGGCCGTACTTTTGATGCGGGCCTATGAGCGCTCAACGAATTCCACAAATTCTCCGGAATGACCACGGCAGGAGATTGCCCGGCTGCCTTTTGCCGGGAACATTGGGTGGGCCTCAATCCTGTTAAAGGGTATCCCGGACCCGCTCAATGCGGCCGCGACGACATCGAGATCAGTCGTCGCAAACGTACACATGCTCGAGTGTGGCGGCAGGCAGCCTTCAACCGTCGGCCGCGGCATGGCTTCTTTTGGATACTCATCTATCTGGATTGAACAAAATTCCGGCGCCCTCACAGCAGCCATTTTGTACCGCCTGCCTTGCGGCAGACCCAGACTCTTGGCAAGGCTGTTCCGTGGCACGTCAATTTCCATGCGCGACTGTAAGCCCAGTGTTTCCTGGTAGAAATCACGAGATTTCAGGTAGGGCCGGGCTGCCAGGGTTTGGATGAACAACGGGCCTACGTTATTCGCGCCCATCTCGAGCAACCCGTCTAGTTGCGTATGCTGTGTAAAGTACAGTGGCTCACCAGACGGCCCTTTGAATTGCGCTGCCCTGTAAGCTGGCGCACCGCCTGCTGTGCTTGAATCTCCCGGGCCGCCCGTGTGGGTAAATGGTAAACCTTTGAGCTGCTCGACCATGTCGTCCGGCGTCCGTACACGAATCTCCAACGCAACCCAGCCAAGTGAGTCATACGGATTTACTTTTTCAAAATCATCGCCGAGTTCAAGCACGCGGATCAGGCCACTATCATGTTCCGGCGGCCCGAGTACTGCGGTGCGTCTGCCAGCCATTGCCGGCGTGCCCCAGAATTTTGCAAGCTCAGGCGAAACGCTTCCGCGCCAGTACTCAACGTAAGCGAAACCCCGGGTGTATGCGCTCACCGTTTCATCAAGACTCGGCACTGTGAGTGTGCCAGCGGCGATACCGGATACGAGCGTAGCGGGATTACCCCAGACTTGTTGCGCAGTCTTATCTGCGGATTGACCGGCTGCGTGGGCTGCTCTCGCTCCGAGCGATGCCGCAAGAAACACACAGCCAAGCGATTTTAGAGTGTCCCGCTTTGAGCTATCCACACCGGTTTTAACATGGGTCGAGCCGAGTATTCGTTTTGTGCTGGTCATTGATACTACTCCGAAGCATTGGTGTCTTAGTTACCGAGTTCCAGGTACTGGCTCAATTATTCTGGCTAACTTGTTGAGCCATACGTTCTGCATCTGCGGTCCCGTAGCCCAGTCCTTCGAGAATTTCACGCGTATGTTCGCCTGCCGCAGGGACATCGTGTCTGAGCGTCAATTTTGATTCTCCGAATTGAAGCGGCAAAGTTGGCAGCCGGGTATGCCTGCCTTTGTTGGGACCGTCAGTGAGTGTCAGTGACTGAAGCCTGCCACTCTCTGTCAGATGCGGGTCATCAAACAGATCCTGCGGTCGCTTGACCGGTGCAAAAGGCAATCCGATCTCTTCGAGACGCGCCTCAAGCTCTGCGCCAGTGAATTCTTCGAACACTTTGCGCAGGCGCGGCAGAATTCGTTCGCGTTGCTTGACCCGGCCAACATTCCGGTCGAGCGACTCATCGCTGGCAAATTCCTGCAAGTTGAAAGCGTCGCAGAATATTTTCCACTGGCCATCGGTCACCACGCCGACAAATACTGATTCACCGTCACCGGTCTCAAAGAGATCGTATACCGCCCATGCTGAAATTCGCTCCGGCATCGGGTTTGCCGCTGTGCCGGTCACCGAGAATTGGGCCATGTGCTGCCCCATCAGGAAAACGGCGCTCTCAAACAGGGAGGCTGTAATATGCTGGCCTCGTCCGGTGGTAGAACGCTCCGTGAGGGCCGCGAGAATTCCCATGGCACCGAACATCGCACCTTGAACATCAACGACCGAAGCGCCAGCTCGAAGGGGTCGACCTGACGGCCCGGTCATGTAGGCGAGCCCGCTCATCATCTGTGCCACCTCATCTAGCGCGGTTCGATTCTCGTAAGGCCCACTTAAGAAGCCCTTCTCCGAGCAATACACAAGACCAGGATTGCGCTTCGCGAGCGCTTCGTAGCCGAAGCCCAGCCGGTCCATGCTACCGGGGCGAAAATTTTCGATGAAGACATCTGCCTCGTCTATGAGTCGCAAGGCAGCTTCCTTACCCGCAGCGCTCTTCAGGTCGAGGCAAATGCTGCGCTTGTTCCGGTTGTACATCGGAAAATAGCCTGCGCCGGAACCCGCAAGAAAGCGGGTTTTGTCCCCGCCTGGCGGTTCGACTTTGACGACGTCCGCGCCGAGTTCAGCAAGCATCATGCCGCAAGCGGGGCCCATGATCATGTGTGTGAACTCGACGACTTTCAGTTCTTTCAGGGGGGTAGCGCTATTCATTGTAAAATCGGCCTTGCACCTTCAGTTGTGTTCCGCGATAGTATAGATCAAACATAGTTTACTTAGTGAGATTTATGCTGTGACGAACGAAAGATATGACACATTGATCAAAAACGCCATGCTGGCGCGCCCGGGCCAGGCGGAACTTGAAGCCTCCGACATTGGGATGAAAGACGGCAAGTTCTCTGTTCTGGCTCCGGATATCAATCCGGACCAGGCCGACGTTGTCGTCGACGCCTCGGGCCTGATAGCGTTTCCCGGACTTGTGGATGCACACATGCATACGGGCATTTATGCCCCGCTGGATGAAGATGCAAGAACAGAAAGCCGGGCCGCCGCGATGGGCGGCGTCACTACAAGTATCAACTACATCCGCACAGGCAAGTACTACCTCAACAAGGGTGGCAGTTATCTGGACTTTTTCCCTGAGGTTCTCGAACTCTCGGATGGCAATTTTCACGTTGACTATGCGTATCACCTGGCGCCGATGGATGCGAGTCATATTGACGAGATCGAGACCCTGATAGAAAAATTCGGCGTTACGTCGTTCAAAATATTCATGTTCTACGGTGGTTACGGCCTGCACGGGCGCTCCGACAACCAGAGCGATTTCCTGATGATCGGGGAAGACGAAAAGTACGACATGGCCCACTTCGAGTTCGTGATGCGCGGCATCAAGCGTGCAATGGACCGTTTTCCCGACGCAGCGGAGCAGATTTCGCTCAGCCTGCACTGCGAAACTGCTGAGATCATGGCTGCGTATACGAAGATCGTTGAAGAAGAAGGAAAATTAAGCGGTCTGGCAGCATATAGTGCTTCAAGACCCGCCCATTCCGAGGGCCTCGCGGTATGTATCGCATCTTACTTGGCGCACGAAACCGAATGCGCAAACATTAACCTGCTGCATTTGAGCGGCAGGAAGGCGATGGAAGCCGCCATCACTATGAGTAGCGCATTCCCCCACATCCAGTTTCGACGCGAAGTCACCATCGGTCACTTACTTCTGGATATAGACTCACCTTGTGGCTCCCTGGCCAAAGTGAATCCGCCCATCCGTCCTCGTGAAGACGTTGAATACCTGTGGCAGGCCATCCTAGACGGAAAGGTTGACTGGGTCGTAAGCGATCACGCCTGCTGCCGCGAAGAGCTGAAAGTTGACCAGCGTTCCCCGAACGATATCTTTGTCGCGAAATCCGGGTTTGGTGGTACGGAGTACCTGCTATCCGGCCTCGTTTCCGAAGGCCAGCGCCGCGGACTTTCGTACAACCGGATCGCCGAACTGGTTTGCAAGAACCCGGCTACTCGCTATGGCATTCCCGGTAAGGGCGACATTGCGCCAGGCTTCGATGCGGACCTCGTGTTACTTGACCCTAATGAGCGTTTCGTCGTTGCGGAGGCGACATCCGAGTCGGACCAGGGCTATACACCCTTCGAGGGCATGGAACTAACCGGGCGCGTCAAGAGCACATGGCTACGTGGCCGGGAAATATGGGACGGCGCGAAAGTCGTCGGTGCGCCTGAAGGCCAATATCTTCGTCGCTACGGTTAACTGAAGAATCGCGCGTGCGGTCTATGCAAACCGCCACAAATTAGCTAGAATGCTAACTTAGTTACCTTCGTTAAAAAAGCAGTCAAGCAATGAACCCAACCGAATCAGCACACGCCAGGCCGGAACAACAGTTTTTTGACGATCCGGCCATCGATCGTTTGATGGGGACAGTGATGGCGCTGGCTACTGAAGTATTTGTACTCCAGGCGCGCATGCGAACGCTGGAGACTGAACTTTGCGCCTCTGGGGCCGTAGACATCAATGACCTGAACGTCAAAGGCGAAGACGCGGCACAGCAGGCCGCCGAAGCCGAAGCTTACTCAAAGCATCTGCTCCGACCTCTTTTAGGGCTGCAGGACTCGCTTAGCCCAACAGAGTGAATCACGAGAAAGTAAACTTTCGAATTGGCGACAATAATCATGCAAGACAGCAATTTTAGAGCGGCACAGGCATTCCTGCTTGGCGCCAAAAACTTCTGGACGACAAGCATGTACCAGGAGTTGCGTTCCCAGTATGAGCGGCGGGTCGACAGTCGTAATGCTAGTTCTATTGAGCCTCGCGATGCCGTCGCCGAGATAGAACAGGACGTAACCTACCGGTTCTTCGCGTGGCTGGAACGCCATCTGCAGCGTATGAAATACTCCTCACGTTACGGCATAGTGCCTTATCACGCGGCGCAACGTGATCGACTAATGCAAGAGGCGGGCTTCGCCCTGAACGACGAATACACGCCGACGGTCGATGACAAGTTTCCGCTACCCAAGTATTACAAGTCCATGGACGTTCACCAGCATGAAGGTGGCCTTTGGTCTGACATGTCAGCGGGTTTTGCGTACGAATATGGCGCGAGAACGACCACACCGTTGATTAGTGATTCTCATGAGGACCTGCACAATCGATTCACCGCGCTGGTTGCGGGCGACAGGGATTTCAAGCAAATTCTTGACCTTGGCTGCGGTTTTGGTAAGAGCACGCGGCCTTTCGTAAATCTTTTTCCGGGCGCGCGCGTAGAAGCTGTGGATCTCTCGGCGCCCTGCCTGTACGTCGCATCACACTTCGCGCGCCAGGGCCAGACACCGAATGTCCACTACAGCCAACAGGACGCGCGCGAAACACGTTTCGATGACGAATCTTTCGACCTCGTTACATCGACGATGCTTTTGCATGAACTGCCAGTCAAAAGCATTCTAAGCCTGTTCGAAGAGAGCTTCCGGCTGCTGCAACCGGGAGGCCGCATGGCGCATCTGGATTTCCACATCCTGCCTGACGAATTTGACCGCCTGATGCATTACGGGCACGCCAGGCGAAATAACGAAATCTTCATGCCCGGCATAGTAGAGCTTGATTTGCCGAAGACGCTTACTGAAATCGGGTTTCGGGACATCAGCATTGAGCGCTTTAAGGAAAACGAAGATATGGACCTTGAGACGCATGACGCATGGCGGTTCCCCTGGACGACTATTTCCGCAAGCAAGCCCAGCTGAACAATCGGCAGGGCCAACCTGCCCGCCTCACAACTGAACGGGATCCCCGGGGGAACCAGCCATGATTGACTTGCTCGTGATTCTGACTTTCAGCGCGCCCGACCTGGCGCGCGTTGAAGAAGCGTACTCGACCTCGCTGGAATACCACGTAGTGGACAGAGGGCAGGTAGCTGATGACCTGGCAGACGCATGGGACGCTCCACGAATGGAGGGTCGAGACTATATCCTCATGCAGCCCGCCAGCAATGCGCCTTATTACCTTCGATTCGTGCAGAGCGACGCTATCGAAGGCTATGTCCCGATGCAGACGTTTGGCTGGAACGCTGCAGAGCTGCTGGTCAAAGACCCTGACGAACTTGCTCGCCAGTTTCGTTCAAGCAACTCTATCTTCCAGATTGTCGGTGAACCGCGGCAACTGTCGGCAACATCACCTATTCGTGCGATGCAAGTCATTGGGCCAGCGAATGAAGTACTGTATCTCACGCGCTTACCGCCAGCAGGGCCCGAACAGGGCGGACCGGTGCGCAGGCCGGCTGAAACTTTCGTTGACAGAACATTCATTGTGATTCTGTCTGGTCCGGATATGAGCGCGCTGCGCAACTTCTGGCAAACGGTATTCGAACTTTCGGTCAGCGAGCCAATAATGGCGCGCATGACCGTACTGAATAAGGCCATGGGTCTCGACATCGACACGACACACCCACTGGCAATTACACGCCTGACTGAAGATTTTTCAATCGAGTTGGACCAGTATCCATCGCAGGCGACACCACGGCCGGTGCGCGATGGTGAGTTACCGCCTGCGCTGGCTATCGTGTCTGTCGAAGTGGACAGCCTGTCTGACTACGAAGACCGTTTCCTCGCAGATCCGATCACGATTCAGGCCAGTCCGTACAACGGCCGCCGTGTGGTCTTCATCAAGGGCGCCAGCGATGAAATTATCGAACTTATTGAACGCTTGAAGTAAGCCAGCACCTACCCGTTGTAGCGGCTGCATGCGAGCAAAACATTGCTCAATAGTTGCATTTCTATTACCGTAGCGGGATCAAAATAATAATCCAGCTACTGGCCGCACTAACACCCAACCCCGGCCACTGGCTCAACAAGACAGGTTGAACTTTATGGCCCGCAAGCCTGCGCCGACAGATCACCACGCCAAACAGCGCCCGGTTCGGGCGCCAAAATTGCCGCACCTCGTCGCGCAGCAATTGCGCTCGCAAATAGCATCCGGAGTGCTACGCCCGGGAGACACGCTGCCATCCGAAGCTCAGCTTCTTGAGGAGTTCGGCATCTCTCGCCCGACCTTGCGCGAAGCATTGCGGGTTCTTGAGTCTGAAACACTGATACAACTCGATCGTGGTGCACGCAATGGCGCCAAGGTGCTGGCGCCGTCAATTGAAATGGCGGCTCAGTACGGTGGCTTGTACCTGGCTACGCAGGACACAACCTTGCAGCAGATCCATGACGTACGAACAATTCTTGAGCCACCCCTGGCGGCGCAGCATGCTCGAGTGTCACGCAAAGCAGTGATTGATGCCCTTGAAGAATGCGTGCAGGCGCAGCGACGTGCACTGGCCGACCTGGATTACATTGAAGCCGCACGATCCGTGAATGAGTTTCATGGTCAGCTTGTACGTCAGTCCGGAAACACGGTTGTGCGCCTGCTGGCTGGCATGCTGCATGAGATTTCGGAGTATGTTTATCCGCAACTGCCCGTCACAGCTGGTCGGCTGAGCAAGAAGGCTACGCTCAAGCGCAGCGAAGAGTCGACGGATGCACACGAGAAGCTGGTGGAACTCATTAAGTCGAAAAAACCGGACAAGGCGGAAGCGTTCTGGCGCGACTATATGCTTGATACCGCGAAATGGCTTAAGAAGTCCGGGCTTTCTAACTTGAAAGTCAGCATTTCGCCTCGTAACTAACCATCGAAAAGGTTAGGAGAGCTTCAGGCTCGCCTCACTGCGTGCACTTATAAAGCTGTTGCTGGCCGCACATCGAATTCCGCTATTAATCAATAGCAACATTTCCTGTCCATCCTGCGGTTGGTAACGTAGACGCGTACTACCACCCATACTCTCCGCCTCGTTGTCGTACCGAATCAGCGGGCAATCGACCGGTACGTATTCACCGTAACGCGACTCCTATCATGCCACCCCGCGAGACGAGTCTGTAAAGCATCAATTCGGCCACTTACTGATATGTACTGCGAAGTACATCGCTTGCAGCGGCAAATGCAGCAGGTCGAGCACACTATTTCATCGCCGATCTCGTTGCCATAGCAATGCGCTGCAGAAAAAGCCTATAGATCTGTGCTCACTTCGACGCTTCGCCATCACAATCATCCACCAGATCCAGGGCCTGGAGCTGAGCCCCAACACAGAGTCTGTACACACAGCAAGAAGTGCGAATATCAAGACCAATCTTCCGCACTAAGGCACAATAGTGCCGATCTCGGAGGGTAGCTCTTACGCAAGCGAACACAGCGATCGGGCACTCGACGGTCAGAATACAACGAGGAAAAGCATGCGTTTTAAGGGCAAAATTGCATCGTGGAATGACAACAAAGGCTACGGATTCATCACCCCACTGGCGGGTGGCAAGCAAATCTTCGTGCACATAAATGCTTTTGGTAATCGTGCCCGACGCCCCGAGCTGAATGAGGTCGTGACCTACGCCATGTCGAAGGACAAGCAGGGCCGGCCCTGTGCCGCCAATGCAACGCTTGCCGGCGACAAGCTGGTCCGGAAATCGGCTCGCAAGACCAATAAGCGCCTGGTACATTTCGCATTGCTGTTTCTGGCCGGGGTGGCCGGCGCCGTAATGGCGGGCAAGCTTCCGCTTGCTGTTCTCGTCGCTTATGCTGCCCTGAGTATCGTCACTTTCATCGCCTATGCACTCGACAAGTCGGCCGCCCGGCATGGCCGCTGGCGTACCCCTGAAAGCACCCTGCTGATGCTCGGACTGGCCGGCGGCTGGCCCGGTGCCTTAATCGCACAACAGACCCTGCGTCACAAATCGAAGAAGACGTCTTTCATCGTTGCATTATGGGTCACTGTGCTAGTGAACGGCATAGCACTGGCGTGGGCAACAACACCGGACGGGCTAGTGGCTGTGCAGGGTTTGCTGAGCTAGAACGCCAGTAATCTTCCTGATCTGGCGAACTTTTTCCGCACAAAGAGGCGTTCCCTGCCCATTGGCCGGGATTTACTGTAGACTGCGCCGCCCGCCGCCTCCTAAAGCCATGCCTGTGTCGCCACCTCGCCGCGACCTGGCTCCTTCTGATTACCGATGTTCTATAACTTATTTACCAAGACCAATGGCACCTGGAAAGCTGACACGCTCTCCGGATTAACAGTCGCTCTCGCGCTGGTACCTGAAGCAATTGCCTTTTCCTTCGTCGCTAAAGTCGACCCGATTGTCGGACTTTGGTCCGCCGTATTCCTTGGCTTTATCACCTCCGCTTTCGGCGGTCGTCCTGGCATGATCTCGGGCGCAACCGGTGCTGTCGCAGTGGTCGTCGCGAAGAGTGTCGAGATGGGCAATTCGGCAGGCGCCGAACTCGGCATCGAAAATCTTGGTATGCAGTACATGTTTGCGACCCTGATGCTGACAGGCATCATCCAGGCACTGGTTGCTGTACTGAAACTTGGCCGCTTTATCCGCCTCGTACCTCACCCGGTGATGATGGGCTTCGTCAACGGCCTTGCCATCGTCATCCTCATTTCCCAGTTCAAATCATTCCAGACAACGGACGGCGCGTGGCTGCCCTCGGAACAAGTAGCGATCATGGCTGCGCTTGCGCTGCTGACCATGTTCATTATCAAATTCTTCCCACGAATCACGTCGGCGGTTCCCTCGATTCTGGTCGCTATTGTCGGCGTCGGCTGCCTGAGCTATTTTGATCTCGTCGACACCAAGACCGTATCAGATGTGTTGTTCGAGGGTACCGGCAGTGGCGAGCTGCGTGGTTCGCTCCCGTTCCTGAGCTGGCCTGGCGATATTGTCTGGAACTACGAGACCGTATTGCTCATCGGTGGCGTCGCTGTCGCGGTGGCCATGGTGGGCCTGATTGAATCGCTCATGACGTTGCAGCTTATCGACGACATGACCGAAACACGCGGCCAGGGAAACCGCGAGTGCTTTGCTCAAGGCGGCGCCAACTTTCTGTCCGGGCTGTTTGGCGGCATGGGCGGCTGTGCAATGATTGGCCAAAGCCTCATCAACATTAATTCAGGTGGCCGCGGCCGTACGTCCGGCGTAGTTGCCGCGCTCGCGCTGATGCTGTTCATTCTGGTAGGCGGCCCGATAATCGTCGAGATTCCTGTCGCGGCACTGGTGGGCGTGATGTTTATGGTGGTTATCGGCACCTTCGAATGGGCGACGTTTCGCACCTTTGGCAAGGTGCCCGGAAGCGACATATTTGTCATCTTTGTCGTCACGCTGACCACCGTGTTCCTGCACAACCTGGCACTCGCAGTGTTCGTAGGCGTTGTGGTCTCGGCGCTGGTTTTTGCATGGGAAAGCGCACGGCATGTGCGCTTGATGCCGCAGGATGTCGGACCCGACAAACGTATCTATAACCTGCACGGCGTACTCTATTTCGGTTCGGTCCGGGAGTTCTCGGAGCGCCTTTGGCCAGCAAATGACCCGGACGAAGTGATCATTGATTTCAAAGACGCACGTGTCGTTGACTATTCCAGCCTCGAGGCTCTGAACGCGATTACCGAGCGCTACAGAAAAGCCGGCAAGACGCTACGCCTGCGCCATCTCAGTACCGAATGCCAGAAAATGATTACAGCGGCCGGCAGCCTGGTCGAAATCGAGGTCGCCGAAGACGACCCGCATTACAGTGTTGTGCGCATCTAGCGGCGGACAACCATCGACAACCGGCAATCACCTGACTGAGACTAGAGCCGCTTCGCTACGCGCTTGAAACCGTCTCGAATTTCGTCCCCGAGCAACTTCGCGGCCGCGCCGATTTCCTTTGAAGACTCCGCCGTAGCGTCTCCGACCGATTTCGCCTTCGAACGCAGCTTCTGCAGTTTCTCCTCTACTTCCTGCCACTCGTCACTCGCCTCGAGCTTGGCCAGGTGGATTTTTACCTGCAATTCATCGCGTTCGCGCTGCAAGTCATCGAGAAGGTTGTACACTCGTTCCCTTAATTCACTCACTCTTTCTCGCTCCTGTGCCGCTATAGGCCAGTTGCCACAATAGCGCCTCCAGGGGCATATGCACATCCGCAATAACCGAAGGTCGCTGCGGCCGCACGGCCAACATGGCCACCCCGCGCTTGCCTAGAACGTGCTAAAGCCGCTGGCCTCCATGAAGCGATACAGCCAGCGCCGTAGCCGTGATTGATCCGCGTAAACCGGATAGTCCGCACTGAACACTTTGCCCGCCCTGTTATTCCATGCCTCGTCGAAAAAAGCCTGCGCATCGCGAAAGACAGGCTGCGAGGACTTACCGACGACTACAACATTGGTTTCAAGATTCAGGTCACTCAAATTGCGGCGGGTAAGATTGGCCGATCCCGTGTTCAACGTCGCGATCTCATCCGGTGTCGTGTGCAGCAGCATTTTCGCGTGGCACTGCTCACCGTGTGTGTCGCACCAGCGCACGGGCACGCCCGCGCGCTGCAGCTCCCAGGCCACTGGTCGATTCGGTATGCCATTTTTCTGCCGGCCGAATGCATCTTTATTGGGATCCAGCAGAATGCGTAACCGCACACCGCGCTGCTGCGCTTCGATTAGTGCCTTCACGATATCCCGGTCTGAGAGATAGAACATCATCAGGTCAATGCGGTCAGCCGGCTGGCTTGTAGCCAGGGTATCCAGGAGCTGATCCTTTATCTTGCCCTCTGTTACAACCTTGACGGTTGTTTCAGCCTCTGTTTCTTGCACGTTCAATTCAAAATCCAGCGGCGTTTTGTCCGAGAGCGCCAGCACGCTGTTCTCGGTTGCGAGAATATCGGCGACTGCGAGGCCCGTGAAGCGCACGGCGGCATTGCGATGGGCACTGCTACCATCGTGCGGATTCGCGGAGCTTACTATGGCCACGTAGCCATCGCCGTCGTCTGCCAATACCGTCTTGCGATGATTGGCTTTGAAGTTCAGCAACTTGAGATAGGTTCTCAGCGAAACCCGATCGCGTCCTATCGGGTTCGGCAGCAGGCGACCCGGGCCATTGCCGAACGGCCGTATGAACAGGCGCCAAAATGCCGAGTAGACCGGGTTGCTGTCGTGCAGCCGATCAAGATCCGTTATCACAACCCGTATCCCTTCTTCCCGCAGGCGCGCAAACTGTGCCGACGGCAGGCTGCCATAGAGGTTGTTGACCGGGTCTGTGATAACAACGATTTCGATACCCGGCCGCTGCTGTTTTCGTGCGATCAATGCTTCCGTAAGTTCGTGCGACAGCGCGCGCGTGGTTTCCGGCACCGGCCCCTGAAAGTCGTTGTACAAGAACATGTCCAGCACAACCAGCCGTTCCGCATTGCTGATCAACGCAAGCGTCGCATCGAAGATTTCCTGCTGGACGTGACGTCGCCCCTCCGAATCTACCCAGGTTCTGTCAGCGAGAAACGTGACGTCGCTGGCGGGCATCGGCGCCCCTTCAAACGACACCCCCTCGGGAAGCGGGCGCCAGTTGGCGCAGCCGCTGCCGAACAGGGCCGCCAGGAGAATGACCAGCAGGCATCGGCATCGCAAACGGGGCATTTGCAAACTAATTTTTCTAACTAGAGACATAGACCCGGCGCTGGCTGCGGATACTTGGCGTTCATCACTAATTGCGACTCCTGTAAAAGCCCGCCAGCTCGTAGCCGGCAGGCAAAAGCCGCTAGCCTGCCAGCAATGTGCTCGCCTGCCTAGTGGCCTGATCGGTATTCTGGCAACCCGCGCAGGCGCCTGCCCCGTGCATTGAGACCATAGTGTACGACGCTGTAAACCACGCGACCTCGTGCGGTAACATCGACGCCCCATATCGCAAGCCAGCAGAACACCGTGTATGACGTTATCGACCACCACGAACGAAATAATGCCCTGGGCCGGCCTCAGTCCTGCTGCGGGCGGCATGCGCGAGTATTCTCCAAATGAGACCTGAGATTACGCATAAACTCAGGCGGTCCGGCTTTCTGGCCGTGGCTGTGTGCTTCCTCAGCTATCCTGGTACGCCAGCTCAGGCTGCCGATCTGCAAGGCTCGAGTGTCCAGGACGCCTACATCGCCGGGCAACTTACGGCCATTCTCGAGCGTGAATGGAAGTGGCCGCCCGGCAGTTATGAATTGTTGGTCAAGGATGGCATTGCCTATATCAACACTGAAAGTGACAGTCTTACACCGTCTTTTCCGGAGGCATCCACGCTAGGCGTTCGCGGTCTCGTTGACCTCCACGTGCAATTGTCCGCGGCAGACTCCGGTAACACACAAGCTCGCCAATCCGTGCCGCGCGCCTACAGTTTTCTCGGCCTGACGGAACTCACCGAGGCATTTCCGGTCGGCGACCTGTTTGCACATCTCATTGCCGACCCCAAACAGCCACAACTGTTTGCCTCCATGCGGAAATACGAGATTGGTAGCACCAGATCGATCACGTTGGAAACGAACAGGGTTACCGTCGGCGCAGTGGGGTTCGGCGATACCTTTGGCCTGTACCGGCGCGATGGGTCAGCGCCCGGGAATGGGTTACAGGTGAGCATATCGGCCGGGATATTCGCGCAGTTCAACCTTGACGCGGAATCCGACGACCTCGTGAATGCAGACTACGTTGTTGGCTTTCCTGTCAGCTATCGCCATGGACAGCACTCGGCGCGTTTGCGCCTCTACCACCAGAGCTCGCATCTTGGGGATGAGTTTCTGCTTAATTATCAACCGGAACGCATAAACCTCAGCTATGAGGCACTGGAGTTGCTGTACTCCTATGACTGGAATGCCTGGCGCGGCTACATAGGCGGTGAACACATCATCAGTATCGAGCCCGCCAGCTTTAAGAACAATTCGCTGCACGGTGGCGTCGAGTTTCGCTCAGGGCTTGGCCACAAGCGGCGCGGACAATGGCTGGGAGGCATCGACCTCAAGAGCTATGAAGAACACGACTGGCACGTGGACTGGAGCCTCAAAGCGGGCTATGAATTCAATGCGGCATCGCAAGCACAACGATTGCGCATTCTTGCTGAGGCCTACAAGGGGTTCTCACCGCATGGCCAGTTCTACAACACGAGAAGTGACTACTTCGGGGTCGGCTTTTACTTCGGCTACTAGTTAGAGAGAAAAGCGACTGGCAGCGCATAGACAACGCCACCAGCCGCTCACAACGCTTGCCGCTATCGCCAGTCGTAGTCGAAACCAATACCGTAAGTCGCTGGCATTCCCCAGGTCTCGGCAAAACCGACGCTGGTTGTACTCACCTGCATGCGGTAGCGCGTATCGCCGAGATTCTTGCGCCAGAGATAGGCTGACCAGTTACCGTCGCTGCCCGATACGCCCAAACGCGCGTTTGTCAGCCAGTAACCGTCTTCCATCGTTTCCGGCGGCAAGCGAACAATGTCGTAACTGACATCGTCCTTGTAAGCTGTCGCCAGCATGAAGTTGCCGACCAGGCGGGCAACCAGCTCGTCTCTCGCAATCAGCGACCGAAGCCGCGTTGACGGCGAGAGCTTGGAGCGAACTACCCAGGTATGGGTAGCCTGTTCAACGGTTTACGCGGTAACCAATCGGGCTTCAGAACAATACTCTTCGGCCTGCTCCCTGCAGCAATGTTCCTTCAGGCTGCCAAACGTCGCTATGCAAGACGCCTCTTGTCCGGAATAACCGTACCCGCCGCTGCGTTCTTTTTGGCCAGTGCTTCGATCTCCTTGCGTCGCTCTGACTGGTTCAACCAGTACTCGTAAGGATCAAAATTTCGGCTCTCTCCACGCTTGTTCGAGTGATCAATCGTGCAGTATGTCTTTCGCTGTTTGTCGCTCATCGGTTTCCCTGCCAATCAAGTTACACACTTGCGCGGGCCGTAAGGCCCATTCTCCTCACCCGCGGAAGATCCGGGTGAGCCAGCGCATGCCCGGTCGCCGCCACACAGGTGGCCGGGCATCGCATGCAGGGAGATTAGGGTTGTTGCTTGCCGCAATCGTCGGTAGAAATGCCCAATTTTCGACTATGGCTACCTATTTTTCGCGCCATTTTCAGCAGCTCGGCCCCGCGCCCGCGGGGGCCTTTCGTCCGCAAGAACAAGGGTTTTGTTGCGCGACGTAGCTACTGCTGCCAGGTACGGCATGGCCTGCAGAGCCAATACCGCCTACTTGTCGGATGTATCGGCAGGTGATAACCATGCACCATGGCGCTGATTCAAGCGCAAGTTTTTGTGGCAGAGTGAACCCGTGCTGGTCGAAAGAGAACAACCCCTCAAAGAGCTAATCGGCATGTCGCGCCGGGCCGCTAACGGTCATGGCGGCATTGCGCTCGTTGCCGGGGAAGCCGGTATCGGCAAGACAACGCTGCTCGAGGAGATGCGCTTGCGGGCAGGCCCGGGGAGCACGGTGATTTGGGGCGGTTGCGACGCGCTATTCACTCCCCGTGCGCTTGGGCCAATTCACGATATGGCGCACGCGCTCGGCAGCGAAGTAAGAGAACTGCTCGCCAGCGGCGGGCAACCGTCTCAGCTATTTGCCGCAGTGCTGCGGCAGGTCGAAACATCGCGCGACACATCAATCCTGGTGTTCGAAGACGTGCACTGGGCCGACCACGCAACGCTGGATTTCCTGAAATTCCTCGGCCGGCGTATCTCAATGCTGCGCGCACTGCTGGTGATCAGCTTCAGAATTGATGAAATATCGGCGGATCACCCCCTGACACAGGTTCTAGGCGAGCTGCCACCGTCCTGCACCAATCGCATCGAATTACTGCCGCTCACGCCCGAAGGAGTTCTCGCGCTCGGCGCGCCCGCAGGATATGACGACGGGGAACTCTACGAGATTACAGGCGGCAATCCGTTTTTTGTAACGGAGCTACTCGCGTGCCAGGAAGACATACACCAGTCTATCCCGGCCTCGGTGAAGGATGCTGTCAGCTCCCGCCTTAACCGGCTGGTAGCGGCCGAGCGCGAGTTCCTGGAGACTATCAGCGTGATGCCCGGGTTGGTGCCACGGCATCTTCTGCACCCACTGTTCGGCGAAAATGCAGACACGCTCGCAATGGCCTGCGTCGGACGCAGCCTGCTGATGCAGGACGTCAATCGTGGATTGCGCTTCCGCCATGAGCTCGCACGGCTTGCAACACTCTCGCGGCTCTCTACGACACGGCAGAAAAATATTCATGCCCTGGTGCTGGACGCCCTGCTCGCGCCCGGAGGGCCCGAACCGACGCTCGACCAGCTCGTGCATCATTCAGCGGGTGCGCTGGATGCCAGGCGGGTGCTGCAATATGCACCGCAGGCGGCAGCCGCAGCCGCCGCCGTCGGCGCGCACCGTGAAGCAGCGGCGCACCTTGCAACGGCGCTGCGCTTTGTCGATGAGGCGGCTCCGGAAGCGGCAGCGAAACTCTATGAGGACTGGGCATACGAAGCTGGCCTGGCACTGCATATCAACGAAGAAGTACTGGAAGCACGTCGCCACGCAATCACACTTTGGCGTGCGCTCAATCGTATGGACAAGGTTGGCGATAACCTGCGCTGGCTGTCACGACTGCACTGGTATCGAGGCGAGGCCGCCGAGGCGACACATTTTGCCGATGAGGCAGTGCGCGTCCTTGAGAGTACCCCGCCATCATCGGAACGGGCTATGGCCTACAGCCTGCGATCGCAATTGCACATGCTCAATGACCAGATGGACGAGGCGATTGAGTGGGGGCAACGCGCACTTGATCTTGCGGCAAAATTTGAAGACAACGAGGTTCGTGTTCACGCACTCAACAATATCGGCACCGCGCGAATCTTCCGAGACCAGCCCGAAGGAATCGAGCAACTGGAGGAAAGCCTGGAGCTCGCGCTGCGTGCTGGCCAGCATGAGCATGCGGCCCGGGTGTATACAAACCTCGCGGAATACGGTGTCGAGTACAGAAATTTTGAGCTGGCCGAACGCATAATCAGCGACGGCATCGCGTTCGATACCCAGCACGACCTCGATTCCTGGACCCACTACCTGGTAGGCAGGCTGGCCCAGTTGCGCATGGAACAGGGGCGTTTGCGCGACGCAGAGACCATTGCACAGGGGGTTCTCAAACTCGACAGGCTGACGCTGCTCATGCAACTTCCAGCCCTTATCGTTCTTGCCAAGGTGCGGCTGCGCCGCGGCAAACAGAATGCTCGGGAACTGGCGACGCGAGCGCTTCGGGATGCGATCGCGACGGACGAACCCCAGTACATCGTGCCGGCCCGCCTGGGGCTGATTGAAGCGGCGTGGCTGAATAACGAGCCTGCGTCGGCGGCCGACCATTTCGAGAATCTCGCCAATCTCGGGGTTGCGCAAATGCATTCATGGAATGCTGGTGAAACGGCCGCCTGGGCTCATCGTCTTTGCTTCGAGTTGCCAGCCGGGTTTCGAGCTTCTTTGCCTGCACCGTTTGAACTTGAGTTGCAGGGGGACATCGAAACAGCCGCCGAGGAGTGGGAGAAACTCGGGGCCCCGTACAATGCCGCCGTAACGCTATTGAACTCGCGCAAAGGTCACAAGCCTACCAACCTCGCCAAGGCCATAAGACTGTTCGATGGCACCGATGCAAGCGCTGCGGCAACAAAAGCGAGAAACCTTGCGCGTTCGCTGGGCCACGCCAAACACATGCCGCGCGCCCGACGCGGTCCGTATAGAGCAGCAAAGAACCACCCACTGGGGCTGACGCGTCGCGAGCAGACCATTCTCGCCCTTGTTGCTGACGGCGCGACCAACAAGGATATCTCGCAGGCCCTGGCCCGTTCGCAACGGACAGTTGAACACCATGTGTCGTCGATGCTCTCGAAACTGAATGTTAGTACGCGCATGGAAGCCATGTTGCGCGTACAGAATGAACCCTGGTTGCTACCGGACTCAGCAGAAAACAAGCCGGACTCCGGTCGCGGCAAAAAGGCGAAGCGCTAGAGCACCGGGCCGGCTTATCGTGGAGTACGTGTCAATGCGCAGCAACGCGCAAGACGTCGTTTCGTACCAGGTACCTGCCGTTGATTGTGATTGCCAGGGGTTCTCCGGATATAGGCTCAAGTGCAGATCCCGGAAGCTGCGCGCTGATATGCAAGTGCGGCTCAGCTGTCTTGCCTGAATTTCCTACTTTGCCGAGGTAGTCGCCTGTACTTACCTGATCGCCCGCTGCTACCTTGACGCTGCCTTGCTGAAAATGTGCCAGCAGGACGACGAAGTCGTCACAAATTAACAACACATGGTTGCCCTCGATGACCTCGAGGTCCATCGAGGGCACCGGCATGTCGGGGCGATCGCTGCGGCTGGCGAGAACGTAACCATCGCAAGGCGCCAGGACTGATTCACCATAGATTGCGTAGGCGGCGGGGTCGCGCG
>TARA_R110002049_G_scaffold95406_11_pt1 | contig 33914 bp, 38 predicted proteins | sample TARA_R110002049 | Tara Oceans TARA_R110002049 (sample SAMEA4396941) | marine metagenome | biome: Polar Biome; feature: [SRF] surface water layer (ENVO:00010504); material: water (ENVO:00002006), including particulate matter (ENVO:01000060) such as... | depth 5 m
CCCAGTGCTTCATAGCGCGCCCGTGCAAGATCCAGATCGCGCACTGGCAACACAAGATGATCAATTGTGGCGGGTGCATGATCCATGGCCCGGTTCCTATTGTTATCGACGGCTTTCCCCGAGCCTAGACAAGACGGCTTTGTTCTATTGCGGCGGCTATGAATGACGCAAATAATGGATGGGGGTCCAATGGCCGGGATTTCAGTTCAGGATGATATTGCACACCGATAAACCAGGGATGGTTTGGCAGTTCCACCGTTTCCGGCAATATACCGTCAGGCGACAATCCGGCAAAACTCAGCCCGGCAGCTTCCAGTCGCTGGCGATAATCGATATTCACCTCATAACGGTGACGATGGCGCTCGGAAATGAATGTCTTGCCATAAATACCGGCAATTTTTGAACCTTCGGCCAAGGTCGCATCATAGGCGCCAAGGCGCATGGTGCCTCCCAGATCGCCATCAGCGCTGCGCCTGACAAGCGCATTTCCACTGGTCCATTCCGTCATCAATCCGACCACTGGCGAATCTGTCGGGCCGAATTCGGATGAGGAGGCCTGTTCAATCCCGGCCAGATTGCGGGCCGCTTCAACGACAGCCATCTGCATGCCGAGGCAGATGCCGAAATAGGGAATTTTGCGTTCTCGGGCGAATGTCGCGGCGGCAATCTTGCCTTCGGTTCCGCGCTCGCCGAAGCCGCCAGGTACCAGAATGCCATGGACATGTTCCAGAAAGGGCGCTGGGTCCTCTTTCTCGAACACCTCTGACTCAATCCATTCCAGATTGACCCTGGCAGAATTGGCAATGCCGCCATGGGCCAGGGCCTCCATCAGCGATTTGTAGGCATCCTTGAGGCCGGTATATTTTCCGACGATGGCGATGGTTACCTCGCCTTCAGGATTCTTGACGATCCGGGAAATCTCTTCCCAGGCCTGCAGGTCGGGTGCCGGGGCACCAGTGATGCCGAATGCTGCCAGCACCTCCTCATCGAGCCCCTCGTGATGATACGACAGAGGCACATCATAAATCGACTTTACATCCAGCGCCTGGATGACAGCTGATGGCCGGACATTGCAGAACAGAGACAATTTGCGGCGTTCTTCCGCCGGTATTTCCCGGTCGGCACGCACCAGCAGAATATCCGGTTGAATGCCGATTGAGCGCAGTTCCTTGACCGAATGCTGGGTCGGTTTGGTTTTCAGCTCCCCGGCCGTGGGGATAAACGGCATCAAGGTCAGATGAATGTAAATCGCATCGCCGCGCGGCAGATCATTACCCAACTGGCGAATGGCTTCAAAGAATGGAAGGGCTTCAATATCGCCGACCGTGCCGCCAATTTCGCAGAGCACGAAATCATAATCCTCATTACCGTCCAGCACAAAACTCTTGATGGCGTCCGTGACATGAGGAATGACCTGCACGGTCGCTCCCAGATATTCGCCGCGGCGTTCCTTGGCGATGATCTGCTGGTAAATGCGGCCGGTGGTGATGTTGTCCTGGCGGTTGCCCGGACGCTGCGTGAAGCGCTCATAATGGCCAAGATCAAGATCGGTTTCCGCGCCGTCATCGGTCACGAACACCTCACCATGCTGGTATGGGCTCATCGTACCTGGATCGACGTTGAGATAGGGATCGAGCTTGCGCAGCCGCACTTTAAAGCCACGGGCCTGCAACAAGGCACCAAGAGCTGCGGAACCTAAACCTTTACCAAGGGAGGAGACCACGCCGCCGGTTATGAAAATATATCGCGCCATGGGATTTAAGCTTTACGCCTGTCACATCGATTCGGGAAGCCAAAAGAAAACGCCCGTCGAAATTACGGGCGTTTTCCAGAGGGTAATTGTTTTCAGCCTATTCAGAAACGGGTGCGCTCGGCGCTGCCGGCTCAGCTGGCGTTTCCGGGAGCGTGCCTGGCAGCGAATCCAGAATACCATTTCCGCTGCCATCCAGTTGCTCAGAACCGGATACGTTATCGAGTATTGATCCGGATCTGCCTTCATTATTTGCAATGATCGACAAAGCAATCGACGTGGCAAAAAAACCAATCGCCAGATAAGTGGTAGCGCGGCTGAGCGCATTGGCAGCACCGCGGCCGGTCATGAAATTGCCGCCGCCGCCGCCGCCGATTCCAAGAGCACCGCCTTCCGAGCGTTGCAGAAGAATAACAGCAATGAGCGCAAGAACGACCATCAGATGAATAACAATAATAACGGAGGACATTTGTAACCTGTGTCACGAAGTGATTGTTGCGCGCGCTTCTACACGATCCATGTCGCAGATACCAGTGTTGAAATGCGCCTATTTCAGTTGGGGATCATCTGCATAACTTGCAAGGTGAACAGCTGAACTTCACATTGCAGTGCAACAATGCCTTGACTTGGCCACAGTCCTGTGGGCATAAGCGCGTCATTGGAACGGGGCCATTCTGGCTTTTTTGCCGGACAATCGCTGTTTCAGCGCCCACCCCGACAATCCCCAATAGTCCCTGAGGTAGGAGCGCATCAGCGCTCGCGCAGACTGGGACATCTTGACCTAGTTAATGCGCCACAGATCCGCATCATGCGGCTCCCGGGGCCAACCGAAAGAGTTTACGTGACATTTGAATCCCTCGGCCTTGACCGGCCGATTCTGGACGCGCTTGCCTTACAGGGCTACGCGACACCAACCCCTATTCAGGCGCAAGCCATTCCCGAAATCCTGAAAGGCCGCGACGTTGTCGGAATTGCCCAGACCGGCACAGGCAAGACAGCCGCCTTCACCCTGCCCTTGCTGCATCGGCTGATGAGCAACAGAATACCTGCCAGGCCCAACAGTGTGCGGGTGCTGGTGCTCTCTCCAACCCGCGAACTGGCTTCGCAGATTGAGAAAGCTGTACGCAGTTACGGTGCAAAACTGCCACTTAAAAGCGCAACAGTGATGGGCGGCGTTTCGATGCGCCCACAACGCCAGAAGCTGGCACAGGGCGTCGATATTCTCGTCGCCACACCTGGCCGGCTGCTTGATCTGATCGAGCAGAAAGCACTTGATCTGAAACGGGTGGAGACACTCGTCCTTGATGAAGCGGATCAGATGCTCGACATCGGATTTCTGCCCGCCATCCGGAAAGTCATCGCGATGGTGCCGAAAGAGCGCCAGATGCTGCTGTTTTCCGCAACCATGCCGAAAGAAATCAGAAATCTGACCAGACAACACCTGAAAGATCCGGCTGAAATATCGGTGACCCCGGTTGCCACCACTGCCGACCGCATCGAGCAGAGCGTAATGCATGTCCAGCAACCTTCAAAGATGTTTGTCACCAGCAAAATGCTGAAGCAGCGGATGAGCGAACAGACCATTGTCTTTACCCGCACCAAGCGCGGTGCCGACAAGGTTGCAAAGCGTCTGATCGCCGATGGTATCAACGCGGCCGCCATTCATGGCAACAAATCGCAGAACCAGCGTGAAAAGGCGCTTGCCGCTTTTCGTAATGGGTCGCTGCCGGTCCTCATTGCAACAGATATTGCAGCGCGCGGCATTGATGTTCCGGGTGTCAATCTCATTGTGAATTTCGATTTGCCGGAAGTCGCCGAAGTCTATGTACACCGTATCGGGCGCACAGCCCGGGCCGGTGCTGCTGGCCAGGCGATTGCGCTGTGTGCTCCGGAAGAACGCAAGTTGCTGCGTGCCGTGGAACGTCTCATTCAGCGGGAGATTCCGGTCATTGCTGCGCCTGAGGGCGTGGCGGCGGTCGACATGAGCGTCGAACCTGTCAGCGAACGCAAGGCCGGCCGGCCAAACAAGCCGCACCGGCAACAGCGCAGCAGGCCCAATTCCGCCCGTCGCCCTGCTGCCAGATCCCGCGGCCGCTCCGGCCAGCGGCAGGCTGCAACCGGCTGATCGAAGCTTCTGCTAAAGATTCAGTAAAACACCAGAAAGGGCTGCCATGTGCAGCCCTTTTTGCTTCGTGTCCGCACCCTCGCAGGTTCGTGCGTTCCGAATTCAGGCAACAGCCTGAATGATTCCCAGAAAATCCGCCGCCTTCAGACTGGCGCCGCCGACCAATGCGCCGTTGACATCGGCAACCGCCAGAAGTTCCGAGGCATTGCCGGGTTTCACCGAACCGCCATAGAGCAGACGCATGGCCTTGCCTTCTGCATCCAGCCGCTCGGTGAGAAAGCTGCGAATAAAGGCATGGACTTCCGCCACATCCTCAATACTCGGAGTGAGACCGGTGCCAATCGCCCAGACAGGCTCATAGGCAATCACAGTGTTTTGCGCATTTGCCCCTTCGGGCACCGAGCCGGCCAATTGTCGTTCCACCACTGCAAGGGTTGTGCCGCCGCGGCGTTCCGATTCCGTTTCGCCGACACAGATGATGGCTGTCAGGCCAGCATCCCAGACGGCTTTGGCCTTGTCCGCCACCAGCGCTTCGCTCTCCCCGTGATCCTGACGGCGCTCAGAGTGCCCGACAATAATCGCGCTGGCACCGCAATCGGCGATCATTGCGGCAGAAATATCGCCAGTATGGGCACCCGAGCCTGCGGTGTGGCAATCCTGTGCACCCACTGCCAGTGCCCCGCGATCGGGATGGTTGGCAAAGGCGGCAATCAGCGTATAGGGAGGGCAGATCATGGCGTCGGCGGCGCTGGACATCTCAGCTGTCAGGCCCTGAGCCATTGCTGTGAACTCTGCCATATCGGCGCGCAGACCGTTCATTTTCCAGTTGCCCGCAATCAGCGGCTTGGGTGTGCTCATAAAATCTCTCCGCATTTCCTGTGTGGCGCTGGATAACAAAGCACGATCAGAAAGACCAGCATCCAGCTTGTGGCCAGCTCATCCGGGCAGGATAAGGAACTGACCGAAAATTGCCTTTCCTTGTATCGACAAATTGACTATCACACGGCACATCCATTCCGCACCCGGCAAAATGGCCGGTCCGGCTCAAAAAATCAGGGGAAACCATGCTCAACGCATTGCGTAAATCGGCCAGCACCTGGGTGGCCAAGGTTCTTATCGGCCTGTTGGTGCTCAGCTTTGCTGTCTGGGGTGTCAACGACTTCATAGGCGGCATCAACCGGACTACCATTGCGACCGTCGGAGAAACCACCGTCAGCGCAGAGCGTTTCGACCGCGCCCTGTCGATCGAGATATCCCGTCTGCAGCGCCAGATCCAGCAGCCGGTCAGCCGGTCGCAGGCGGTGGCTTTCGGCATCCCGAACCAGGTGATCTCGCAACTGGTTACTGAAGCGGCGCTCGACGATGTAGCCTCGAAACTCAATCTTGGGGTGTCCGATGAGAAACTGCGCGATGATATTACCGAAAATCCGGCGTTCACCGGCCCGGATGGCCGTTTTGACCGCTCATTTCTGCAACAAATCCTGCAATCCAATAGCATGACTGAAAAACAGTTCGTTGCTGATCAACGGGCGTTTTCGGAGCGCCGGCAAATTGCCGAAGGTGTGTCCGGTGGAGCGAGTGTGCCGGAAACGCTGTTGAAGGCGATTCATGTTTTTCGCAATGAATCCCGCACCATTCGGACGATTGCTCTGGAGTCCAACGATCTGCAGGAGATCCCGGCTCCAAGCGAACAGGACCTGACAAGCTATTTTGATGATAATAAAGCGCGCTACCGGGCGCCAGAATACCGCTCTGTTTCATTGATCCGCCTGACCCTCGACGACGTCATGGATGCAGAGGCCGTTTCGGACGATGACGCAAGGCGGATTTACGATGAACGCAAGGACCGGTTTTCCGAGCCTGAAAAGCGGCGGGTCGAGCAACTGGTTTTTCCCGATAAGGAAGAAGCAGACGCCGCCAAAGCCAAGCTGAATGAGGGCACAGACTGGGAAACACTGCTGGAGCAACGCGGTGTTGCGCCGGGCGACATTGATCTTGGCCTTGTCGCGCGGGAAGACATTATTGACCAATCGGTCGCAGATGCGGTGTTTTCCATGGCTGAAGGCTCGGTCAGCGATGTGATCGAAGGCCGGTTCGGCCCGATTCTGGCGCGCGTCACGGACATACAGCTTGCCTCGACCCGTCCGTTCGAAGAGGTCGCCGGTGACATCAAGCAGGAAATTGCCCGTGACGAAGCAATCGACCAGATATTCAGCGTGCGCGATGCGGTCGAAGACAGCATTGCCGGCGGTGCGTCGCTTGCGGAAGTGGCGACTGCCAACGGCCTGACTTTGCGGCAAGTCGCTGCTGTCAGCGAAACCGGGCTTGATGAGAGCGATACAGTTATTACTGACCTGCCGCTCAGCGCGGAGCTGATAAGCGGCATGTATGCGAGCGATATCGGCATTGAAAACCCGCCTTTGGAAGGTGACAATGAATTTGTCTGGTACGAAGTCACCGGGGTAACGCCCGAGCGTGAGCGCACGCTTGAGGAAGTCAGCGACAGAGTTCAAGAGGACTGGATTCGCGACGAAACGGCAAAGGCGCTTGATGCTCTGGCCTCAAGCCTGGCCGGCAATTTGAAGAGCGATGTCAGCTTCACCGCGCTTGCCGAAGCCCGTGACAAGCCGATCACGCCCTATGAAGGCATCACGCGACTGGAAGGCAAAGAGGGACTGGCTGCAGCCAATATTGCGACAATTTTCGAGGCCAAAGCTGACAGCTTCGGCTTCTTGACACCGGCAGACCCGACGCAGCGTCTGCTGTTTCAGGTGACCGAAGTGACCGTTCCAGCCTATTTCGAGGAAGAGCAGTCGGCACGCCAGATTGCCGAAGCAGTTGCTCCGGCTATCGAAAATGAGTTGCTGGTTCAATATGTCGCCGAGTTGCAAACCAATCTGGGAGTGTCACTGAATCAGGCCTTGCTGAGCCAAATGCTGGCTGGAACCCCGGATCAACGGCGCTAGAGCCCTTGAAGCCGGGAAGGACTGGTCATCTGATATGTTGATTGAGCCGCAAAAAGATGCCGTGCTTGCGCGCTATGCAGAGGGACTGCCACAAGTGGTATGGACCACACTTGTGGCCGATCTGGAAACACCAGTTTCAGCGATGCTGAAACTGTCGCGCAACGAGGAGCATTGTTTTCTGCTGGAATCGGTAGAAGGCGGTGCCGTGCGCGGCCGCTATTCGATCATCGGAATGGATCCGGATCTGGTCTTCAAAACTGTCGCGGATACAGCCTGGTCTGGCAGCGCGGATGATCTTGCCAACAATACGCTGACCCGCCTCGACAAGCCATCGCTGCAGGCGCTGCGCGATGTGCTGGAAAGCTCCAAGATTGACCTGCCGGAAGCACTGCCACCGATGGCGGCCGGAATGTTCGGTTATCTGGGCTATGACAATGTGCGGCTGATGGAACATCTTTCCGAGCCCGGCCCTGATCCGCTGGGATTGAGCGACACATTGCTGATCCGACCGCAGATGATAGTCATTTTCGACAATATCAAGGATGAGATCACTCTGATCACGCCGCTTCGCCCCGACAAGCATGTCGCTGCGGAAAACGCCTATTCGCGTGCGCTAGACCGGCTGACACGGGTCATGGACCGGCTTGATGCGCCACTGGAACGCGGACTGGATGCCGACGGTGTGGATCTGACGATCAACATGCAGTCCAACACAACGCCAGAAGACTATTATGCGATGGTTCGCAAGGCCAAAGATTATATCTCGGCCGGCGATATTTTTCAGGTGGTCCTGTCGCAGCGCTTTGAAACCGAATTCACGCTTCCGCCATTTGCGCTGTATCGCGCGCTACGGCGCGTTAATCCGGCACCGTTTCTGTATTTTCTCAAATTCGGTGATTTTGCCATCATCGGCTCAAGCCCGGAAATCCTGGTTCGGGCTCGCGACGGGGAAATAACCATCCGGCCGATTGCCGGGACCCGCCCGCGCGGCGACACGCCGGAGAAGGACGCGGTGTATGCCAAAGAGCTATTGTCGGATCCGAAGGAACTGGCCGAGCATCTGATGCTGCTTGATCTTGGCCGCAATGATGTGGGCCGGGTGTCAAAAATCGGTACTGTCAAAGTCACCGATCAGTTCTTTCTGGAATATTACAGCCAGGTGATGCACATCGTCTCCAATGTGGTTGGAGAACTGTCCCCGGAGTTTGACGCCATCGACGCCCTGTCTGCCGGCTTTCCGGCAGGGACCGTGTCCGGTGCGCCGAAGGTGCGGGCGATGCAGATCATCGATGAGTTGGAGAGCGACAAACGCGGCCCCTACGGGGGCGCCGTCGGGTATTTTACCGCCGATGGCAATATGGATACCTGTATTGTTTTGCGTACATCGGTGGTGAAAGGCGGAAAAATGTATGTTCAAGCCGGTGCCGGCATTGTCGCCGATTCCATTCCCGAAATGGAACAGCAGGAATGTATCAGCAAAGCCAAGGCCCTGTTTCGCGCAGCTGAGGAAGCTGTGCGATTCGCCTCAAGCACATCACGCGGTCAATAATGCGTTGCCCTGCCCGGCAATCGGCAGCCTTTGGGAGGCGTAAATGTTCCTGGTAATCGATAATTACGACAGCTTTACCTACAATCTGGTGCATCTGATCGGACAATTGGGCGTCAAGCTGGACGTCGTGCGCAACGATAAACTCAGCGCTGAAGACGCATTGGCGCTGAACCCGGAAGGCATCATTCTCTCGCCCGGTCCCTGTACGCCAAATGAAGCCGGCATTTGCCTGGACATCATCAAGGTGGCGGCGGGAAATATGCCTATTTTTGGTGTCTGTCTTGGCATGCAGGCCATCGGTCAGGCCTATGGCGGAAACGTCATTCGCGCCAACCGTCTGATGCATGGCAAGATGAGTGACATCGTTCACGATGGCACCGCAATGTTCAAGAATGTGCCCTCGCCGTTCAAGGCAACCCGGTACCACTCGCTGGTTGTCGAAGATGCTTCACTTCCCGAGACTTTGCAGATTACGGCCAAGACCGATGATGGCAGTCTGATGGGATTGTCGCATTCATCACATCCGGTTCACGGCGTGCAATTTCACCCGGAGAGTATCGCTTCGGAACATGGCGACCAGATCATGCGCAACTTTATTGAAACTGCGCGTGACTTCAACAAGGCACATCGCCCGCAAGTCGCTGCCTGACTGCAGATTTACAGCAAGGCTTCGGCTTTGATTCACACGATTTTTGCGGGCATGGAACCCGGACAGGGTCAGGCGGTCGAATCAGATGTATACTGACCGGAATTTCAGACTTGTTTCACGCGGCAGACTCAGAATGATCAGTCTTTTTCCGAGCAGGCCTCGATCAGGCTGATGATCTGCTTTTGCAGTTTTTCATCCTTGATGGACTCGATCTGTTTTGCCAGATTCAGAAGCCACCAAGGCACCGTTTTTTCTGACGATACGGATTCATCAATCCCGTCAAAGAAATAGTCAATCGGCACCTGCAGGACACGGGACATCTCCCAGAGACGGCCAGATCCGATCCGATTGCTGCCCTTTTCATATTTCTGTATTTGCTGAAAGCTCACACCAAGCTGATCGCCCAGTTCTGTCTGACTCATTTCCATCGCCTTGCGCGCCTTGCGCACTTTCCGACCGACATGAAGATCCGCATCAAGCGCTGAGCGAGCATTGTGCATGACAATTTTTGATGAGGCTGGTTTTTCCATTGATAACATCGTCACCTTCCCACAATTTCTGCCTGTGGTTGCAGCTTTAGCCACATTTGAATGATTAATCAACCCTTAATTATAAGGGTACAGTGTTTTCTTGTCAGAAACCCTTGGTAAAGCGTCGCAGAAACCCCGATGACCTGTTCAGGTTACGACATATATTCCAATGTTACCAATGAATTAATAGTAACATTGGAAGCAGACTCTCGACCTGGCCGCACTCGCTGTCGGCCGCCGATAGAAATCCATATTTGTAAGGGTGTTTTATTGTCCGATCAAATTGAGTTCGCGCGCACGCCACAGCGCAGCAAGCTTATTTCTGACGCCGAATTTCTGAATGAGGTTGCGCGAAACCTCCGCTACATAAATCGGGGAAACGCCGATAATCAGTGCGATTTCAGTTCCCGACATTCCAAGCGCACTGAGTTCGAGCACTTCCTGTTCGCGCGGTCGCAGAACAATTCTGTCTGCGGCGGTTATTACCAGAGCAGACTGATGGAAGGCTTCTGACAATACACGGCAGCAGGCGGTCAGCTGTTCTTCCGACAGGTCCTGCGGGCGATGAGAGCTACTGGATGCGGAGCAGGTTAGTAGGATTCCTACCGATTTGGACGAGGTTTTCAACCGGGTCGCAACACCCCAGGATAGCCCGTACCCATTGGCCTGCCTGAAATATTCGGCCATTCCGGGCTTGCCGGAAAATTGCTCCGCTGACCAGTAAAACGGGTCCGCCTCGCTCTTTGCCAGTTCCAGCACCGGGTCAATCCGCGCGAAATCCTTGCCCACATAGATATCGATCCAGTCAGCATCATAAGTATGGACAGACTGATCGAATAAAATGATGTTGTCGGAAATCTTTGTATAGGCAAATTGTTGGAGGCCTATCGGGAATATCACACTGACGAATGTGCAGCGCAATTCATTCAGCGTAGTGCAGGCTTTCAGCTTGCGCACACTCAGTTGCAGATATTGGCGAAGCTCCCGTGCCCCCACGCGATCATCCTTCTTATTCGGTCAGACCGTCCATTTTTTAATTTAAACTATAGCATTGATCCTTGTTTGGCGAGTTTGTTTGGTTGACCTTCGGCTACCCCAGATTTTTTCCAGATATAACTCCGGTTTCTCGGATTTTACCCTGGCCGCTTACAGCATCAACACACAGGTTACTCCATGATTATCAAGCCCTTTCTATGCTCGGATAGAAACGACCGGTGGGGACTTCAAGCGCTCGGTTGATGCAGCCTTCGCCGCGCAGCATCAACAGGTGATCAGACCTCGAACGAGGTTGCTGTTTTGGTGGAAATTGCTGCCATATTATGGCAAGCAGGCAGGAATGACAGGATCTCAACTGGAAGCGCAGCCCTGGCAGCGCTGACCTTCAGGAATTGCCGACAGTGCGGATGAGTAGAACATGTTTGATATGAAAACCACGCTGGCCCGGGTGGCAAGCGGCGCTGCGCTTGATCAGGAAACCGCCGAGCAGACCTTTGACATCATCATGTCCGGCGATGCCACACCTGTCCAGATCGGAGCCTTGCTGATGGGCTTGCGGGTGCGCGGCGAAACCATCGACGAGATTTCCGGGGCAGTAAAAGTGATGCGTTCCAAAATGGTGCGCGTACAGGCGCCGGACGACGCGGTCGATCTGGTTGGCACGGGGGGCGATGCATCTGGAACTTACAACATTTCGACCTGTGCCAGTTTTGTGGTGGCCGGGATGGGAATCCCGGTGGCCAAACACGGCAATCGCGCGCTGTCCTCAAAGTCGGGAGCGGCCGACACGCTGATGGCACTCGGTGTCAATCTGGACCTCACCCCGGCGCAAATCAGCGCCTGCATCGACAAGGCAGGTCTTGGCTTCATGTTTGCTCCAGCGCATCACAGCGCCATGAAACATGTCGGTCCGGCGCGTGTTGAGCTTGGCACACGGACCATTTTCAATCTGCTCGGCCCGCTGTCCAATCCGGCCTCGGTGAAGCGGCAGATGGTCGGTGTCTTCGATGAAAAATGGCTGGAACCGCTGGCCCATACCTTGTTACGCCTCGGCTCGGTCAAGGCGTGGATCGTGCATGGGTCTGACGGTCTTGACGAGATTACCACCACCGGGCCTTCCCAGTGTGCCATTCTGGACAATGGGACGGTCAGTCGGCTTGTCATTGAACCGGAAGAACTTGGCCTTGAGCTGGCGAAACCTGAAGAACTGGTCGGCGGCGATGCGGCCTACAACGCAGAAGCTTTGAAACGGGTTCTGGACGGCGAGCAATCTGCGCACAGGGATATTGTGCTGCTGAATTCAGCGGCAACCGCCGTGGTCGCTGGCCGTGCTGAGACATTATCGGACGGACTGGACATGGCTCGCGCCAGTATTGATGACGGCAAAGCCCGCAGCGCAATGCAAGCCCTGGTGCAACACTCCAACTCTTTCGGAAACAAATAGATGCAGGGCGTTCTTGATAAAATCTGCCGCTATAAGCTGGATGAAATCGCCGCTGCTAAAACTCGATTGCCTGATGCTGCAATCAAGGCAAAGGCGCGCGATGCGGCGCCAGTCCGTGGCTTCAAGTCCGCGTTACAGAGTGAAGTCGATCAGGGCAGGTTTGCGCTGATTGCCGAGATCAAAAAGGCCAGTCCGTCAAAGGGCCTGATCCGTGCCGATTTCGATCCCCCTGCTCTGGCACAAGCGTATCAATCCGGTGGCGCGGCCTGCCTCTCGGTGCTGACCGATACACCGTCTTTTCAGGGTCATCCCGATTTTCTGCTGGCGGCGCGCACGGCCACCAGCCTGCCGGTGCTGCGCAAGGATTTCATGCTCGATCCGTATCAGGTCTATGAGGCGCGGGCGTGGAATGCGGATTGTATCCTGATCATCATGGCCTGCACCAGTGACGATCAGGCCAAGGAATTGGAAGACACTGCATTCCTTCTGGATATGGATGTCCTCATCGAAGTTCACAATGAAGCGGAGACGGAACGGGCGCTGCGCCATCTGTCATCGGAGCTGATCGGCATCAACAACCGAAATCTGGATACGTTCCAGACAGACCTGAGCACCAGTGAAACACTGGCGGCATTGATGCCGGATGACAAATTGCTGGTCGGGGAAAGCGGCATCAACACTTATGCCGATTTGCAGCGGCTCAAAAGCTGCGCCATCAACACTTTTCTGGTGGGAGAAAGCCTGATGCGCCAGCAGGATGTGAGCGCCGCCACCAGACACCTTCTGACCGGTGCCTGACATGGCGAAGCTGACACATCTCAATGACAAGGGTGAAGCCAATATGGTGGATGTCGGTGACAAAGCCGTCACACACCGCATTGCCCAGGCGGAAGGCCGGGTTGAGATGCTGCCGGAAACCCTTGAAATGATCCTGTCCGGCAATGCGAAGAAGGGTGATGTTCTGGGCACGGCGCGGCTTGCCGGTATTATGGCGGCGAAACGCACCCACGAGCTGGTTCCGCTGTGTCATCAATTGCTGATCAGCAAAATTGAAATTTCCATCACTCCGGAAGAAGACCGCTCTGCCCTGCATGTCATCTCAACGGTCAAGGTGAATGGCCAGACCGGCGTGGAGATGGAAGCCCTGACGGCGGTCTCAGTCGCCTGTCTGACAATTTACGACATGGCCAAGGCGGTTGATCGCGGCATGCGCATTGAGGGCATCAGAGTGCTGGAAAAAAGCGGCGGCAAATCCGGCACCTACCGTGCTGACGCCTGACAGAGCTGGAGTTCTGAATGTCACTTCTTCCCGTTGCCGAGGCCAGACAGCTGATCCTGGACGGCAGATCAATCTTGCCGGCCGAAATTGTCCCTCTGGTCGAGGCACATCTGCGGGTCAACGCCGAAGCGATGGCGGCGCAACGGACACAGCCGCCCTTTTCCAGTTCGGCCATGGATGGCTATGCCGTGCGCCATGCGGACCTGGCCTTGAACAAATTACTGGTCGTGGTCGGCGAAGCGCCGGCCGGACACGGATTTAAAGACAGGCTGTTGCCACACCAGGCCGTGCGTATCTTCACCGGTGCACCGCTGCCTGTCGGGGCTGATACGATCCTCATTCAGGAAAATGCGGAACTGGCGGAAAACACCACCATCCGCCCGCTGGAAATTCCGCAGCCGGGCGCATATGTGCGCGCCGCGGGACTGGATTTCAAACAAGGCGATGTGCTGCTCCCTGCCCGGCAATTTCTGCGCTCAGCGGATCTTGCCCTGCTTGCCAGCATGAACCACGCAAATGTGTCTGTCATTCGCAAACCGCGCATCGCTGTTCTGGCAACTGGCGATGAACTGGCCATGCCGGGAAGCGCCATCGGGCCGGATCAGATTGTCGCCTCGAATAATTTCGGCATTGCGGCCCGAATTGCCGAACTGGGCGGATGTCCGGTTGATCTTGGCATTGCCAGAGATACCGAGGCGGATCTGCTGGATGGGCTGACACGCGCGAAGGCTGAACGCTGTGACGCGATCATAACTCTTGGCGGTGCATCGGTTGGAACCCACGATCTGGTGCAGCAGGCCTTTCAGAGCGCCGGGCTGCAACTTGCCTTCTGGAAAATTGCCATGCGCCCCGGCAAACCCTTGATGTCCGGCACCGTCGGCAACATGGTGTTTCTCGGATTTCCCGGCAATCCGGTGTCCAGCATGGTCTGTGCGGAACTGTTTCTGGCACCTTTGATGAAGCAATGGCTTGGCCTGCCCACCACGATGCCTTTCCGCAATGCCAGATTGCTGGAACCGTTGCAGACCAATAACCGGCGCGAAGATTACCTACGGGCGGTTCTGAACGAGAGTGCAAATTCTGATGGATTTCCCGGGGTGCGCCCGCTCGGACACCAAGACAGTTCGATGCTGGCAAATTTCGCCAGAGCTGACTGCCTGATCAAACGCCCGCCTTTCGCTCCACAGGCGGACGCCGGATCAATTGTGGAGGTTCTGCTGCTGCGATCCTGAGCCGACAGGACTGTTCCCAATTCAATCCGCTGATCCCGGCTTGTGCGGATGTTCCTTTTATGTCTCCGATTTCCGGCTTGCGGAACAAGACAGGAACAGATACAGTGTTCATGCTTTGTACACATCTGATTCCTATAATGATGTCGCCTGTGACTTCTATGGACAGTCAGAACCCCGGGATTGGTCGACATGCTGACGCGCAAACAACACGAACTTTTGATGTTCATTCACGAACGCCTCAAAGAAGCTGGCGTTCCGCCGTCGTTTGACGAGATGAAGGTTGCGCTGGATCTGAAGTCGAAATCCGGGATTCACCGGCTTATCGTCGCGCTCGAGGAACGCGGCTTTTTGCGCCGCATGCCAAATCGGGCGCGCGCCATGGAAATCATCAAATTACCGGAATCGGTTTCGCCGAGCCTCGCCGCACCCAGAAGCAAGGGTTTCTCACCGAGTGTGATTGAAGGCAGTCTTGGCAAGAAGCGTGAAACTGCCCACCCGGCCAGTGATTCCGCAGGCGCGCAGGGTGACGGGCGATCGGTGTCGATTCCTGTGATGGGCAGAATTGCGGCAGGAACGCCGATATCAGCCATTCAGAACCACAGCCATACCATCCCCGTCCCGGCCGACATGCTGACTTCCGGCGAGCATTTCGCGCTTGAAGTGCGGGGCGATTCCATGATTGAGGCCGGAATTCTGGATGGCGACACCGTTGTCATCAAAAGGGGAATGACGGCAGAAACCGGCGATATTGTTGTCGCACTTATCGATGATGAAGAAGCAACCCTGAAGCGACTCCGCAAAAAGGGCGGCTCGATTGCTCTGGAAGCGGCCAATCCGGCTTACGAGACCCGCATTTTCGGGCCGGATCAGGTCGAAGTACAGGGTAAACTGGTTGGCCTGTTGAGAACCTACTGAAGCGGTTCATTTTTACAATTAGTCTGGCTAGCTGTTCGATTTTGCCAGGGACATATAGTCGAGTGGCAAGATGCTGGTATTCTTGAGTTCTTCCATTGCGAAGCTGGAACTGACATCGGAAATGTCGATCCTGGCAATCAGTTTTTGGTAGAATTTATCATAGGCAGCAATGTCCGGCACCACCACTTTCAACAGATAATCAACCTGGCCGCTCATGCGGTAGAACGAGACCACTTCCGGAAAATCGCTGATGATTTCGGCGAAACGGGTCAACCATTCCTTGCTGTGCTGATTGGTGCTGATAGAGACAAACACGGTGACACCTGCTCCGACCAGCGCCGGGTCAAGCACGGCGACACGCTGCTTGATGATACCATCTTCTTCCATTTTCTGGATGCGCCGCCAACACGGGGTTGTTGACAGGCCGACACGTTTGCCGATTTCCGCAACAGGTACCGTGCTGTCTTTCTGCAGAATTGCCAGAATACTGCGATCAATTCTGTCCATATTGCCCTCATTGACGCTTCAATGTCTGCCCCTCTTACAGGAACCATCCTGTCACATCCAGCGCCATTCACGCTGAAAACCGGTTCTGGATCAGAGCGGCGGATCGGCTTTGGCGGTAAGGCGCGTGACTTCCTGGCGCAGAACCGGCAGCAATTCCTGCTCAAACCAGATATTGTTCTTGAGCCAGGCATTATTTCGCCACGAAGGATGCGGCAGCGGCATGATGCGCGGTGCGGCACTGTCCCGCTCAGCATCATACCAATACTCCCGCCAGGCACTGACTGTTTCGGTCAGGCTGGCCTTGCGTCGCGGGCCGAGATGATAGGCTATGGCGTATTGGCCGATGGCGAGCAGAAGTTCAATCTGCGGCATTTCGGCAAACAGCCGATCATGCCAGGTCGTCCGGCATTCAGGTCGCGGCGGCAGATCGGAACCCTTGGCATTCTGCCCCGGAAAACAGAACCCCATTGGCACAATGGCGACTTTCGACGAATCATAGAAATCAATTGCCTCCAGCCCCAGCCAGTCTCTCAGCCGGTCGCCGGACCGGTCGGTAAAGGGCTGGCCGGATTTGTGAACTCGCGTCCCCGGTGCCTGGCCGCAAATGCAGATCCGGGCGGTCCGCGACACCTGCAGCACCGGCTTCGGCGAATGCGGCAGCGGTTTTCGCAATGGCCGGTCAATGCAGATCCGGCAGGATCGGATGTCTTTTACAAGGCGCTGCAATGGAGGTGTGGTCATTGTCCTATACCATTTTCGCGGCGCCAGTCCTGCGGCACCTCAAATTCCAGCTCCCACAGTCCGCGCCCCGCCAGCGCTGCCAGAACCTCCAAAGCTTTATAGTCGCCATAAGATACAGCCCAGCCATCATGCACCATCTGAGCGTTGATGGTGGCCTGCGATCCGGCAGAAACAAGCGCTCCATTGTCCGGCTCCTGCGTGCTTTGCCAGCGGCAAACAGCAAGGGTCCGACCGTGTTTATCCAGACCGCGATCAGAGCAGGCCAGCGCGCCTTTTCCAATCAGTTGCGCCAGATGATCTCTGGCAAGACGACCACATGGCACGGCTTTTCCGGCGCGCAGACAGGTTTGTTCCAGCTCCGGCGCATCGATGCCCAGAAGCCGCAATCTTTGCCTGCCAACAGCCAGCGAATCGCCATCAACCACCCGGACTGCGGAACTCAGCGGCTCCCAGCTTTCATCATCCAGCCAGACCACAAGCGCTGCAACGGCGAGAATGAAAATTGCAGCCTTCAGCAGATCGCGGATTTTCAATTGACCATTCCTGAAACAGATGCGCCAGACAGATTAGTCTGTTTCAACGTCGCTGACGGACACTCCGGCCTGATCGAAGGTTGCCATTCCGGAATGCACAGCTGCTGCCGATTTGACAATTCCTGCTGCAATAGCCGCACCACTGCCCTCACCCAGCCGCATCCCCAGATCAAGCAGCGGCCGCTTGCCGAGCCGTTTCAGAACCGCTGCATGGGCCTGCTCATCTGACACATGGGAAAACAGGCAGTGATCAATTGATGCCGGACTGACCGAATGCAGGATTGCTGCAGAAGCTGTCGCGACAAATCCATCGACAATGACCGGAATACGCTCAACCCGTGCTGCCAGCATAGCGCCGCACATGGCAGCAATTTCGCGCCCGCCGAGGCGTCGCAACGCTTCCAGTCCGTTGGTTTTGCTGACGCCAGCTCTGCCGACTGCACGGCGGACCACATCGGCCTTGCGCTTCAGACCTGCCGCGTCAACGCCGGTTCCGGCGCCGACCCAGTCTTCCGGACGGCCGCCATACAGCGCATGAAAAATCGCCGCAGCAACCGTGGTATTGGCAATGCCCATTTCTCCGATGCACAATAAATCCGTGCCGCCGGCAATGGCCTCCATGCCAAAGGCCATGGTCGCAGCACAGGTTTTTTCATCGAACGCATCTTTCAAGGTGATGTCTGGTGTCGGCAGATCAAGCGCCAGATCAAACACTTTCAGGCCAAGATTATTGACCGTGCAGAGCTGGTTGATCGCAGCGCCGCCAGCTGCAAAATTTTCCACCATCTGCTGGGTGACGCTGGCGGGAAATGCCGAAACGCCAAGTTCCGCAATGCCATGATTTCCGGCGAAAATCGCTACCAAAGGCCGGGTCACCGCAGGCGGCGCCTTGCCCTGCCAGGCGGCCAGCCATTCAACCAGTTCTTCCAGACGACCCAGCGAGCCCGCCGGTTTTGTCAGCATCGCGTCGCGCGCGCGCACCGCTTCCACCGCTTCAGTGACGGGACCTGGAAGCGAGCGGATCAATTCCCGGATGTCTTCAAATGGAAGTGCTGTTATCGATGTATTCATGTGTCCTGAAGCCTATCGGATAAAAGGGCCTGGAAGACATTGGGCGCAGTTGCAAACTGATTCCTGCCCATTGCCAACATTTACATTCGATCTATAAAGCGCCTTTGAGAAGACGCAAGATGGCAAACCATATGAATGACCCGCTGAAAAGTGGCGAGAAACAGTCTGACTCGACGCGCAAAGCAGCGATTCCAAGGCTGCGGGCGATGCCGCGTGACTTGCTGCTGTGTCTGGCATTCTTCACAAGACTACCTGTTTCACCTGATCTTGAACAGCCAGCCGACATGTCCGCATCATCGCAGATGTTTCCGGCCATCGGCCTGGTTATCGGCGCTATCGGCTCGTTGACCATGGCCGCGGCGTGGCTGCTTAATCTGCCAGTGATGGCAATCTCCATTCTCAGCGTTGCAGCAATGATCCTTGCTACCGGGGCGCTGCATGAGGACGGTCTGGCCGATATGGTGGATGGATTTGGCGGTGGCCGGGACCGCAAGCGCAAGCTGGAAATCATGAGGGACAGTCATATCGGCACATATGGTGTCCTTGCACTTGTGCTCTCCCAGGGCCTGCGCATCAGTCTTCTCAGCTCGCTGGTCTCGGCCGATCTGATAGTGGCGATGGCGGCGTTGACAGCTTCCGCGGTGGCCTCTCGTGCTGCCAGCATGGTGCTTTGGTCGGCCCTGCCCCCAGCGCGCAATGACGGCCTTTCCAGGCATGTCGGCCAGCCTGATAGGACGGCGCTGACATTTGCCATGGCGATGACAGTAGTTGTTTTGGTGGTGCTGTTGGTGTGGAGCGCGGGCCCGGCAGCGCTTGGGACCGCGGTTGTTGTCAGTGCCTTTTCAATCTGGCTGCTGATGCTGCTATGCCGTCACCAGATTAGCGGGCAGACCGGCGATACGATCGGTGCGGCGCAGCAGATCAGCGAACTTGCTTTTATGGCCGGTCTTCTTATGTCAGTAGGCAATATTGTGGAACTGACATGAAATCACCCTGTGTAAATATCTGCCAGATTGATGAGCCGACCCGGCAATGCCTGGGCTGTGGCCGCAGCCTGCGGGAAATCAGCCGCTGGAGCCGGATGAATAATGCTGAGCGCGACGCCATCATGAAAGTGCTGCCACAGCGGTTGCAGCTTCTGTCACAGGTGACCAGTTGAAGCTGCTCTGGACACTGCTTCTGGGTCTGGCCGTCCTGCTGGTTGTGCTGATCGTCAGAAACGATGCTGGAACCGTGCTTGGCATGGATATCGGAGCCTTCGGGCAACTCGGCGTGCTGTTTGCCCTTCTGGCTTTCATAAGTATCGGCGTATTCCGCGGTATGCGGGCATCCGAGTTTTTCAAGAACGCCCTGATCTGGACCGGCATCGCACTGGCACTGGTGACGGTCTACGCCTACCGGTTTGAATTGCAGGCGGTTGCAACGCGGGTGACCGGTGAACTGGTGCCCGGGGTTGTCCTGACCAGCAGCGATGGAAATGCAGTTACAGTCAATCGCGGACGCAGTGGCCATTTTATAGCGAAGGCGGAAATTTCCGGGGTGCCGGTCGACATGCTGGTCGATACCGGCGCGAGCACTGTGGTGCTGAGCTATGCAGATGCGGAAAACATTGGAATTGATGTCAATTCATTGAATTTTTCCGTGCCTGCGGACACTGCAAATGGGAGTGCGTTTTTCTCCCGCATCGTGCTGGATAAAGTGACTGTCGGCGGCATTGAACTGAACAATGTGCGAGCGGCCATCGCCCAGCCCGATAAATTGCAGCAAAGCGTGCTGGGCAACAGCTTTCTCAACCGGCTGTCGTCGTATGAATTCCGCGGCTCAAAGCTGGTTCTTCGGCGCTGATTCCGGCTCAGGCAAGCTCGGCCAATTCATCCGGCAGATGCTGCAGAGCAGGCTGATCAACCGGAACAGCGGCCAGAGCAGCTTCTACCACTTCAATGCCCGCCGATGGCTTGACGGATTCGCAACTGTGGATGCGACGATAGGCCCGAGCGCCCGGAGCGCCATGGAACATGCCGATCATATGTCGGGTGATCTGGTTCAGCCGCCCGCCCGCTTGCAGATGCTGTTCGATGATCGGATACATACGGCGGACCGCGCCGTGGCGGTCTTCAGGAACCGCTGCTGCGCCATAAAATTTATGATCCACGCCCAACAGCAGCGCTGGCTGGTGATAGGCTGCCCGGCCAAGCATCACGCCGTCGACATGGGCCATGTGAGCGCTGGCCTCGGTCAGGTTCTGAATGCCGCCATTGATGCCAATAAACAGATCTCCCAGCCTTTGTTTCAACCGGTAGACCCGGTCGTAGTCCAGAGGCGGAATATCCCGGTTTTCCTTTGGTGACAGTCCATCCAGCCAGGCTTTGCGGGCATGAACCCAGAGCCCGTCGACGCCCTGCTCCACACAGGCATCCGCCAGTTCATCAAGGGCGATCTCGATATTCTGATCATCAACGCCAAGGCGGCATTTCACCGTCACCGGAATATCAACGGCGTTCTTCATGGCACCCACACAGGCGCCGACTAGCTGCGGCGAGCGCATCAGACAGGCGCCAAAGGTGCCGGACTGAACCCTGTCGGACGGACAGCCAACATTCAAATTGATCTCGTCATAGCCATAATCCGCAGCAATCCGCGCAGCCTCTGCCAGATTGGCCGGGTCCGAGCCGCCCAGTTGCAGCGCCACAGGGTTCTGCCCTTCCGGAATCATCAGATGACGATCACGATCGCCATGCAGAATGGCCTCAGCAACAATCATCTCGGTATACAGCAGCGCCCTTTGCGACAGGATGCGGTGAAACGACCGGCACCAGCGGTCTGTCCAGTCCATCATAGGCGCCACGGCCAATATTTTTTCTCTATTTTTCAATGTCTTATGTTATCTTTCAGATAGATCATATCAAGAACGGCGTGCACTAAATTGGACCAAATTGCACGGTTCTGTACCGTGTTTGATCTCTATGTGCACAGATTTTGCACGGATTGAAAGGACCTCACGGATGGCAACAATAATCCGTACTAAACAGGGAACATGGAGAGCGCAGGTTCAACGCAGGGAAAATATGCTTCTCGAACATTCCGTCTCAAGGCACTTGCGGGTGAATGGGTGTCCGAAATCGAACGGCTTATCGACATGGGTTGCGAACCGAGGTCCAAAAAAGTTGGCAAAGTAAAAACCATTGCTGAGCTGATCGATCTGCATATCGAAGACCTCCTGGAAGTCGGAAAGCCACTTCGTCGATCCAAGCGTGCTGTTCTAGAAGTACTTAAACAGGAACTCGGAGCGACACGGAATGTACGTGCCACATTCTGAACATCCATGCGCGGCTCCTGCAATTCTTTCACTCATCTCGTTGTCCCTTTGTATTTGATTGGCCGAAGCATTTTATTTCGGCGTCTGGGCACCGAAGGCCGCGCATATTTTTTCAAAGACCTGCCGCACTGCGGGATCGTCCCTGCGTTCGTCGCTCATGACGATGTGATAATCCGCTGTCGCCTCTGGTGGCAGTACAATCGGGCGCATCACTACGTTCTCCAGCCTCAAAAGGCCCAGACCTTCGGGCACCAGCGCCATGCCATGCCCCGCATTAACAAGGGTCAGCATTGAAATCGCCTGCCCCAAATGCTGAATAATATTGGGCCGCACGCCGTTTGCTGCGAACATGGGGTTTAAAAGTTCGTACCCATACCAACCGTGGCCTGGCGAGTACATCAGCAGATCCTGATCATCCAAGTCCTGAATTGTGATGTCCTCACGGGTTGCAAACGGATGGTCGCAATGAACGGCCAGTCTGTAGGGCTCGCGCAGCAAAAGCTTCTGCTCGATAGGTACATTGCTGTCAGGTCGGCGCAGAATTCCGATATCTATCCGCCCGGTCCGCAACCGCTCGACCTGTTCACCGGTCATCATTTCGTTCAACACGATCCGGATTTCTGGCAATTCCTTGGCCAGCTTTGTCGCGATGACGGGCACAATGGGCACGGCTGCGATTGGGATAAACGCAAGACTAACATTGCCGAGATGTCCGCTTGCAACGGAACGGGCGATTACTTTGGCATCCTCGGCACGGCGCAACAGGTCACGTGCTTCGAAGTAGAACCTCTCACCGGCGGCGGTCAGTCGGATCGTGCGTCTTGATCTGTCAAACAGTTGCACACCAAGTTGGCGTTCCAACACCTGCACCTGCCGGCTGACAGGTGGTTGTGTCATGTTCAAACGTTCTGCCGCTCTGTGAAAATTCAATTCTGAGGCGACTGCGACGAAACATCGAAGCTGGTGCAGTTCAAACATTGCCTGAAATCCTTGGCTCCGGTTATCTAAACGATATGGCGCATCCTGACCCGCGTATAGCATTCAGATGTGGAAAAGACGTCAGGCCACGGGATCGGGGAGTGTGAAGCCCGTCTGTTCCGCCGCAGCCACAAGCCCCTGCATGATTTGACCGGACAAATCGACACCGTTCTCCAGCGCCGACCGCCGCCGGGTCATTGCGTTTTCGCCAGGCACGCGCACCTTATCCACCCCCGCACGGGGAGGATTGTTCTGGCACAGTTTCACCAGATGGTCCGTCGTGCGCGTGAACGCGTCTTTGCCTGCAAACGCACGCGGATCGAAAACCTGAAGGAACCCCGAGGTGTAGGTGCCTGTCCGTTCTTCATCGCGCCCGATGCCGGAAAACCCTTGCGTCAACGCTTCGACCATCAGGCCAAGCGCATATCCCTTATGCCCGTGGTCCAGCCCGCCAATCGGCAGCATCGTGCCACCATCCAACAACGCATTAGGATCGTCGCTGGGGTTTCCATCGACATCCATCAACCATTGCCCCGGGAACCGTTTTCCTGCGGCAGCGTATTGAAGCGACTTGTTGCGCGTCGTGATCGAGGCTGAAATGTCCAAAAGGATCGGATCGCCGGATGTAGGAATTCCGGCGGCGATGGGGTTCGGCGTCATGATCCCCACCGTGCCGCCATAGGGCGCAACACCATCAGACGATAGCGTCGAAGACGACAGAACCGCCATCATGCCTTGTCGCGTCGCCTGCACCAGATACACGGCCAACGCTCCCATGTGGTAGCTGTCCGTAAATGAAACAGTACTACATCCAAACGTCTTGGCCCGTTCAATGGCGAGATTCATGGCGCGCTTTGACACCGTGGCGCCCGGCAATCTGTGGCACGTCCACGTGGCGCAGGCCGCCATATCTGCCAGCACCTCAATCTCGCCGCTCTTGGCCATCCCACCGGTTTCAAGCGACTTTAGATACATCGGGACAAGCGCGAGCCCATGTGTTGCATGACCCATCATATCGGCCTCAATCAAGACCTCGGCGACATCAGCGGCTAAATCGTCGCGCAATCCAGCAGCAATGAACACACTACGGATAAAGTATTCCAGTTTCGGTTTGGCGATGCGTTTTGGTGGGGCTTTGGTCATACGTTTCCTCCTTGATTGCGCCCAGTATCAAGAGTTCGCACCTGATCGTCGAGCAATAATTGGTATCAATGGACGCCCCACTGATACCAATAGCGTATCAAAAGAATAACACCTAGCATTGGACACGGGTGCCCACGGAGTGGAGTTTACAAGGAGACTCGACCGCTAAGGCATCATCGGCGGACCTGTCCCCCGCCCAAACACGTCTGATCAATGCCCCATGAGGAACCAAACATGCACAACGACACCCCCACCACTCAGCAAGGCACGTCTCCTCTCATTCGCCTTCACCCGAACGACAGTGTGGCGATCGCGCGTGTCTCGATTTCCGCCGAAACCGACCTCGGGCAAGGACTCATCGCGCAGGACCGGATTCCCGCGGGCCATAAGATTGCGCTAGAGGTCATGCCCAAGGGGGCAAACGTCCGGCGTTACGGCGAGGTCATCGGCAGTGCAACGCAAGACATTTCTCGGGGTGGACATGTCCATAGCCACAATTTGGCGATTGATACGCTAGAACGCGAATACGCCTATGCGACCTCACAGACCCCCCTGACAAAGCCGCAATGCGACCGCGAATTTATGGGGTACGTCCGACCGAACGGTGACGTTGGCACCAGAAACTACATCGGCATCCTGACAACAGTGAACTGCTCGGCCCGCGTCGCCCGCGCGATTGCCCGCAAATTTGAAAAAGATCCTTTCTCGGATCATGACCCGTTGGCGGAGTACCCCAATGTGGATGGCGTCGTTGCGCTGACCCACAAGACCGGCTGTGGCATGTCCGCCGAAGGACCGCTGAAGATTCTGCGGCGAGTGATAGAGGGCTATGCGACCCACCCGAACATGAGCCATGTGATCGTGATCGGTCTTGGCTGCGAAGTGAACCAGATCAGCGGTATCTTGCAAGGCAACGAAGCCGTTCGCCGATTAACCATCCAGAAAAGTGGCGGGACCCGAAAGACTGTTGAAAGTGGGATCGAATTTGTCAAAGGCGTGCTGGACGAAGCGAATGCAATCCAGCGCCGCGCGGTTCCGGCTTCGGCCCTCAAACTGGCCCTGATTTGCGGCGGCTCTGACGGGTATTCCGGAATCTCGGCGAACCCCGCCCTCGGCAAGGCCAGCGATCTGATCGTTCAACAGGGTGGCACAGTCATCTTATCGGAGACCCCTGAAACTTGGGGCGCGGAACATCTTCTGACCCGCCGCGCCACGACCCAGGACGTCGGCAAAAAATTGGTTGAACGTATTCAGTGGTGGCGCGACTATGCCGATCTGCACGGCGTTTCGTTGGATGCCAACCCATCACCCGGCAACAAAGCCGGAGGGTTGACCACTATCCTTGAAAAGTCGTTGGGGGCACTGGCCAAAGGCGGCGAAACGCGCCTTGCCGAAGTGATCGAATATGCCGCGAAACCGTCGAAGGCAGGCCTGATCTTTATGGATGCGCCGGGCTACGATCCGGTTCAGGTAACGGGGCAAATTGCAGGCGGGGCCAACCTTGTGGCCTTTACAACCGGACGCGGCAGCGTCTCTGGTTCCAAACCTGCCCCGACGGTCAAGCTGGCTACAAATACACTTATGTACCAACACATGATTGAAGACATGGATATTAACTGCGGCACGATCCTAGATGGAGCCGAGACGATAGAACAATGTGGCACGCGCATCTTTGAAACGCTGTTGGCCGTGGCCTCGGGTGAGCGGTCGAAAAGTGAAGCACTGGATTTCGGTGATGAAGAATTTGCCCCTTGGACGATAGGCCCCGTTATTTGAAACAAGCCGATCGGAATCAATCGCATCAGCCCTCTTTGGGGCAACGTGACTCCAGTTTCCGCACGCAATAGGCCGGCCTACACAGGCGTTGCGCTCATGATGATCGTTGCTGCGATGACGGCAATCGACGCGGTTATCGTACGGGCAGTGTCGCCAGACGTTCATCCATTCGTCATCGGTTTCACCCGATCGTTTTTCGGTCTCCTGCTCCTCCTGCCCATGATTTGTTTCGACCCAGCGTGCTGCGATCTAACTTCCGTTTCCGCCATGTGGTGCGTGCAACGTTGAAACTTGCTTCGCTCGTCGCATTCTTCGCAGCTTTCGCTCGCGCCCCTTTGGCTGACGTGACCGCCATTGCCTTCACGGCGCCAATCTTTGTCACAATCGGCGACATTCCTTGCGAGCGTGCGCACGAACTTTATTGAGAACGGCTTAACATCGACCAGGCGATACGGTTGGGATCTCGTCAGTTGAACTCAAGCCAGCCAGCCGCTGGTCATCGATGGAAAAATGGATGCATCAACAACCCTTAAGTGGTCTAGCCCATGAACCTTCAAGTCCGGTCAGTGTCCCTACTGCAAATGTCTGATCTTGCGACTTGAGCAATGGACAACATTTGCGCTCAAAGTGCGATCTTGCAGCGTTATTTCCAATGTCTGCATCACTTGGAACAGCGGTTTTGGGTATACTCATGGCGATACCCATGCTGCAATTCGCGAGGTTGAATGTGTTGAGGGCAAAAACGCCGCAAATTTGCACCGTTCAATGGGTGTTCCGCCCGGATGAGTGCACGAGTAATAGTTTGCTGTGGTGAAGTTCCGCTAATATCATTGCAAGAATGGACGGGGAGTAGATCGTGCAAGCCCAACAAGATGAAGCAGGGCTGCTGTCTGACCTGGTTTCCGGTGACCGGGCGGCATTCGAGATCATCTACCGCCGCCACAACCGCGCGATGGTACGGTTTGCGACTGCTATTTTGCGAAATCCGGCCTCGGCGGAAGAAGTAGCACAGGATTCCTGGGTTTCCGTGCTGCGGAACATCGGCGGGTTCGAGGGCCGGTCTTCCTTGGCCGGCTGGATATTCACGATCCTGAGCAACAAGGCACGCACCCGTGCAAAGCGCGATGGCCGGTCGATATCCTTTGATCAGGACGGTGAAGTGGATGGCCTCGCTGCCGCCTTTGACGGGCGTGGTCGCTGGAAGGACATGCCGGAGTTGTGGGAAGAGATCACACCAGAACGGATTATTGCAGGGCGCAGCATTCTTGAGCATGTGAACAGTGCCATCGAGGCCTTGCCACCCGCACAGCGGGCGGTCCTGGTCCTGCGCGGCCAGCAAGGGCTGGCCGCAAGTGAAGTCTGCAAGATCCTGGAGATTTCCGAAGGCAACATGCGGGTTTTGTTGTACCGCGCCCGCTTTGCCTTGCGTTCAGCCATGGATCGACTTGTCAGGTAAAAAGTGCCGGCAACGCTGTTGAAGATTTTATTTTACCGAATTTTGTAACGAAGACCGGGCTGCGATGTCCTGCCTGTATCTAGCAAGCGTAAAGGACATCGAAGATGCTGACCTGCAGTGAAGTCGCCAAACGTGCAGAGGACTGGCTCGACCAGGATCTCAGCACGTGGCAATCCCTTCAGATGCGTCTGCATCTTGCGATGTGCAAAGGATGTGATCGGTTTATCGACCAGATGCGCCGGACACGTGATCTGACCCAAGCCGCCGCGAGCGCCGAACGTGGCAATCTGCACGAAGGCGACAAGGACCGGATCGACGCAATCCTCTCGCAGCTTCACGATGAGAAGCAAACAAAGGGCTGAGGCCCACAACAAAGGAACACGAAAATGCAGAATATCTCAGCTGGCCTTTTGGCCGGGTTCATTGCGACTGTCGTTTTGTCAGTGATGATGGTTATCAAAGGCATGATGGGCGTGATGCCCGAACTGGATATCGCTGCCATGATCGGCACGATGATGGGCGCGTCTGTCGCCGTCGGGTGGGTCATCCACTTCATGATCGGCACGATCGCCTGGGGCGGTGGATTTGCCGTGCTTTACAATGTGATCCCGGGCGGCAGCCCTATCCTCAAGGGCATCGTGTTCGGGATCGCCGCGTGGCTTGGCATGATGATCATAATCATGCCGATGGCGGGTGCCGGCCTTTTCGGCATGAACTTGGGTATCATGGCACCCATTTTGACGCTTGTCCTGCACGTCATTTTCGGCACCGTTCTGGGCGCTGTCTATCAGATGCGTGCCATACCCGTGCTAGCGAACTGACGCCGACACTTACACCGACTCCTTCGCCCGCCAAAACCAGCCTTTGTCGGCCATGCCAAAACATCGTGTTCTGGCATGGCGGGCGATGGCCAAGACCCAACCCGCCCTACTTGGCTGTTAAGAAACGGACAGAGCATGAACCAGGATGAGATCCGCAAGCTGGCGGCAATGCCACCCTTCAACCCGAGCTATCCTTGCGGACCTTACCGCTTTCTTGGCCGCGAATACCTGATTATCACCTATGAGACCGACCCAGAGGCGATCCGCGCATTGGTTCCCGAACCGCTGGTCCCGGATGGATCAGGGCAGGTCCATTACGAATGGATCATAATGCCCGACAGCAGTGGCTTTGGCTCCTATCAGGAATCCGGTGTGGTCATTCCCTGTCTGCTGAACGGCGAACCGGTGAACTATACGGCCATGATGTTTCTCAACGACGAGCCGCCAATATCAGCCGGGCGCGAGATCTGGGGCTTTCCCAAACGTTGGGGCGAACCCAAGCTTGAAGTTCGGACCGATACGCTGACCGGCACATTGCATTATGGCGGCGAGCGGGTCGCGATGGGCACCATGACCTACAAATACGAAAACCGAATGGCCCCCGACCCTGCAAAGCGAGGTGCGCATCTGCGGAAGACCTCGGTGAACCTCAAGGTCATTCCCTGCGTCACTGGCGGGCAACGGGTTGCGGAACTGGTCGCCTTCGAGCTGACCGACATCCATATGCATTTCCACTACTCCGGCCCCGCGCGGCTGCACCTGATCCCGCATGTCAATGCACCGGTGGCCGATTTGCCGGTGCGAAAAGTGATTGGGGGGCGGCATTTCAAGGCCGATCTCACCCTGCCTTACGGGCGCATCATTCACGACTATCTTGCTTGATAAACTAAAAGGACAAAATCAATGAGCAAACCTAAATCCGCCATAATCACCGGCTCGAGCAGCGGCATTGGCCACGCCATCGCAGAGGCGCTGGCAGGTGCCGGCATGAACGTGGTCCTGAACGGGATTGAGCCTGCGGATCAGGTCGAAACGGCCCGCCTGGCGATCGAGAAAAAGTTCGGCGTGAAGGCGATCTACAGCCCGGCCAACATGATGAAGTCTGAGGGCGTGCGCAGCCTTGTCGCCGCAGCCGAGGCGGCATTCGGTCAGGTCGACGTGCTGGTGAACAACGCGGGCATCCAGTTCGTGTCCCCTGTCGAGGACTTTCCGGACGAAAAGTGGGAGCAGATCATCGCGCTCAACCTTTCGGCGACATTCTACGCCACCAAGGCGGTTGTCGCGGGCATGAAGGAACGGGGGTGGGGCCGGATCATCAATATGGCCTCCGCGCATGGCCTTGTCGCCTCGCCCTTCAAATCGGCCTATGTTGCGGCCAAGCATGGCATCGTCGGCTTTACCAAGACCATCGCGCTTGAAACGGCGGAACACGGTGTCACGGTCAATGCGATTTGCCCTGGCTATGTGCTGACGCCGCTGGTCGAGAAACAGATCCCCGACACGGCCAAAGCACGCGGCATCACCGAAGACGAAGTGAAGCGGGATGTGCTGCTGGCTGCGCAGCCCACAAAGAAATTTGTCACAGTCGAGGAACTCGCCGCGCTGACGGTGTTTCTCACCACAGACGCAGGTGCGTCCATCACCGGCACTGCGTTGCCGGTTGATGGCGGTTGGACAGCACACTGATGGAGAATATCGTGAAAAAACTCCGTAATTCTGCCACTCCGCGCAAGGCCACGAAGAACCGCAAACGCGTAAACCTTGCGCTGCAAGGTGGCGGCGCACACGGCGCCTTTACCTGGGGAGTGCTGGACCGCATCCTTGAAAACGGCCGGTTGGAGATAGCCGCGATATCCGGCACATCCGCAGGAGCCATGAACGCGGTCGCACTGGCGGATGGCTATACCACGGGCGGTGCAGACGGCGCGCGCGAAAAGCTGGAAGGGTTCTGGCGCGCGATGAGTGATGGGGCAAAAAATAGCCCGATCAAGCGCGCCCCGATTGACGTGATGATGGGAAACTGGAGCCTGGACCGTTCCGTCGGCTATCACATGATGGATGCAATGACGCGCATGTTTTCGCCCTATCAATTGAACCCGATGAACATGAACCCTTTGAAGGACGTGCTTGAATCATGTGTTGATTTCGAGTGCGTTCAAAGCTGCAACAGCATTGATCTCTTTATCTCCGCCACCAATGTGGAAACCGGGCGGGTGAAAGTATTCGACAGCCAGTTGCTGACCTCGGACATGGTCATGGCCTCGGCTTGCCTGCCGAATGTTTTTCAGGCGGTGATGATCGACGGCATACCGTATTGGGATGGCGGCTATATGGGGAATCCATCCCTTTTCCCGTTCCATTCGAAATCCAATTCCGGCGATATTATCGTGGTGCAAATCAACCCGATCGAACGCAAGGGTGCCCCGCGCACACCGCAGGAAATTCAGAACCGGCTGAATGAGATCAGTTTCAATTCAAGCCTTCTCAAGGAACTTCGGGCGATAGATTTCGTGGCCCGTCTGATCGAAGAGGGAAAACTGGACGAAGCGGAGTACCGCCGCGAACGGATTCACATCATCGAAAACCAGACCGCCCTGATGAAGATGGGGGCGTCTTCGAAGATGAACACTGCATGGGAATTTCTGACCCATCTACGCGATCTGGGACGAGAGACAGCCGAACGCTGGCTGGAAGTGCATTTCGATGACGTCGGCGAAAGTGGCACTGTGGATCTGCGGGCGATGTTCCAGGGCATCGGACCACAACATCAGGGGTAGACCATGAACCGCGACCCGTTTGGCTTTGGCATTGCCCAACACTGGCCCGAGATCGACGCAGCCGGGATGGCCGAAGTTGATCGACTGATGGTCGAGTCCCTTGGTATCACGTTGCCCCAGATGATGGAAAATGCGGGTCTCGCGCTGGCGACGCTGGCACGGGACCGGTATCTGGACAACGATGCACAGGGGCGGCGGATCGTTGTTCTGGCCGGTTCCGGCGGTAATGGCGGCGGCGCGATGACGGCCGCGCGTCGGCTCTCGGCATGGGGCTGCGAGGTCCATCTCGTGCTGGCGCCGGATGAGCACACGATGAAAGGCGTCCCGGCCGATCAACTGGCAATTCTTCGGCAGATGGGTCTGCGACCGGGTGTATTGCCAGACGGGGCCGTAGACCTGATTCTGGACGGGTTGGTTGGCTATAGCCTGCAAGGCGCGCCACGCGGTCGGGTGGCAGAATTGATCAAATGGGCAAACACGCAAGTTGCTCCGACGCTGGCGCTGGACGTGCCATCGGGCTTCGATGCCCGTATCGGTTCGATCCACGATCCGACATCACATGCCGACGCGACGCTGACGCTAGCGTTGCCCAAACGGGGCCTCCTCGCACGTCGCCACGCGCATGTTGCAGGTGCGCTTTATCTTGCGGATATTTCGGTTCCCCCCGAGCTCTACGCCCGCTTGCCTGAGCCGTTGGAGGTGCCGCACTTCGCGGGTGGTGACATTCTGCGGCTGGTGCGTCCCGGAGAAGACATGTGATCACCGGTGCGTCCATCGATAAAACCACCCCGACAATAGTTTCCGCTGTAGCAGCCTTATGATCTTCGCCGTGTCCCTGCTCATGGGTTTAATCCTGGGGTTTGCCGCGCATCGGGTCGGCCTTTGCACCGTCAAGGCTGTGGCCGAGGTGTTGACGACGCGGCGGTCGCATGTCCTTTGGTCTTTCGCCAAAAGCGGATTGTGGGTGATGGTCGTCGCGGCACTGGTCGGCATGTTCGCCAAAGAGACGGGGCTCCGGCATTGGCCGCTGGGCGCCGCCTCGGTTTTCGGTGGCGTGGTGTTTGGCTCGGCGCGGGATTGAATGGCGGCTGAACATTCTCGACGCTGTCGCATCTGATGGACGGCAATATCGGCATCCTGGGCATGATTTGCGGCTGGCCGATCGGAATGAAACTGGGTCTGTGGTTCCTGTCGGTCACGGCCACTACGCCGGTTGCCGTTCCCGCCCACCTGAGGCTCGTCGACCGTTTCCGGGTCAAATTATTGCTGGCGGCCTGGGCCTTGTGGGAGATCCTGCGCCTGATCCAACGTATGTGGCGGGCTGTAAGTTTCTGGGCTGTGGTCGTTTACCGGCACGATCCAGTGCGCCCTGGATGCCGGAACCCTCGCGAACTGCACCGATCCGTTGCTCCCCTGACGGTTTTTTCGGCGGCGCTGGTGGGAATGCTCGCCTCCGCAAGGCTCACGCGGAGTATCGAGAACTGAAGCGTCACCTGCCAAAGTCACTAGAGGTGTCACTGCCGGACATCACGCCGCAGGTTCGCGCATTTTCGAAAGTTCGCGAGCACCAGTATGCGCGCTCGAAATAGTCACAACATCTCCACCGGTTTCGCAAAAAATCAAACGAACCGATGTCCCGGCCAACGAGGGCGCCGGGCTGGAAGGAAACACCATGGGAACTATTGTTGAACGTCGCACAGCCATCGTGCCCAGCAATCTGCCCTTCCCGCGCCTGTCTGCCTTTGCAGGGCAAGTCAGTGGAACCAGCGACCCTGATGGCCCTAATCACGGCCAGAACAGAGACGAGATTTGGCGCCATGAGCGTCGTCAAAACGCTTTGGCTAAACGCCTTCAACACGGCCTTTCCTGTGGGCCTTGTCCTCGCGCTGGTGCTGACAACCGCAGTCCGGCCGTGGCTGACTGCAATGCTTAAGGCTTCGCCGAGAGGTTCACATTTGAGTGATCGCTCAATAATTTAATTGAGTGATCGCTCAAAGTGGCTTATATCTTCTTCATCGAACTCGAAGACATGCTCCTGAAAGGACACACCATGGCTAACTTCACGATCCACACAATCGAAACTGCCCCCGAAGCCGGCAAGCCGCTTCTGGAAACCTCCCTCAAGAACAATGGTCGCATTCCGGGGCTGCACGGCACAATGGCCGACGCGCCACCGCTGCTCGCCGCTTACAACTTTGCACACCAGCAGTTTATGGCCACTACATTGTCCGATGAAGAGAAAACCGTTGTTTGGCAAACAATCAACGTCGAAAACAATTGCCACTATTGTGTGCCCGCCCACACGGGGATCGCAAAGATGATGAAGGTGGATGACGCCATCACAGAAGCTCTGCGCAATGAGACTCCGCTACCAACGCCCAAACTCGATGCGCTGCGCAGCTTTACGTTGGTGATGCTCCGGGACCGTGGTTTCGTGTCTGATGCGGATACGCAGGCCTTCCAGGAGGCAGGTTTCACCAAAACCAACATCCTTGAAATCATTCTGGGTGCGGCGCAAAAGCTGATGTCAAACTACACTAACCACTTTGCCAATACGCCTGTCGACCAAGTGTTCGAAAAGTTCGCTTGGGAAAAGAAAACAGCAGTCGCCGCTTAATAAATCATACGCCGGTGCGGGTTTAACCGCTCCGGCCTGTCGTCCAGGGATATAGTCCATGCCTGCGTCTTCCGGCCTGTTTGCCGATATCTGGCAGTCTTTCCGCGCTTTGCCGCTGAGGGTGATTGTCAGGATGCCGGTTCCGCTCGCCGCGATCAACATGGCCGGCTTCGTCACACTTGTGATCCAGCGCGGTTTCACGAAACCGGTTTCGGGCGGACACGTAATCTTCTGGATGCCACTGGTCCTCGTGCTGATCTTTGCCCGCCCAATGGCAAACGGTCCCTTTGATACCTACCTGACTGCTCTACTTGCAGCAAACACCTTTTCTCTGCTGTTCGACATCAATGACTTACTGCTTTGGCTCGGCGGAGACCGCCGTGTCCGGGCCACAATCGCAGGATTGCAACATGAATGAGCCGCTGCAAATTGATATTGTTTCTGATGTGATGTGTCCGTGGTGCATCATTGGTTATCGCCAGTTGTCCACAGCGCTTGAGGTGTCTGGAACGCCACATGAAATTCACTGGCATCCGTTCGAACTGAACCCTCAGATGCCACCCGAAGGGCAGAATCTGTTTGAGCATATTGCCGAGAAATACGGCTCGACCCATGCCCAATCACTTGAAAGCCGCGCCCGCATGACGGCGCTCGGGAAGGAACTTGGGTTTGAGTTCGCATGGCATGCTGACTCGCGCATGCACAACACGTTCAACACCCACCAACTGCTGCATTGGGCAGAC
>TARA_R110002049_G_scaffold52872_10_pt1 | contig 33911 bp, 28 predicted proteins | sample TARA_R110002049 | Tara Oceans TARA_R110002049 (sample SAMEA4396941) | marine metagenome | biome: Polar Biome; feature: [SRF] surface water layer (ENVO:00010504); material: water (ENVO:00002006), including particulate matter (ENVO:01000060) such as... | depth 5 m
AGCGACACAAAGCATGACAACGCCAATACAGACCGGATCATTGGATGGTGAATGGCATAACGCGCGCCATCGACAAGCGATGCCCAGATACGCCGACTTTTGGCATCGGGCGCGCGGTCCATATGGATCGTCACCACCGAAATCACAAAGATCATTGGAAGGTAACTGAGCGCATTGATCATAAAGGCCGCACCCGTGCCCCATGTCGCAATCACAACTCCACCAACAGCCGGTCCCACCAGACGCGAAATATTGAAATTCATCGCCGCATAAGCCACGGCCCGGCTCATGAATTCGCGCTTTACAATCACCGGCACCAGTGACAGCCGCACCGGTGTCATCGCACTGCCCAGAATACCCATGGATCCCGCCAGCACCACCATCCACGGCAGGCTCATCATATCGGCATAGGACAAGCCCATCAGAAGGAACGATACAGCTGCCTGCCCCAGATTGATCACCATGGCGGTGCGGCGCAAATCAACACGGTCGGCCATCACCCCGAAAATCGGACCAAGGAAAAAAGCCGGTGCGAAATTCAATGCGGCAATTGTCCCGGTCCAGAATGCCGATCCGGTCAAGGACCAAGCCAGCCATGACATGGCGATTTTCTGCACCCATAGGCCTTGGGTCGTGATGCATTGCCCAACCAGAAACAGGATGAAATTACGATCAGAAAAAATCGACCGCGGACGTGTATCGCCCGACGTGGAAACCACGCGCGTTGATGATGGCTCGGGTTGATCGGGGGCAGGGGACGGCAAGGAGACTCCAATCGTCAAAAGACAGGCAGATCAGGTTTAGCAAGGACGCAAGGAGGGATGGCACAAAAGCGCCCAAGAAGTCGCACACCGCCAATGATCTATCACAAAGACGATAAGGGCGATTGTCCGATTATACGAAAGACATGCCAGATTGGCATTAATTCTTCGCAATTCATTTGTAGAATACCTTCCCAAAGCAGATCAAAGAACACATATCAAAATCGGGAAACCTGCCGGTCAAAACAGCAAGAAAGCCGGAGAACGTCCTCGAACAGCCATTGTGACAGCGCCGGGGTATCGCACCGAATGAACCACTCTTTCCGCGAGATCGAACGCGAACAATTCGCCATTAATCCGAAAACGTGCGAGTGGACGCTGCGCGCGATGACGGCCCTTCGCGCCAATATCGACATCAATATCAAGATGCATGGTGCGCAAGACCATCTGGCACAGGGCGATATTTTCATGTTCAACCATTTCGCCCGGTTTGAAACCTTTATCCCGCAGTATCTGATCGCATTGGAAACCGGTGTTTATTGCCGCTCCATCGCATCGGGCGAGTTTTTTGCGCAGGACAATACCTTTTCACGCTATCTGCGTGCACTGGGCGGAGTGCCCAACAATTATGAACGGCTGTTGCCCTTTCTGGCCGAGGAAATCCTGCGTGGCGGCAAGGTCGTCGTCTTCCCCGAAGGCGGGATGGTCAAGGACCGGCGCGTCACGCTTAACGATCGCCCACATCCCAAACGCCCCGATTACAGTGTCTATTCCCGATCCGCCGACGCCAGACGTGCCCACCATACCGGTGCGGCCCTTCTGGGACTTTGTATTGATGGCTTTAAAATCGGTTTGTCCGCGCTGATTGCCAAGGGCGATACCCGTGAACTCACCCGCTGGGCCGGTATTCTTGAAGTCGATGAAGACGTTCTTCGCACCGTTTTGGCCAAACAAACCTTGATGTTCCCGGCCAACATTACCTTTCATCCGCTCCGCGTGGATCAAAACATCCTTGCCCGGGCGGCGGATATGTTTACTGGCGGGCTGAGCCCGAAGATGGCCGAAGAAATGATCATTGAAGGCAACCTGATGTTCAAACAGACCGATATGGATATCCGTCTGGGCGATCCGGTTGACCCGCGCGGTCAGTTTAACTGGCTTGATCGGCGGCTATTGGCCCGGCGCGTACAACGCGCGGGCAGCATTGATGATTTATTCAAACCGGCCAAAACCCTTGAAACCCTGCCAGATAGGGTTACGCAATATGCCCTGACGCGTCATATCTCGCCGCTTCGCGATCACTGCATGGCGGTGATGTATTCCAACCTGACGATCAACGTCAGTCATCTGGCGTCGCGCCTGATTATGATGTGGCTTGATGACGGGGTCACGGAAGTCGATATCGAACATTTTGACCGCACGCTTTATCTGGCGATCAAAAACATCCAGCAGGTCGATACGGTTCATCTGCATCGCGGCATGCTGAACCCGGCCGATTATATCGGCATCTTTGATTTGAAGTGTCCGCAAATCCGGTTCTTTATCGACAGTGCGGTTCAACTGGGTCTGATTGAGCGCCGTGACGGAAAGTACTGCTTCCTGGAGAAATTACAGGCCGAAGCCGGGTTTGATCAAATCCGCATGGACAACCCGATCATGGTCTATGCCAACGAAATGTCCCCAATCCATGCGGTTTGGCAGGCACTTGAACGGGCGCGTGCCGAAGTTGATAACCTGACAGATCGCGACATTGCCCATCGCCAGTTCGATGATGAAATCCGGGCGTGGCAATGGAACCGCAAAAGATACGAAAAACCCAAGTACGATACGATCAATTCACAGGAAACCGCCACCGCCGACAGCCGCCCATATTTGAACCTGCCCAACGGCAATGAGCATTTCACACTTGGCATTTTGCTGGTGCACGGGTTTCTGGCATCCCCGGCGGAACTGTATGAACTGGGCGAAAAATTTGCAGCACAGGGACATGCTGTCATGGGTGTACGGCTTGCCGGTCATGGGACATCGCCCCATGAATTGCAAAGACGCAAATGGACCGATTGGCTGGCATCTGTGCGACGTGGCTATGACATTCTCGCACCGTTCTGCGACCAGATCATTATCGTCGGTTTTTCCACTGGCGGTGCACTGGCAGCGATCCATGCAAGTTCCCATCCTGAAAAACTGACCGCCTTGGTTCTGGCTGGAACACCGCTTAAGTTCCGCAATCGCAATCTGATGTTTGTGCCGTTGCTGTATGGTGCGAACAAGCTGATGGGCTGGATGCCATCGGCACAGGAAATGCTGAGCTTCCGAACAAACGAGTCGGAACATCCCGAGATCAATTACCGCAACATTCCCATCGGCGGATTGTATCAGTTGCGCCAGGCGGTGGCGGAAATGCAGCGTTGCCTGCCCGATATTGAATGCCCGACCCTGATCTTGCAGGGTGATGGCGATCAGGTCGTTGATCCGGCCAGTGCGCGGATGATTAAACGCCTTGCCACCGGGATAACCGATCTGGATGTGCAGATGCTGAAATCCGACCGTCATGGCATCCTCAATGAGGATATCGACAATGCGCAGGAGCGCATCCTGCAATTCGTCGAACGTCATGTCGACTCACCACATCGTATGCCCAAGGTGATTTCGGCGGAATAGGTGTACCGGGCGAAGATAGACATGCTGGCGTAACACCAAAACCAAACCGACACTCCTTGCCTCATCGCGACAATGCTCCGTATTGGTAATACCCAAAACATGAATCCCCCCGAGAGCCTAACAATTTCACGCTGACGTCAGGACCACCCAGCTTGACTCCTGATATAGCCCACCTTATTTTGGATCCATGGATACAAATGATATTACCCGTACGCTGCAAAATGAAATTGAGGACGGCATCCTGACGCCAGGCACGGTGTTAAAGCAGGAAGTACTGGCCGCACGGTTTGATGTCAGCCGTCAGCCGGTGCGCCATGCGCTTGAACGGTTGCTGGCGTATGGGTTACTTGAAAAACGATCAGATCGCAGTCTTGCGGTGATAGGGCTCAGCATCAATCAGGTTCGTGAACTGGCGCAAATTCGCATTTCTCTTGAGCAAACCGCCCTTGGGTTATCCGCGCCGAAATTAACCCCAAGTGACCTGCGGAAAGCGCGCCGGATTAACGAAGACCTGTATGAAGAAGACGATCCCACGATTCTCGCAGAGCTCGATCTGGCATTTCATCGTGTGCTGTATGGTGCATGCGGGAATGATCGATTGTTGGCAATGATTGCCGATCTTCGCGGTGAGGCACGGCGGGCCTATGCCCAGCAACCAAAAGGATCGCGCCCGCGCCATGCATTTTACAATGAACACGACGCACTGATCACAGCCTGCACAAAGGGCGATATCAACACCGCCAAGGACACCCTTGCCACTCATATTGGCGTGACCGCCGCAACATTAGGGGCAGAGCCCCATAAACGGAGCCCCGCATGAGCAGCTTTGGCGCAGAAGTTATCTGGACCCGTTCGGCAACGGAAAAGTTTACCGACCGCCGGTATTCCCGCGGCCATGTCTGGCGATTTGATGGCGGGGTCGAAATTCCGGCGTCATCATCGCCGCATGTCGTGCCGTTGCCCTATTCGGTTGAGGAAAATGTCGACCCCGAAGAAGCCTATGTCGCCGCACTTTCAAGCTGCCACATGTTGTTCTTCCTGCATTTTGCGTCTGATAGCGGCCTTGTCGTTGACCGTTATGTCGATGCTGCCACCGGGGAAATGGCAAAGATCGATGGTAAAACCATGATCACCAAAGTTGCGCTTAAGCCAAGTGTGACCTATCTCGGCAACGCGCCGGACGCAGGCCTTGAAGCCGACCTTCATCACCGCGCACATGAAGCCTGCTTTCTTGCCAATTCGGTCAAAACAGAAATCACGGTAACCCCGGTATCATAACCGGCATCACCGTGTATTCCTGACCGTAGGCTCAGGACCTCTTAATTTGATTGGAATGGCAGACGTTATATTTGTGAAATCCGAGGAAAAGCCCGCCGGGCGGGCTGGTATCCCGGACAAGGGGTTTGACGCAGGAGTTTGCAAATATAACGTCTGTCCCTTGGATTAACCGGATTTGCACGGGCTACTTTGTCGCAAAACCTTGAAAGATATATATCTTCCTGCGGCTTCGCTCCGCGTATCCGCACAAATCCGGTCAACCATTCAAACCAAATTAAGAGGTCCTGAGCCTAGACATTCGGGCAATCAGCTGATCGGTTTTTGTGCGCAAATGGCATAGCGATGCTGTGCGCCGCGCTCCAGCCCCTTGGCAAAGCTGATGTGTTTCTTTTGCGCGCTGTGAATTTGCTTGAGGTCAAAATCAACCGTGATCGGGTCAAACCCGGTTTGGCGTAGCATTGCTGAAACCTCATCGGACCGTGCGCCACCCGAAAAATGCACGCGGGCCAGAATATCACGATGGGTTTTCATCTGTGGCGCCACCTCAACCGCTTTGCGCAGACCAAGTGTTTGCATGAAATCAGCCATCGCCTTATTGAGCTTACTGGCCCAAGTCGATGAAACAAAATCACCATCGACCACCAACAGTTTTCCGCCCGGTTTAAGAACCCGGAACCATTCGACAAATGCTGCCGCCGGATCAACCAGCGTCCAAACCAGATGGCGTGTCACAATCACATCATAACTGTTGTCTGGCTCAAGCGTATTTTCCGCATCGCCGAGCAGAAACTGGATATTTGAGCCGCGCTGTTTTGATTTGGCGCGCGCCTTTTCAAGCATGGTTTCAGACCAATCAAGCCCGGTCACCGCAAACTCAAGATCATGCATCAGATGGCTGATCACAGCGGTCCCACTGGCAAGGTCAAGGGCGCGGCGACCATTCCCTTTTCCAATGTGACGTTCAAAAAGCGCATGCCACGCCGCCCGTTCCGTTTCAGAAAATATTTCGTGACCGGGTTGTTCGTCAAAAGTCGCCGCACGCATCGACCAATATTCTTTGATCTCGTCACGCAGGGAGTAATTGCTGGCCTCATTCATAGTATCTTTATGCCCTCAACAGCGGAAAACGCGAGATTTCCGCGATTTGTCTCGATCTCTCACAGATGTTCAAATTACGAATCCGCAAATAAATCGCATTATCATTGCGAAAAACATTGATTTGCATTCTCAATAACTGATAATCCCGCATCAGGGCAATCCTAAATGAGGGAACGGGAATGAAAATTTTTGGTGCAATTGCAGCGCTGACGATGTTGGTTGCGGGGTCTGCACAGGCCGCCGAATCGGTTAAAATTACCGATGTTGCCGGGCGGGAAGTTTCGGTAAACCTGCCGGTTGAACGCGTAATCCTTGGCGAAGGCCGCCTGATTTATGGGTTGGCAACGCTTGATAGCGAAGATCCTTTCGCCCGTGTTGTTGGCTGGCGCGATGACCTGAAAAAGGCCGACCCGCAAACCTATGACATCTATGCTGCGAAATATCCGCGCGTTGATGAGATTCCGACCTTTGGTGGCATGAAGGATGGCACGTTCGATGTCGAACAGGCGATCTCGCTGAAACCCGATGTCGTGATCATGAATCTCGAATCCAAAGGTGCGACCGAAGATGGCGGTTTTGATGAAAAACTCGCCGCCGTTGGCATTCCGCTGGTCTATATCGATTTTCGTGAAGCCCCGATCAAGAACACCGAAACCAGCATGAAAATTCTTGGCCAACTGACCGGAAAGGTTCAGAAAGCCGACGAATTCATCACCTTCCGCAGTGATCATATCAACGAAGTCACCGCACGGCTTGCCAAGGCAAATCCGGAAAAACCCAATGTCTTTATCGAACGTGCTGCGGGCTATTCCGAAGAATGCTGCATGTCGTTTGGCAACGAAAACTTTGGCAAAATGGTTGAAATGGCCGGCGGTATAAACATCGCTGCTGCGATCATTCCGGGCACATTTGGCACCATCAACCCCGAACAGGTTGTGGCATCAAACCCCGATCAGGTAATTGCAACGGGCGCCAGCTGGGAAGCCTATTCCCCCGGTGGAGCCTGGGTTGGTCTTGGCCCGAATGCCGATATGGTTGAAGCTCATCGCAAACTTGTTGGTCTGACAGAACGCCCGGCCTTTACCGGCATCAAGGCCGTCGAAAACGGCAAGGTTCATGCGGTATGGCATCAGTTCTATAACAGCCCTTATCAGTTCGTTGTCATCGAACAGATGGCTAAATGGCTGCACCCGGACCTGTTTGCCGATATTGACCCTGAAGCAACCTTTAAGGAACTTCACGACCGCTTCCTGCCGATTGACTATCAGCCGGGTTATTTCATCTCCATTAGCGATACCGTCACAAACTAATGACACCCAAACAAATATCTGTCGAAGCCGGGAGCGTGCACTACAAAGCACGCTCCTTGCGTCGTTTTTTGCTGCTGCTCGCGATGGGCGGGGCATTGTTTCTCTCGTTTGCTGTCGATCTGGCGACGGGACCGGCGAACTATCCGCTGTCTGATGTGATTGCCACCCTGCTTAATCCCGGGGCTGCAAGCGATCAGATGCGCGTGGTGATCTGGGAGATCCGCATGCCGGTTGCGCTAATGGCGCTAACTGTCGGGGCAGCCCTATCGACGGCTGGTGCACAGATGCAAACCATCCTTGCCAACCCGCTTGCAAGCCCCTTTACGCTTGGCATTTCGGCCGCCGCCGGATTTGGCGCGGCCTTGGCACTGGTTCTGGGCGTCGCGCTCGTACCGTCCCTTGTTGAATTTATTATTCCGATCAATGCCTTCATCATGGCCATGGGCGCAGCACTGATCATTCATTTCTTTAGCCGTATGCGTGGTGTCACGGTCGAAACCATTGTTTTGCTGGGCATCGCACTGGTCTTTACCTTCAACGCGCTTCTGGCCCTGTTGCAATATCTCGCCAGTGAGCAGGCGTTGGCTGCTGTTGTCTTCTGGACCATGGGTAGCTTGGTGAAAGCCACCTGGACCAAGGTCGCCGTCACTGCCGCCGCCGTTGCGATTGCCCTGCCGCTGTTTACCAAACAAGCATGGGCCTTGACCGCCCTTCGTCTGGGCGATGCCAAGGCCGAAAGTTTCGGCGTCAATGTTCAGGGCCTACGCCTGCGCACCATGCTGATCGTAAGCCTTCTGGCGGCAATCCCGGTATCGTTTGTTGGCACCATCGGCTTTATCGGGCTGGTTGGCCCACATATCGCCCGCATGCTGGTGGGCGAAGACCAGCGCTTCTTCCTGCCCGCATCGGTTCTGTGCGGGGCCTTGATCCTGTCGGCCACCTCGGTACTTTCCAAACTGCTGATCCCGGGTGCGATCTTGCCGATCGGGGTGATTACCGCCCTTGTCGGTGTGCCGTTCTTCTTCTCGTTGATTTTCGCAAGTCGGAGGAAATCATGGTAACGCTGCAACTTGAAAATATCGGAGCACGGTATGGCAAGGTTCAGGTGGTTTCGGGTGTTACGACGCCTTTGATCAAACCGGGCACTGTCACCGCCGTCATCGGCCCCAATGCGGCAGGTAAATCCAGCCTGTTCAAACGCATTGCGGGACTGGCCAAGGGGGAGGGCACGGTCGATACCGGGTCTGCTGCCAAACAGCGCAACACCATTTGCTACATGCCGCAGGATACTGGATCAACCGCCGTTTTGTCGGTCTATGAGTCAGTCATTCTTGCCGCCAAGCAAGGATCAAGTTTACGCGTGCGTGATGATGAACTGACCCGCATTGATGGCATTCTTGCTGCCTTGCGTATTTCAGACCTGTCGGCGCGCAATTTGGGCGAGCTCAGCGGCGGACAACGCCAATTGGTTGCCATCGCCCAGACACTGGTGCGGGACCCGAAAATCCTTCTGATGGATGAACCAACCTCGGCCCTTGATCTGCATCGCCAGATGGAGGTTCTGTCTTTCATGCGTGATATCGCCAAAGGACAAAACATCATTGTCCTGATCGCCATTCACGATCTGAACCACGCGCTTCAATATTGCGATCAAGCCATGGCGATCCGCGATGGCCGCATGGTGGCTTTCGGCCCCTGTGCCGATGTCATCGACAGCGACCTGTTGCGCGATGTCTATCAGGTCGATGGCCATGTCGAATATAATTCGCTTGGTCATGCTCACGTTGTCTTGCGCGGCCCGCATGATGAAACCAACAGCCGCCATAGCACAGCCGTGATGCATAATCCCGTCTCGGACATGTCACTGGCTGCTCAATAAGCATTCGCGATTTGCACAAAGATTAAAAATTTTGCATTTGCGGAATTTTCTGCTTCCATGGACTTCAGGATAAAACACATCGTTCTGGCGTCCATTCTGCGCCGTACAACATTGAAATATCGGACATGAACTGTCCGGCGATGTGACGGATGCTTCAGGAGACAGAACGTGCAGACAAGCGTGCCATATAGTTTCGAACGCTTTACCTTCCCCGATTTGAAAACCCTGCTGGCAAAGGCAAGTCCTTTACGCTCGGGCGATGTTTTGGCCGGTCTTGCCACCCAATCGGATGAAGAACGCGTTGCTACGCGGTTTGCACTGGCCGATGTGCCCTTAAAACGATTTCTAAGCGACTCACTGGCTCCATATGAACGCGATGATGTCTACCCGCATGATCATGGTTGGTCGCAACCGGGATGCGCTTGACCCTGGGTCCTCCATGATGGTTGGCCATTTTCGAAACTGATGCGCAATGAAGACCTGGTTGAAGTAGCAAATGACATGAATGATCCCAGAACAATGCGCCGGTCATCAACATGCGGAACCCTATGAGGCTGTGGAACAAGGTCTCAATGCGCTGTAACTGAGAACAAAACAGTTTGCTCTTAAAGTGTTCTTCAACAATCACAGGCACTACTTTTAAAAAAGGGTGGAGCAAAAAATTTGATAAGTTCTGAGTTCAGATTGACCCTAGACAATCAATAGACATATTTAGAATATCTAAGAAAAAGCTAGATACTAGACAAAATTTATTTCTTATTCTGCTTATCCGGATTAGAATATTAAATAAGATAACAAACCTTGAGTTAAATTAAATATTTATCTACATGAGGAAAACATGACAAAATATAAAGATGTATATGGAAAATATTCCATAGGATCTGGTGCAATTTTATCAAATGGAGATGAAGATAAAGTATGGGATAGAATAGATGAGCCTGAAGTGATCTCCGCTTACAAAAGATCAATTGTTCGGGACTTTGTCAAATCTGGAATATCACTAAAAGAACTCCCACAATGGAATATTATGGATGTCGGCACAGGAAGACAAGCAATAACAATGCTCGATCTAGGAGCAAAGAAGGTTGAACATTATGATATCAGCCCTGAAAACGTTGATCGATTGAATAAATATTGCACTTCCAATGGACTTGAAGGGCGTCTTAAAACTAATTGCTGCGATATAGTAGAAACATATTTAGGAAGTGAAAAATATGATTTCATTTACCTTAACGGAATAGTTCAGCATTTTTCAAACGTTGGTAAAGGAATAGAAAATTGTATTAAAGCGCTTAAGAATAGCGGATTGATTTGGCTTTATTTCTACAGATCTGGAACTTACGATAATTTTTTACTTTATATGATACGAGACCTAATTCATTCTAGTAATATTTCGAATGGAAGTGAAAAATTAAAAGAGCATTTTATTTCGTCTATTATTTCATACTCCGAAGATGTTGATAAAAATTATCTCACATCAATGTATATCGACGGCATATTTACAAGATATGCTAACTTATATACTCCTGAAACATATATTAATTTCATGAAAGAGCGAGGTTTTGAAGTTGTATCATCATCAGGACTTGACCCATTGGGCAAGAATATAGATCACTATTACGCGAGGGCAGCAACAGTAATAACCTTTAGGAAATCAAAAAAAATAAATGATTTAAATAGTTTAACAAACACTCTTTCTCCAGAAAATGATGTCAACCAACTCGAAAAATCCCTATATCTGGAACAAGAAATCGTCGAAACAATCGAACTCTATTCAGAAATGAAAAGACTGTTGAGCAATCCAAACGTACCTCAGTCTTTAACTGTATTTGTTAGCTTACGCCTGTTTAACTTCCTTAACTCAAAAATAAGATCAGAAAAACATGACCCTATGAATAGACATATAGACTTGCAGCATATACTGAGAAACATAAACAAACTTGTTAAAGAAGAATACATAGCTTGAATTAATTACATGTGAATACCAATATTTATATATGAATAAACATCCTTTATTAACTCTAGGCACAATGCGTTTCTTTGCACCTAGAGTTAATAAACTTAATTTTCTGAACATTAAATTAATTACATATCTATAATTAAGATAGTTGAAAATTGAGGTTCAGAACCAATACGCTAAATAATTTTTGAGTATCATCTGAATTTTTTTCCCCAAAGAAGACTCTCTATCCGTTTTACATGTGCTAACTCGACCCGCGCCAGACTTTCAAACCATGCGGCAACGTCATCAAGGCCTTCTTCCCGCGCGATACGCGCCATTTCTGGATAGGTCTGATCGGCTTCAGCACGTTCTAAGGCCAATGCCGCTTCCAGATTAAGCTTTGTCGTACCCAATGCCTTGCCGGTCGTCGCATCACCGGTTTTTTCCAGAAACTCCAGATGTCCGAACGCATGACCGGTTTCCGCCTCGGCGGCGGCTCGGAACAGCTCGGCGGCGTCGGTATCGCCTTCGATATCAGCCTGCTGGGCGAAATAAAGGTATCGACGGTTGGTTTGTGCTTCTGCGGCAAAGGCTGCGCGCAGATTTTCCTCGGTACGTGTTCCCTTAAGCGCCATGTGCGCTGTCCTTATATTATTGTTCGCAAGGATCATTTGTGTGGATGCTTGCGAAAGGTATCAAACAAAACAGGCGGCAAACCCTTACGGTTCTGCCACCCCTGTATTTGTCCTGAAATCGTTCTGCGTCAAGCAGCATCAAACCAATTTGCACCACCTGACGGCAGATTTCATCAGCCTGTCACATTGTGCCCAAATGCCGAAATTACCCCGCGACCAAGATGCTGATCACAGCCAAACATACCGGGGGAATCAGGCCGCATTCCGTGTCGCTGAATTGCGTTTCAGGCGGAAGACAAGATCAACCGACTGCAGTTCCGTGCCACGCGGCATGTTGGGAATACCGGCAATCTGAATGGATTCAGCCGGAATATCAGACAGCATGCCGTCTTCTTCGCAGTAGAAATGATAATGCGGGGCGGTGTTGGTATCAAAATATGAACGGCCCGAATCAACCACGATCTCATTAAGCAAACCGGCATCGGTGAACTGGTGCAAAGTGTTATAGACCGTTGCCAATGACACCTTGATGGTGTTGGTCATTGCTTCGGAATGAATTTGCTCTGCCGTGATATGGCGATGGCCATCTTCAAACATCAGACGGGCCAGGGCCAGTCGCTGCCGGGTGGGGCGCAGATTGGCCTCTTTAAGGCGATTAAGTGCATTGGTGTATGGACGCCCGGCGGTGGCGGTACGCATGATCTTGCCCCTTCACTTTCCTGACGGGCCAATATTCATTTACGGCCCCGATCAATTCCAAGGCTACCTTAGGGAACCTCTGCGCGCGGTTCTTTGATTTTGATCAACTCCAATCACATCAATCCGCGGCATGCGCCCATAAAAAAAGGGCCGGTGAAAAACCGGCCCTTTGAAATGATCTGACAGATCGATGATCAGTCACCGGTCATGATGCGATCAACGAGCTGTTTGACGGTCGGAATATTGCCGTTGGCATAGAACGGGTCTTCACCAAACTTGTAGGCATTATGGCCGGCAAACATCAGTTCGTTTTCAACCTTCGCACCGTGCGCAATGTTCTGAAGCGTTTTCTGAATACAGAAAGAACGCGGATCAGCACGCTTGCCGGTCGTGCCACTGTGCTGTTCCCAGTTGGAGAACTGGCACTGTGACAAACAGCCCATACAATCGATCTGGTCTTTCTTAACCGTCAATGCGCTTTCAGGTGTCAAAAACACCATGGTTTCATCCGGGGTCGGCATGCCTTCGGTGTATCCGGCATCAAGCCAGCCACGCACCTTGTCGGCATCATCTTCGCGGACGTAAATCGGACGCCCACGACGGCCCAGCGGAATACCAACATGCAGGTCTGCTTCAGCGGTACGCGAATAGCGCACCTGACGATCAGACCGCTGATGCAGGTCTTCGAGGAAGGTGTTGCGCACCGCCGAGCTATAGAAACCCGTCGGGCTGAATTTATGCAGCGATACATCGCCATCCTGAAGGCTGGTCAGGCGCTGTTTCCACTCGTCGGAAATCTCGCTTTCCTGAGTCAGAAGCGGACGGGTACCAAACTGGAAGGCCACCGGGGCAACTTCCGGGTTGTCGATCCAGTCTTCAAAATCACGCAGGAACCAGACACCGCCAGCCATAATGATTGGCACATGGTTCAGGCCAACCGAATTCATGAATGTACGCAGGTCACGGACACGCGGGAACGGATCTTCGGGCACAAGCGGATCTTCGGAATTCGACAGGCCGTTATGACCACCGGCACGCCATGGATCTTCATAAACCACACCGCCCAGCCATTCCGGGGTCTTTTTATACGACCGCAGCCACAATGCGCGGAAAGCACGGGCCGAAGACACAATCGGATAATAGTGAACGCCATAGTGGGCTGAAATCTGGGCAATCTTGTAGGGCATGCCCGCACCACAGGTCACCCCGTGAATAAGGCCTTTGGCACCTTCGAGAACCCCCTCAAGGATGGGTTCGGCGCCGCCCATTTCCCACAATACGTTCATATGCAAACGGCCTTCGCCATTCCGCATTTCGTGGGCAATCTGAGCCTGTGCAATGCCGCCGCGAATACCGTACGCAATCAGTTCCTGATGGCGGTCACCACGGGTTTTTCCTGCGTATTCGATCGGAACCATGTTGCCGTTCTCGTCATACGAGTCAGCATTCACAGCGGAAAAAGTTCCGATACCGCCGGCAGCGGCCCATGCGCCGGAACTCTTGCCCGTCGATACAGCAACGCCTTTGCCACCTTCGATAACTGGCAAGACTTCTTTACCCGACATGACGAGCGGATTAAGGGCTTTCAAGTTCGTCTCTCCCATTCGGCAATTTGCCAGCGACACCCCTGCATCGCTTTGACTGCCGGACGACGTTACATTTTTATCGTCGTCCGGCATCCAATTTGCTTATTCGGCGTCGCCTGCTTCGAGGTCTGCACCGGTTTCCTGGTCGACACGTTTCATCGACAGTTTGATCTTGCCGCGATCATCGAAACCGATGACTTTGACTTTAACTGCATCGCCTTCTTTCACGATATCCGAAACCTGTTTGACACGCTCAGGTGCCAGTTCGGAAATGTGAACAAGACCGTCGCGGGCGCCAAAGAAGTTTACGAAGGCACCAAAGTCGACAGCCTTAACGACCTTACCATCATAGATATGATCCAATTCAGGTTCTGCAACGATTGATTTGATCCAATCAACAGCTTGCTTGCCTTTTGCACCATCGGTGTGTGCGACAGTGATCGAACCATCATCTTCGATATCGACTTTTGCGCCGGTCTCTTCGCAGATTTCGCGAATAACCTTACCGCCCGAACCGATGACATCACGAATTTTGTCTTTCGGGATCGAGAACTGGGTAATGGTCGGTGCATTGCCCGATACTTCACCACGTGCTTCCGGAAGCGCCTTGGACATTTCACCAAGGATATGCAAACGGCCGTCACGTGCCTGTTTCAGGGCAATCTGCATGATGTCTGCGGTCACCGAGGTGATCTTGATGTCCATCTGCAGCGAGGTAATGCCGTTTTCGGTACCAGCAACTTTAAAGTCCATGTCACCAAGGTGATCTTCATCACCCATGATGTCAGAAAGAACGGCAAAGTCGTCTGATTCCTTGATCAGGCCCATTGCAATACCCGCAACTGGACGTACCAGCGGAACACCGGCATCCATCATTGCAAGCGAGCTTGCACACACCGTCGCCATCGAAGACGAACCGTTTGACTCGGTAACTTCCGAAACAATACGGGTGGTGTACGGGAAGGTGTCTTTGGTCGGCATCAACGGATGCAGCGCACGCCATGCAAGTTTACCATGACCGATCTCACGACGGCCAGGCGACCCCATGCGGCCAGCTTCACCAACCGAGTACGGCGGGAAGTTGTAATGCAGCATGAAGCTTTCACGGTATTCACCGTCAAGCGCATCGACGATCTGCTCGTCCTGACCGGTACCAAGGGTAACAACAGCCAGTGCCTGCGTTTCACCACGGGTAAAGATCGCAGAACCATGCGAACGCGGCAGAACCGAAACTTCGCCGAGGATCGGACGAACGTCAGCACCGCTACGGCCATCAATACGTTTGCCGGTTTTCAGGATCGCACCGCGAACGATGTCTTTTTCCAGATCCTTGATGATCGACGAAACTTTGCCTTTAAGCCCATCAGGAACTTCATCGCCAAGTTTCTCGACGATTTCAGCTTTGGCAACCGAAATTGCAGCCGAACGCTCCTGTTTGACAACATGGCCATAAGCTTTGGTCAGGGCATCGGTGCCAAGACCAGCAATTTTTTCGACCAGTGCGTCATAGCCTTCTGGCAGTTCAGCAATAGCGCGCGGCTCTTTGGCAGCATCTTCAGCCAGATCGATGATCAGGTCGAGAACGCCCTGGAACTGATCGTGGCCGAATTTAACCGCACCAAGCATGATTTCTTCGGACAGCTCGGATGCTTCGGACTCAACCATCATCACGCCATCGCGGGTACCCGCAACAACAAGATCAAGATCGCCTTCTTTAACCGAGTCGGTCGCCGGGTTGAGGATGTACTCACCATCTGCATAACCAACGCGCGCAGCACCAATCGGGCCAAGGAACGGCAGGCCAGAAATCGTCAGCGCAGCCGAGGTACCGATCATGGCAACCACATCCGGGTCGTGTTCCATGTCGTGCGACAGAACGGTACAAACGATCTGGGTGTCGTTGCGATACAGCGGGTGGAACAGCGGGCGGATCGGACGGTCGATCAGACGCGAAACAAGCGTTTCTTTTTCCGAAGGACGGCCTTCACGTTTGAAGAAACCACCTGGGATTTTACCCGCGGCAAATGCTTTTTCCTGATAGTTAACCGTCAGTGGGAAAAAGTCGACATCCGGGCGCGGCTGTTTGGCGCCAACGGCAGTACAAAGAACAACGGTCTCACCATAGGTGACCTTGACAGCGCCATCGGCCTGACGGGCGATTTTACCAGTTTCAAGGGTCAGAGTGGCGTTGCCCCACTGCATTTCCTTACGGACGACATTAAACATTATTTTCTCTTCCTCTTACAAACATCTGACGGACCCGTAATCATACACGAGTTCCGAACACATTAATTATGAGGCTTTGGTAACAGCTTCATAATTAATGGGTCCGGATTAAGCATCTGGTCGGCCCATCCGACCCTACTTCCCGTGTTCTGATCCATCAGAACAATAAAAAACGACGGCGGAGGTCACCCTCCGCCGTAGTTCGAAATCAGCGGCGAATACCGAGACGTGCAATGACGGTCTCGTAACGCGACTGGTCTTTGCGCTGCAGATACTTCAGCAGGCGACGACGCTGGCCGACCATCATGAGAAGACCACGACGGCTATGGAAGTCGTGTTTGTGTTCTTTCATGTGTTCGGTAAGGTTCTTGATCCGTTCGGTCAGGATTGAAACCTGGACTTCGGGGGAACCGGTGTCACCGTCTTTCTGAGCGTATTCTTTGATCAGCTCGGCTTTGCGTTCAGCAGTAATCGACATCAGGCATCCTTTCGCCTTTAGAGATTAAAAACACGTACGGGCCGAATTTCGCCACCACTTATCTCCGCCAACGCAACAGCACGGTTATGGAGCATGGCACAGACGATTTCGTCCTGCACGACGGGGTTTTCGAGGGCACTTCGCTTTGCAACCGGCAACAGTCCTACGGACTGGCCAGATGAAAGGCGTTGCGCCTCGACTTCGGTCAGGGCCAGCGCCGGGATGTCGTCCAGCGCGGTCTCAACCGGAAGCATTTTCTTCAACACCTCTTCGGGGTCCATTTCGAGCAGATCCTGCAAGCGAATGGAATCACCCTCCGAAAACGGCCCCGCCGAAGTCCGGCGAAGCGCGGCGATATAGCCAACAGTACCAAGGCGCAGCGCAATATCGCGCGCCAAAGATCGCATATATGCCCCTTTGCCCGATATGACATCGAACACAGCATGATCGCGATCTGGCATATCGACCAGTCGAAGATCCTTGATCAGAATCGGACGTGGTTTTAACACCACCTCTTCATCGCGGCGCGCAAGATCATAGGCACGTTTGCCATTGACCTTGATCGCCGAAAACTTTGGCGGCACCTGCTGAATTTCACCCGTGAATTCATTCAGCACGGCCTTAATTTCATCTGCGCTCGGACGATGATCAGACGTTTCGATAACGTCGCCTTCTGCATCATCCGTACTGCGTGCTTCGCCGAACTTCAGCGTAACACGATAACTTTTGCTGCCATCCATGACATAAGCAACCGTTTTGGTTGCTTCGCCAAAGGCAATTGGCAACACACCAGACGCCAATGGGTCAAGTGTCCCGCCATGTCCAGCTTTGGCTGCATCTAACAGACGACGCACCTGATTGACCACGGTTGATGACGTGATCTCCAGTGGTTTGTCGACCGCCAACCAGCCATTAATGCTTTTACCGCGACGACGACGCGCCATCAGTCGTCCTCATTTTCCGGTTCGTTTGAACCACCATCCGCAAGATCCTGAGCAACGTGCGGATCGCGCAACAAAGCTCCGATATGGTCGGCGACATCAAAACTTTTGTCTTCGATAAATCGCAATGCTGGCACATATTTCATGTGAACCTTCTGGGCCACATGATTGCGCAGGTGACCCTTCTGGCGCGTCAGCGCCTTGAGCGAGGCTTCCGCCTCACCCCCGCCAAGCGGCGTGAAGGATACCATAGCATTGCGCATATCCGGTGAAAGACTGACACCCGTAATGGTGACCGGGCGACGGGTCAGTTCCGGTTCGTAAATATCGCCGCGTTCCAACGCCTGCGACAGCGCCTGGCGAATTTCTTCCGCCACTCGGAGCTGTCGCTGACTTGGTGCTTTGGCTGGTTGCTTCGCCATTTCAGATCCTCACCGCCTTACAGTTCGACGGCGATTTCCTCGTTTTCGAAGCACTCAATCATATCGCCGGCCTGCAGATCATTATACTTGGCGAACGACATACCACATTCATAGCCCTCGCGGACTTCTTTGACTTCGTCCTTGAAGCGACGCAGGGTCGACAGCTCGCCGGAGTGAATGACCACGTTGTCGCGCAGAAGGCGGACACCTGCACCACGTTTGACGGTACCTTCGGTAACCATACAACCAGCGATCTTATTGCCAGAAATGGTGAACAGATCGCGGATTTCGGCGTAGCCCAGGAACTTCTCGCGAACTTCCGGCGACAGCATACCCGACAGCATCTTTTTGATGTCATCAGCAACATCATAGATGATCGAATAATACCGAATATCAACGTTATCACGACGCGACTGTTCGCGGGCCTGCTGGTTTGCACGCACGTTAAAGCCGATGATCAGCGCGTTCGATGCACGGGCAAGTGTGACATCCGATTCGTTAATTCCACCAACGCCGCTGTGCAGGACGCGAACCGAGACTTCTTCGTTACCAAGCTTCTGCAAGGTCCCGATAAGCGCCTCGACCGACCCCTGAACGTCACCCTTGATGACAATCGGAAGTTCTTTAACTTCACCGCTCTGCGCGAACATGTTCTCAAGCGCGGATTTCTTCATCGCCGCAGCCTGCGTTTCGCGGATACGACGCTGACGGAAATCAGAGACTTCACGTGCTTTTGCTTCGTTTTCAACAACCACGAAGTCATCACCCGCTGCTGGAACACCGTTCAGGCCAGTGACCTCAACCGGCATCCCCGGAATGGCATCAACAACACGGTTACCGTGATCATCGACCAGCGCACGAACACGGCCCCATTCTGCACCCGTGACAAAGATATCACCGGTTTTCAGCGTCCCGCGCTGAACCAGAACGGTTGCGACCGGACCACGGCCTTTTTCCATACGGGCTTCGACAACAACGCCATCGGCAACACGTTTGGGGTTGGCTTTAAGGTCAAGAACCTCGGACTGAAGCAGAATGGCTTCTTCAAGTTCGGTAAGACCAAGACGCTGTTTGGCCGAAACCTCGACAGCCTGAACGTCGCCGCCCATTTCCTCGACCACAACTTCATGCTGAAGCAGCTGGGTTTTAACCCTTGATGCATCGGCACCCGGTTTGTCGATCTTGTTGATCGCAATAATCATCGGAACACCGGCTGCCTTGGCATGGCTGATGGCCTCGATCGTTTGCGGCATGACCGAGTCGTCGGCTGCAACAACAAGAACAACGATATCGGTAACCTTCGCACCGCGCGAACGCATTTCGGTAAATGCCGCGTGGCCCGGAGTATCAATAAAGGTGATTTTCGCACCGGTCGCCATGGTGACCTGATAGGCCCCAATGTGCTGGGTAATACCACCGGCTTCGCCACCGGCGACATCGGTTGCACGCAGCGCATCAAGCAAAGAGGTTTTACCATGGTCAACGTGGCCCATAACGGTCACGACCGGCGGACGACCAATCAGATTGTCGTCATTCTCATCAACCGATACCAGCGATTCTTCAATATCAGCATCCGAAACACGCTTCATGTTATGGCCGAATTCTTCGACCACAAGCTGGGCGGTATCTGGATCAAGGCTCTGGTTGATGGTCGCCATAACGCCCATGCCCATCAGGGACTTGATCACATCAGCTGCACGTTCGGCCATACGGTTGGCAAGTTCCTGAACAGTAATGACGTCAGGAACGACCACATCACGCACGACTTTCTCCTTAGGTTTCTGCGGGCCCTGAGCACGGGCCTTGGCTTTGGCCTGCTGGCGCTTGATCGATGCCATTGAACGACGACGACCACTTTCGTCACCGCTCATGGCATTGTTGATCGACAGTTTGCCACGGCGACGGCCATCATCGGTTTTGGCGCGCGCAGCCCCGCCCTTTGCTTCTTCTTCGGCACGCTTGCGTGCTGCCAAACGAGCATTTTCCTCGTCGATTTCCTTGCGGCTTTTGGTCTTGGCAGCAGCAGGGGCCGTACGACGACGCTCTTCAGGAACCAGCGGTTCGGCCGGTTCACCAGGCATGATTTCTTCGGCTGCTTTTGGCTTACCAACCGGTTTTGGTTTGGACGGTTTGCCTTTGGCCGTTGATGCCGCAATCGACTTTTCAACGTCTTCAACAGACATCGAACCATCTTTAACCGGAGCATCTTCTGCTTTGTCGGCAGCTTCTGCCGCTTTGGCTTCTTCTGCCTTGCGGGCATCTTCTTCGACCTTACGCGCAGCTTCTTCGCGTGCACGCACCTCGGCATCCGCTTCATCCTGCTTGCGGCGCTCTTCAGCAGCCTTCAAAGCAGCCATGCGGGTTGCACGCTCACTGTTGGTCAGATTGCCCTGATCTTCGACAACCGGACGCTTTTTTACTTCTTTAACCGGTTCCTTTTTAGCTTCCGGTGCCGATTTGGCTTCCGGTGCTTCTGGCGCCGCCTGCGGCTCCTCGGCAACGAGATCCTTTTTCACTTCACGGAAGCGACCGGATTCGTTCTTTTCGAATGTCCGCTTCTTGCGCACTTCGACGGTCACAGATTTTGACCGTCCATGTGAGAAGTTTTGGCGAACCTGCCCTGCCTCGACCGTCTTGCTCAATTCAAGTTTCGATCTGTTGAGGCTCAGCGGTTTCTTCTCCTGATCGCGATCACTCATAATCCGTCCAACTTCCTCATTTCCTGCGGGATCGACTTCACATGTCGACCCTGTCCTGTCCGTCCGGCGCACGCCTGTTGTCAGACTGCGCGAAATCCTTCAAGCCGCTTCAAGGAGCGACCCAGCCGTTTGGCCAGGCCTCCTGGCGCAACGGCCACATGTACTGCTTTTTCACGACCAAAAGCCGCGCCGATTTCAGCAGCGTTCAGAACGGAATAAATCGGCAGATCCCGGGCCTTGGCCTCGATCTTGGATTTTCCGTCTGCAGCACCATCGCGTGCTGCCAATATCAGAGCCGCACCCTCAGCAATTTGGGCACGTGCTTTTTCAAACCCGGCAACGGCTTGACCGGCACGTCGTGCAAGCGACAACAGATCAAGACATTTCTGCGTTAGCAGCTGCTCGATCCGGTCAGCAAGCTCGGGGTCGATCACGACTTTTTGCCGCGCTGCCCGGGCAAAGGCATTCTTTGCACAGGCGGTATTTATCACATCCCGCGACGGGCACAACCATAATCCCCGTCCCGGCAACCGTTCCTCAAGATCGGGAACAACCGAACCATCTGGTCCGATCACAACCCTGAGAAGATCTTCCTTGGCCCGGACCTCGCCGGTGACAATGCACCGGCGTTCCGGAACCTCGGCTACCTTGCCGCCTTTGCGATGCGACATGGCGTCCTCCGATCGGCCTTAGGCCTGTTCGCTTTCAACTGCTTCGTCAGCAGTCTCAACGGTCTCTTCTTCAAGACCTTCGAACCAGCCAAGCTTGCGACGGGCTTCCATGATCATGTCATTCGCCTGATCCATGGTGATATTGTCGGCATCGCCGGCAAATTCGATCAGCTCGTCACTTGCCAGATCGGCGAAATCTTCAAGGTTTTTAACCTCATTCTCGCCAAGACGCACAACAACTGCCAGCGACAGGCCATTAAATTCGACCAGATCGTCAGCAACCTTAAGTTCTTCGCGGCGTTTCTGAAGACGTTCAGCTTCGTCCGACAGGAAGGTCCGTGCACGGGTACGCAGTTCCTCGGCGATTTCTTCTTCGAAACCTTCGATTTCTGCCAGCTCGGCCAGTGGCACATAGCCAACTTCCTCGATCGAGGTAAAGCCTTCGGCGACCAGGAGATGGGCGATAACTTCATCAACATCAAGTGCCTTGATGAACATTTCCGCACGCTTGCGCGCTTCTTCCTGACGACGTTCGCTTTCGTCTTCTTCGGTCAGAATATCGATATCCCAACCGGTCAGCTGAGACGCCAGACGCACGTTCTGACCACGACGACCAATGGCCAGGCTCAGCTGATCATCCGGCACAACGACTTCGATACGATTGGTTTCTTCATCCAGAACAACCTTGGTGACCTCGGCAGGTGCCAATGCGTTCACAACAAAGGTTGCTGGATCTTCCGACCACTGAATGATATCGATTTTTTCGCCCTGCAATTCGGCAACAACCGCCTGCACACGCGAACCGCGCATACCGACACAGGCACCGACCGGATCGATCGAGGTGTCTGACGACTGAACCGAGATTTTAGCGCGCGAACCCGGATCACGGGCCACCGATTTGATTTCGATAATACCGTCGTAGATTTCCGGTACTTCCTGGGCAAAAAGTTTGGCCATGAAAGCAGGATGGGTCCGCGACAGGAAGATTTGCGGGCCGCGCTGTTCGCGGCGCACATCCAAGATCACCGCACGAACGCGATCTCCTTGACGTACTGTTTCACGGGGGATCAGCTCTTCGCGGCGCAGGATGGCCTCGGCACGGCCGATATCAACCAGAACGTTGCCAAATTCAACACGCTTGACCAAGCCATTGATGACTTCGTCGGCACGGTCTTTGTATTCTTCGAACTGACGTTCACGCTCTGCGTCGCGCACTTTCTGAACGATAACCTGTTTGGCGGTCTGTGCTGCGATACGACCAAAATCAATCGGCGGCAACGGATCAATCAGGAACTCACCCAGATTGATGTTTTCATCACGGATACGCGCCTGTTCGAGCGACATCTGCGTAAAATCGTTTTCGATGTCATCGGTGACTTCAACGAAACGTGCGAGTTTGATCTCGCCGGTTTTACGGTCGATATGGGCACGGATGTCATGTTCATGGCCATATCTGGAGCGGCCAGCCTTTTGAATGGCCTGCTCCATTGCGCCAAGAACTTCATCACGATCAATGCCCTTTTCACGGGCAACGGCATCAGCAACTTGCAAAAGTTCCGGCCGTGGCATTCCCGAAGTGGCTTCCATATCCAACCTCTATTCTGCGGTGTCGTCAGTCCGGCGTTGGCCGGTGACATGCGCGATCAATTCATCCGTCAACACCAATTTCGACTTCGCGATATCGGCCAGCGGCAACAAGACACGTTCGCCATCAACAATCAGGGCGACCGCATTATCTTCAATCCCATCCAGCAAACCGCTGAAACGGCGACGACCATTTTGGGCCATCGTCAGTTCGACCTTTGCCTCAAACCCCTTCCACACTTCAAAATGCGGTGCACGGGTTAAAGGACGGTCGATACCCGGGGAGCTGACTTCAAGGTGATACGCACCTGAAATCGGGTCCTCGACATCCATAAGGGCAGAAACAGTACGGCTGATTTCGGCGCATTCAGTAACATTGATGCTGCCTTTGGCGTCCGCACGATCTGCCATGATCTGCAGGATATTGTGGTCCTGTCCGGTCATGGAGACGCGGACAAGTTCAAAACCCAGCGCGTTGATCGACGGTTCAATAATTTCCGTGACCTTCGCCATCAACGGGTCTTTTAACTGCTGTCCAATCAGTTCGGCCATATAGCGATGCCATACCCCAAAATGCACAAAAGAGCGGGCGCAAGGCCCACTCTTTGTCCGGTTTTACAAAAAGCTTGGCGGCTTTATACAGCCGGTTTGCGCAGAAATCAAGTCGGGATACCCACTGCGAGAGCCTTTCAACCGTGGGATTGCGTGTCAGCCGTGCGCGCGGCCTCTACCATCAGCAGATTACGGAAAAATTCAAAGGCCGCACAGGCACCGTCGCGAACCATCTCATCTTCATTCTTTCCGAGTGCCAAGTTATTGACCTGATCGACAAATTCACGCCAATGACGCCCCCGGCCATCTGCATGTGCTGCCAGATGACGCGCCCCGAAATCAGCGGTAAGGCCGATCCCCGCAGCCGCCTTTAACAAAAAGGCAGCACCCAGCGATGATCCTTCACAAACATAAAGCCAGCCAACACGCGCCATCCCGATTTGCGCTATATCTTGGCGACTCCTAAAATCAGGAACCTCACATCCCATGTCGTCAATATCCATCGACACAGCACCATATCGGCTTCGATCTGCCAGCCCCGGCATCAGTTGGTTCAGGTCATCGGCCACGTACAGTGGCCGCATTGTGCTATGAAATATATATTGCAGCCGAAGAAACCGTTTGTAGTTTTCCAGACTGTCAAAGGGTGCCATTGCCATCACCATATCATCAACACTCTGATGGTCGGTCCGCGTTGATTGTTTCAGCTCCGCCAATCGCGTTAGCTGGCCTCGCATCGTCTCTGGTTGTGATATCTCGTTCACGTCAAAGCCCCTCGTGACTGTTCTATTTGCCTAAACTGGCTGCTGGTAAACAGCCCATAGAATCTGAAACGATCCGGACCACGTGATATCTGAACGCCGCAATGCTTTCCTGTGACATTGGGATGTTAATCCTCTCGAAAGGCACGCGCGAACTGATCCGACAAGGGTTTAAAAAGATAACTCAGCGCAGAACGTTCTCCGGTTGCCAAAAAGATTTCAACCGGCATACCCGGCACCAGTTCCTGCCCATCAAGCTTATCAATTTCCCCCGAACCGATGCGCACCCGCACCACATAGTAACTTTCACCGGTTAGCTCATCGCGATCCAGTTCGGCGGAAATCCGTGACACTTCCCCCGACAATTCCGGCGTTGTCCGCTGGTTAAAGGCTGTAAAGCGCATCATAGCGGTTTGACCAGGCATGACCTGTTCGATATCACGCGGATTAACATGTGCTTCGATCACCAATTCATCGCGGTCAGGGACAATTCCCATGATGCGATCACCACCGGCAACAACACCACCCACCGTATGGACAGCCATCTGATAAACCGTCCCGTCATAGGGGGCACGAATGTCAATCCGGCGCAGTTGATCATTAAGCGCGATCTGGCGTTGCAGTAATTCGGCAAGTTGCTGGTCAATTTCGGTCAGTTCGGACAGAACGTCTGTCTGACGGTCACGATCAAGTTGTAAAATCTGCATTTCAGTTTCAGAAATCTGCATATGGGTCGCCGCAATTTGCGCGGTCAGTTCACCATGAGTCCCGTCGAGACTAGCCCGCTCCCTGCGTAACGCCGCCACCCGCGTAATCGGAACAAGTTGCTTGGCATAAAGCATCTCCAACCCGCCAAGTTCATCAACAATGTGCCTGCGTTCCTCTTCATTTGCTGATTTCTGTGCCGTTAATCCGACAATTGTTTCGGAAAGCTGGGCCAGTTTTTGCGCAAGCTGTTGTTTTTCACCTTCAAGGCTGCTGCGCCGTGCCGCAAACAGGCGGTTTTCGGCACTTACCAGCTCAGAAATATCGGCATCCTGCTGTCGACTTTTAAAAGCATCCGGCAAAGACAGCTCATCATTTACATCGCGTTCTGCGACCAGACGCATCCGACGCGCTTGAAAGGCATCAAGCTGGGATTCGACAATGCCAAGACTGGCACGCGCCATTGTATCATCGAGCCGGATCAAAAGATCACCGGCCTTAACCTGATCACCGTCATGGACGTGAATTTCACCAACGATGCCACCATCGGCATGCTGGACATCCTTGACGTTGCTTTCGACCACCATTTTACCAGATGCCACCACGGCCCCGGAAAGCTGGGCAAGAAACAGCCACACCATCAAACCTGCCATCAAGGCAAAGACAATCCCGCCGCCCCAAAACATATGCTTTCTTAATGCCAGTTGTGCCACAGATAGACCCGTCTGTTGCCGGCCGGCTGCCGAGGGGGATACGGACATCGCACGCACAGATGAAACACCGATCATGCTGTTTCTCCCACCTGTCGGACGGTTTTGCGCAAGATGTCATCGCGCGCACCAAAGGCTACCTGACGTCCGTCCTGAATAATGGTTGTCAGGTTAACCGTCGCCAGTGCACCGGGACGATGCGCTATCAAAACAACAATGGCACCACGTTCACGCGCATCGCGGACTGCCTGCAAAAGCGACTGTTCACCCGCGCTATCAAGATTGGAATTGGGCTCATCAAGCACGATCAGGAATGGATCTCCAAATAGGGCGCGTGCCAAGCCAATCCTTTGACGCTGCCCCCCTGACAGAACCACACCACCGGCCCCGACTTTGGTGTCATAGCCATTGGGCAGGGACTGGATCAGGTCATGCACACCAGCAGACCGGGCCGCCGAAACGATATCCTCGGATCTGGCATCAGGGATAAGCCGGGCAATGTTACGGGCAACCGTGTCGTCAAACAGTTCAACATCTTGTGGCAAATACCCGACATGACGCCCCAGCCGGTCAGGATCCCAATGTGATAATTCAGCCCCGTCAATACGGATGGAACCACCCCGAATGGTGCCAATGCCGACCATTGCCCGCCCAAGAGTCGATTTTCCCGATCCGCTGGGACCAATGATCCCCAAACCATCTCCGGCCTTAAGCACCAGATCATTAACCCGCAACAATACTTTTTGGGCATGTACAGACTCCCCACCCGACGTTGCCACTACAAGATTTGAGATTGTCAGACCTTGCGTTGGCGCAGGCAACTGCATGCGTTCGGAATGAGCGTCCTGTTTACTGAGAATGTGATCCAGGCGGGTGTGCGCTTGTCGGGCTGCGACAAACCCCCGCCAATTGGCAATGGCCTGCTCGACCGGTGAAAGTGCGCGTGCGGTCAGGATTGATGCCGCCACCATGGCACCCGGCGTGACTTCCTGCCGGATCGCAAGATAGGCCCCAAGGGCAAGCACAATGGATTGCAACGCAAGCCGAATGACCTTGATATAGGCCGAAAATGTTGAATTAACGTCGCCAACGACGGTGTTTTCCCTCAAGTAGCGATCATTTTGCTGACCCCATTGGTGCCGAAAAGCCCCCAACATCCCCATCGCCCGAATGGCTTCGGCGTTACGGCACCCTGCTTCGACCAGATTGCTTCGCACGACTGTTTGCGCATTCATGTGCGCGACCTTCTTACGGGTCACCAATTCACTGACAAATGTCAGCGTTATTAAAACAATCCCGCCGACCAACGCCAATATGCCAAGCCAAGGGTGGAAAACAAAAACAATCCCCAGAAAAAGCGGCATCCACGGCAGATCACAAATCGCAATCGGTCCGGCCCCACCAAGGAATTGGCGAATTTGATCAAGGTCATTGAGCGGCTGCGCCGTTTCCCGACCATTGCCCAAGCGAATGGCAAGCGTCTGTTCCAATGCCTTTGGCCCAATCTGCTCATCAACCCGCCAGCCAATCCGCACCAGCATGCGGGCGCGCAGGGCATCCACACCGCCCAGAAACAAATAAAGACCGATCACAAGACCAATCAACGCCAGAAGGGTCGGGACACTCTGACTGGCCAGCACACGATCATATACCTGAAGCATAAAAAGCGGGCCCGTCAGCATCAGCAGGTTCGAGATACCGCTCAACCCTGCAACAACCCAGAACACACGGCGCAAAGATGCAATCGCGGATCCAATTGGTGATTGGGGGGCACCATGCACAGTGCTTTGGGCCGATATTTTGCCAAACACGTTTTTTATATTCCAAAGATGTTTTACGCTGGGGTGGGTGCCGCTGTTACGCGGCACCCTGCATCAAGACTTTGCGCCCGTTCCGCTGCTTGTGGGACGGGCCGTTTTGTTAAACGAAGTCAGTTGCGTCGATATCGGTGTAATCAACACCGGTCAGCGTGACCGTGCCATTGGCATGGGAGATCAGCGCATTGCCGCTGCCATCATCGGCAACAGTGACCGAGGCATAATCGATATCAAGAAGATCGGTACCGTCGGTAAAATCGGTCACGGTGTCGTCACCGAAATCTGCTGACGTATCGAATTCGAAGGTATCTGCACCGCCATTGCCAGTCAGAACATCATCACCGGCCCAGCCACCGATAACGTCATCACCAGTGCTGCCGTTGATTTCGACACCTTCGGATGCAAAAACCGACTGCAGTTCCGAACTATCACCACTGAAAAGCCCGGTCAGAACCGTACCGGTTTCACTCGAACTCAAAGCAAGCCCGGAAATATCGACGCTTGAATCGCTTAGATAGTAATCACCGTTGGCATCCTGGGCCTTGGTTTCACCGAACGAAAGCTGATCAAGATTGCCAACGATTTCATGCGTACTGATGTCATAGCTGAAATCGGTGCCACTGTTGGATGAGGCTAGGAAACCGCCCGTATAGCTCGAACCGCTGTCTTCATCGCTCAAATAATATTGTTCGCCCTGAAACAAACCGTTGCCATTCAGGAACTCACCATAGTTGAACAGACCCTTGGAAAAGTTTGCATCAAAGTCTGCAAGCAGACCTTTGAAGTCCACACCGTTTCCTGAACCATCTGCATTCAGATCAATCGTGATCGTCATTTCGGAATCTCCTCGTTGTTTGTCACCCCAACCATTGAAGCAACAAACATGAGAATGACTCTTAGTTTCATAATGAGTCAATATGTTTTTTTGTTTAAAAACAATTAGTTAATAGGAAATACCAAAACACCGGCCAGGGAATTTCCTGACCGGTTAATGCCGTTTAAATTGCCTTGTGACCTAGAAATTACCGCTTAAAGTCACAATCGCCGTCCGTCCCGGTGCAGCCGCATATGTTCCCCCTGATCCCTGAACGTAAGCTTCATCAAGCATGTTGTTCACCGCAAATCGCAGCGAGACATTCTCGTTGACTTCATAGGAGCTGTAGAAGTCGAACACACGATACTTGAAATACTCGCCGACCGACGTTGACAGTGTTGCATGACCAATATTGTCTTGCGGGTACACAAATGTCGCGCGCATCCCCATGACCAGATCTTGATCAAACAACCTGAAACCGCCATCAAGTGTGTATTTTCGTTTTGGCGGTGCATAAACACCATTAAGGCTGGATGCAGATCCATATTGATCTGCGACCGAAAGGGCTGCTGCGGAGTATGTGGTATCAAGGATGTAGGGGTCATAAGTCCCCTTAAGGTCCATGTCCGAGGTCGTCAGTGTTCCGCCGAGAAAATACTCACCGCCATCATAGGCCATCTCAAGTTCGGTACCGTGGATATAGACTGGGTCGGACAGGTTCACCATACCAGCCGCCTGATAGGTCCCGGTCAAACTGGCCAGAAGAAGCGATGGAGTCGGCACATAGCCCATGGTGATGTAGTTATCCACCGTGGTACGATAATAGGCAACTTTGGCCCGGAAACCGTCGCCTTGTTGCAAAACATTGTCGAATTTGAAATTCGCACCAATTTCCTGTGTACGCGACTCTTCAGCCTTAAGATTAGCATTTGAGAAAAAGGAAAGCGGTACACCGCCAAGATGCGAACCTTTCAACATCGTCTCCATCACAGTCGGAGCACGAAAGTTTTCACGATAATTGGCGAACAACTGGATACCATTGACAGGTGTAATGCCGAAACCGAATGACGGGGAAACCTTGTCTTGGACCAAGTCAATATCAAGAGACGCATCATTGTCAGTCGCACATTGATTTGCCGAGCCAAAGAAATTTGGAACCGCTTCACACCAGTAAGAATCTCCATCCAGAGCAAACCGGTCATAGCGAACACCTGCGCTCAGCTCAAACACATCATTCCAGCCATATGTTCCCGTTAGATAGCCGCCGTAGACATCCCGCTGACCGGCAGGCGTATTGCCTTCAACTTGATAAGGAAGGTCGCCTGAACCACCTAAATCTTCGACTTCCGAACGTGTTGTGGCTTTGTCGTGAAAAAACTCGGTCCCATAGCCTAAACCAAATTCACTAAGCCCATCTCCAAACCGGGTCAGATCAAATTCGCTGTGGTTCGCGATATCGCCACCCGTTGTGTCCACTGCAAAAAGATTGGTGTACGGATCATGCTCGACCGAACCCGCTGCATTGTAGCGGGCGGGCCGATACTGACTGTTTTCGGTGCGCGTCCAGAACAGATTGGTATCAAGATTCACCAAATCCGTTTCCGGGTTCCAGTTATGCTTAGCTGTTAAAGTGTCGGTCTTGGTCTCATTGAAGTCTGTTTTTTCGTTCGCGATGTCATTGGTTTTGGCATAGTTGCTTTTTGATCCGACATATCCAAGATTGAGCTCCTGATCTTCGGTCAAATAGATATTTGCCTTAACCAATCCAGACGTCTGACGCAGAAAAGTGTAATCGGAACGGGAACTGTCTCGATCGTGGTATGTTCCGTTGCCGGTAACAAACAAACCCGGATTATGTGCACCAGCCCGATAATTCCCAATTACCTTACGGCTAATGGTTGCCGAAACATCAAGTTTCGGTGAAATCCGTGCACCGGCAGATGCGTCACCAGCAAAATCGTAGTTGTTGGTACCGTGACTGATATTGACCTTGCCGCCCCAATCTTCATCATCATCAAGGATGTCATTGGTATTCAGTGTCCGCATGGTCACAATTCCGGCTGAACTCCCCGCACCGCCATTTTGATTAAGGTTAGATTTTTCAATCTCAACTTCTGCCAAAAGTGCTGGATCAAGATAAACGCGCGATGAAGCACCGTGAGAGGCTTGGTTGTAGTTCTGACGTGCGCCATCAATATTGACGTTCACACGGCCCATTTCCTGCTGACCGCGGACATTGACGGTCAATCCCGGATCACGGGCATCGTTTGAAATGTCGACACCGGCAACATGATTGAAAATGTCGCGTGCTTCCCGCACAGGGGATTTACGCATGCTTTCCTGCGTAATCACGGCAATCGACCCAGGTGTTTCATAAACCTCATCAGGAACGCCGTTTGGACCCAGATTGCGAATTGCTGCCGTTACCGTGATTGGCTCTGTGATATTTGCCGAACTCTGCGCATTGTCCTGCTGTGGATTTGCAATCGAGATGGTGCTTTGGTTGATCACGCTCCATGCCAAACCGCTTTGGCGAAGCAAAATATCGAGCGCGCTCGCAGCGGTCATATCACCATTCACACCGGCGCTTGTGGCGCCATCAGGCAACACACCGTCAAACACAACATCCACGCCGGAAATACGCGAAAAAACAACCAACGCACTGCTTAATGACTGTGCTTCGATATCAAAGCGATGTTGCCCAGCCTGCAATCGAGCCGGTCCAGTATCAGCCTGTGCCAGTTCAGGTCCTTCTCGCGTTTGCAGTGAATTTTCATTTTTGGACTGCGCCTGAGCAACGGCAAAACCCGGCGCAGACATCACGATACCAGCACTCAATATTGCGGCCACGACCAGATGCGAACGCCCCAAAGATGTTGTCGCCCCAAGCAAATTTTTATTCATCGTGCTGCACACACGCCCCACCCCATCGGAAGGCATATTCAATTTCTCCTGATTTCTCAGAAATGCAAATGCGTCGCATTCATTTCCTGTTACTTTCTGAGACGAAGAAGAAAATCAGTTATCTGAAATTAAATGATTTATTATGAAAATAATTTTCATTCTCACTTAATTTCAGAGGCCATCCATTGCATGCGGGAGGGTTTTCCAGGGAATTATGCGGCGCGAACAACCGTAAGATAGTCGGTGAATTGATCGACCTTGATCGACAAAACTGTCGAAAGCGCATCCAGAACATGCCGTGACCGGTCAAGATCAACGACAATTGTTACCTTGCGCGATTTCAAGGCGTCTCCAAGGATGACGATCTTGCCATCTTGCCAGCGTTCAAGAATATTGACGACGTCGTCAAGACGCTCGCCAATGAACACAAGTTGTCCATTCCGCCAGGCAAGCGCATTGCCGACATTGACCTTTCTTGGATCGCTGACCCAACCATCGCCATATCGAACTTCCTGCCCGGCCTGAACCGGCTTCATGGTTCCGCCAGCCCGTAAGACAAGACCATTTTGCTCGGCGATCACGGTTGTCGTGCCAGCGTAGTTTGCCACATCAAACCTGCCGCCTTCCGACCAAGTGGCTCCGCCAGTCGCGGCAACAAAAAAGTTTGCCCCTGCAACTTGATGGTCAAACCAAGCCTCACCATGATGAATGGCGACGCCTGAAACACCCTGTTTCGCAACAAGTGACAGGGACGTATCGCTGGCAAGCATGGCTTTAACACCGCCCGGTAGAACCATTTCGCGGCGCTCACCACTGGCTGTTCTGATGTCTGCCAAGGGATGGAACCGATGCGCAGTCCATCCAGCCCCGAGAACCATAGCGACAATTGTGCCCCCCAGAAATGCCCGACGGCCAAGATTTCTGTTGGCGCCAATTTGCAAACTGGAACTGCCATTCCACAAACGTTCAATTTCATCGAAAGCATGAAGGTGACTCGGATCTTCGGCGACCCAGCGCGCAAAAGCTTTTCGGTCATTTTCCGTTTCGCTGCCATCAAGAAGCAACGCAAACCAGTAAGCGGCCTGATCGCTCACGGTTCTTGGCATGGTGTCAAAATGTGTTTCCGGGATCATATCGGCATCGCCGTTCTTTACAAAACTCCCCCGCAAAGACGCAAATATACGCTTTGATGTGCGGGACCTGATTATGAGACGAGCGGGATTTGAGGATTTCTGATCTGGCGATCATTTTTCTTGTGGTTTTTCCATCGCCTCTTTGACAACGCCTAAGGCCTTGACCATTCGACTGAACGCCGTTTGGGTCGGAATCCCCAACTGCTCGCCAATCTGGACATATGTTTTGCCTTCGACACGGGCCAAAATAAAGACATCACGCAATGGTCGGGGCAGGGACTCAAGCACCTTTTGAAGGTGACGCAGTTCCTGACGAGACCAGGCAATCTGTTCCGGAGACGGGGCGTCGTCGGCGATGACTTCAAACGCCAGTTCAGAATCCTGCACAAAGGTCAGAATGCGTTCGCGTCTGAAATGGTCAATGACAAGATTGTTGGCAGTTCGATAAAGATATGATTGCGCAAAACATTGCTCAGGCAGGCTCGGTGTTGCAACAACCCGAACAAAAGTATCCTGCACAATATCATCGGCAAGATGCCACGATATCCTGCGCTGCCTCACAAAATGTAACAAGCGCCCGCGATAGGTTCTGAACAGATTATTGACATCCCAGTGCGTCACGGTCTGGACCTTTGGAATTGACCAGCAGCCACAGAAATCCCGTAACATTGGAATGTGGTCATGCGGTAACGTCAAGCAAGTTGAATGCTCTACTTATCGCATATGAAAATCATTCTCAATAAAAATTTGCAACTTTTGATACAGATGACCCACGCTCATTCCCAGTAAAGGCCAGAAAATCACATTTTACTTATTCTGGAAGATCAGACGCAAGGCAGCATAGAGCCTAAAGCATACTATGCCGCGCGTGGCTTACGCCGGAATCGCAGATAGTTGCATTTCTTGCCCTGACGCAGCGCCTTTTGCTCATAGCGGGTTTTCACCCAGTCTTCGGGTGGTGTGCGCCAGTCATCGGCACCTTCGGCCAGCCATTCAAAATCGGGATGGTTGTGCATGTGTTGCAACGTCCAGGAGATATATTGCATATCGTCACTGGCAACCCGGAACTCGGCACCGTCTTTAAGCAGACGCGCCAGCAGGGCCAAGTTTTTCGGGCCGATAAAGCGGCGTTCGGAATGGCGCTTTTTGGGCCACGGATCGGGAAACAGCAAAAACGCCCGGTCAAAGCATGCATCAACAAGCTTATAGAGCAACGGGCGCGAGTCATCGGCAATGATCCGCACATTGGTCAGGCCACGCTCATCAATATGACGGGCAAGGCTGCCCACACCATCCAAAAACGGTTCAGCGCCAATAATACCGACATTCGGGTTTGCCTGCGCCTGACCCGCCAGATGCTCACCACCCCCAAAACCGATTTCCAGCCACACCTGATCGGGCGTGTCATCGAAATAGCTGTTGGGATCAACACCACCCTGATCAGGATAGCCAATGCCAAACTTGGGCATCAGTCTATCAAGAAGCACACGCCGCGTATCCTTAAGCGGCCGGCTGCCACGGCGGCCATAAAAATTCGGGCGGTCCGGTGTCGGGATGGGTCGGTTACTATTGCGCATTATCTTGTCTGTCAGAACGGAAACGAAAAAGTTCGAAGCATTAAAATTAAACGGGCGGCTCCAAAACC